>Ga0164295_10003366_pt1 | contig 12897 bp, 12 predicted proteins | sample GEODES006metaG_FD_111798 | JGI IMG/M metagenome (GOLD analysis project Ga0164295, IMG submission 111798) | Oligotrophic lake water microbial communities from Sparkling Lake, Wisconsin, USA - GEODES006 metaG | ecosystem: Environmental > Aquatic > Freshwater > Lake | place: USA: Sparkling Lake...
TCAGAAGTATGGCTAACGCCACGCTTCGCTATCAGGAGTTCAGGAGGAAGAAGAAGGAAGAAGGAAGAAGGAAGAAGGAAGAAATTTCTCCCCTGCTCCCTGACCACTGACCACTGACCACTGACCACTCCCCCAAATTACCGAGCTTGGGCTGTTTTCGTGCCTGGTGTGCCTTGTGCCAACTGGCTAAGGCCACCTTCTAATTGCACACCTGGGTCAACAGCAACCCATCCATTTTGGGTGAGGTGACGGATTTCAAAGTGCAGGTGAGGTCCTGTAGAGTTACCAGTGCTACCAACTCGACCAATGACAGTTCCAGGCTCTACCCATTGACCAGGTTGAACAAAGATTTCTGACATATGCCCGTAGAGACTTTGTTGCGCTGAACTATGATTAATAATTACGGCTAAACCATAACCACCTAACCAGTTAGCTGATTCTACTTGACCTTTAGCCGCTGCTAAAATTGGTGTTCCCGTGGGCGCACCTAAATCTGTACCAGCGTGAAAACGGCGATCGCCCGTGATAGGATGAACACGCCAGCCAAATAAAGACGTAATTGGTGCAGCCATAGACAGAGGGAAGACAATTCCCGAACCACCACCACCACGATAAGCCAGGGTATTAGTATAAGGAACTTGAGGTAATACAGATGCCAGTGAAAAATCATAGGACACCAGACTGGGACGAGGAGCAAGATTACCCTCAATCATCGGTGCTGGTAAACTACCTACTTGGGGAGCAATAGGGATAGAACTCACCTTTGTCGTGCTAAATTCCCTAGGACTGGGGATAAAGCTATTGGCATGATAGGCAGCCTTTGTATGACTGCTGGTGTTAGTTCTGGAAATCCGCCAATTATTTTGAGGTTGACTAATTTTGCTCACACTAGTAGCAACAGCTTCACCAACATTCTCACGTTGATTGCGGTTTGCAGTTATGGCTGTCCTCACTGGGGACACGATTGGTAATTTAGCAGTTTCACTTTTTTTCAGCCAAGTCGGTGATGAATCTTTAGACTTAGCCACGGCAGGAGTTTGGGTAGTTTTAGCACAAGCACTTTGCCCTGGAACTACATTGGCACTACAACCGCTAGAACGTTCTGTGACGACTACAGAACTGGGCGGTTCATAGTTATCTGTGGTTGCATTTTTGTAGTCGGTGGGATCAATATAAGCGTTGTTATAATCCTTGAGACTACTTTCTGTATCCTTGACAGTATTTTGCGAATTATTGGTTGTTTGAGCGACTTCTGGGAGTTTTTTAACCAATGGGTCAGGTTCACTAACACTGGTTGTAGGTTGAGTATTTTCACCTTTGGGCTGGGAAATCCTCACACTAGCTGTAGGTTGAGTATTTTCACCTTTGGGCTGGGAAATTCTCACACTGGCTGTAGGTTGAGTATTTTCACCTTTGGGTTTAGCATCTCTGACAACTTCTGTAGATTCAGCAACACTTTTGCTATTTAGCTTCTTTTTCAGCCTAGCTTGTCGGTCAGAAAAATCCGGCTGTGGCTTGGCTGTTTCAGGAACAATAGTTTCTTTCTGAACTGGATTTGTAACTACTGCTGGTTGGGAATTCTCAATCGTGGGAACAATATTGTCTATTGATGCAGTTTCAGTTTGAGCAGTTACAAATCCGCTACCAAGAAGACTAAAGCTACTTAACAAACAGAGGCTTTGTGCTGGTAGTCTAGAAGCAAAACGTTTACTCGTGCCACTGTAGTAAAAATTTTTATGGGCAGATTTATGGTGCTGCGTCATTTTTTCTCTTGTGTTGTGTGTAATAAGTCTAAAGAAATGATATCATTTCATGCTGGATATACTATCCTATGAAGTGACATTTTTAACAAATTTAATCATTAAACAGAAGCTTGACGATAACCCAAACTGATTGTACCTGGTTGGCAAAAAATTTCTGGTGTTACGGCTGCTTTTGGATCATAAGTTGTCATTTTTAACCGGAGATTACCCTGTGGAGTTACTCCAACTACTGTACCTAAAAGATTATTGACATAAACCTGATCACCCATATTTGTGAGTAGATCAAGATAGCGAGATAAGAGGATGTTTATTCCTTCTACCTGTAGACACTCGATACCGGACTTAATTCCTAGTAAGACTTGTGAGGTAAGCATTTCCAGGTGATGAATCATCTGATAATTTTGGGAATTTTGCCATAATTGCAGATTAATTCCCGTTTCTGGAACTTGATTTGCCCAATTAATGCCAACACCAATCACAGCTTGAGTGATATGTCCTTGATTGACTTTGGTTTCGGTTAAAATGCCTCCTAATTTGCGACCATCTAATACTAAATCATTTGGCCATTTTATGCCGACAGGTATACCACATTTTCGTAATTTTGCTGTAATTCCCCACGCGCTCGCCAAGGTGAGTTGATAACTGCTGGTAGCTTCCATGTTGGGTGTTAATGCCATTGAAAGATATAGACCACCAGTAGAAGACTGCCATTGACGACCCCATTGCCCCCTTCCGGCGGTTTGCTGGGTGGCAATAACTACACAACCTGGTTTTTCTCCTTGGTTGATTAGTTGCCACAGGGTTTGATTTGTGGAAGATAAAGTGTTAAAAATATGTAGAGAGAATGGTAAGTCTTGATGCTTATATTCTGCTTTTAAGCTATCTACCAAAAGTTGCCGATTAAATTCCACCACAGTTCACCATTGTTTTAAATCTTTTTTGGCAGTTGTTCAAGTTAGGATTGATTGAAAGTAATTAATTTTCTATTGAGGTTTGGTTAAAGATGCACACTTGGCATTGGCACAATTGGGAAGGTCTACCTTACCTGACTTGTAATCTTCTAGAACCCTGGTCTCATGGTTTCTTTACCCAACGGTTTTGGCCTCGTTTACCTCATGAACTAACTCAGGCACTACAACCAGAGGCTTTAGCTTATCGTTTAAAACAGGTGCATGGCAATACTGTTTTAACTCCCCAGGAGGTTGATGATCATGTCAATGCCAGTGATGATGATTTGGCGTTGGCAGATGGTTTAATAAGTGGGCAACCGTTACAAGCTGTCTGGGTGGCTTCTGCTGATTGTACACCTGTTTTGATTGGAGATGTGAAAACTGGACAGGTGGCGGCTTTACACGCTGGTTGGCGGGGAACAGCGGCGAAAATTGTTCCTGAAGCTATTACCAGAATGCAATCCCACGGTAGCAATTTAGCAGATTTGCGCGTAGCTATGGGTCCGGCTATTGCTGGGGAAGTTTACCAAGTTTCTGTGGAAGTAGCTGCGGAAATTGGCAGTACTATTCTACCACATTATGAACCAGAAAAAATAGTTGCTGCTTTACATAATTTACCGAATTCACCTTTAATCAAAGATCCAGAACCGGGAAAGGTCTGTTTAGATGTGCGGCGGGTGAATGCTTTGCAATTGGAACAATTAGGAATTAGTTTAGAACAAATTGCGATCGCTCCCTATTGTACTTTCCAAACTCCAGAACATTTCTTTTCTTATCGTCGAGAACGGGAGAAAAAGGTGCAATGGTCAGGAATTGTGAGTACAGGTAAATAATAGCATTATATTACCATGACTTACCAAGATGATCCGGTTGTTGAATTTCAACAACCTATCCCCAAATGATTTCCATATTTAAAATAAATTCTGGCAAAATATCTTCACCTAATAATTCTTGGGGAAATTCTAATATCTCTACTGGTTTACCAAGACGATAAATTTCCACTTGGCGCATTTTTCGATTAATTAACCAACCTAATTTAACTCCATTATTGATATATTCCTGCATTTTTGCTCGCGTTTCCTGCAAACTATCACTAGGTGACATTAATTCTAAAACAAAATCTGGGGCAATTGGTGAAAACTTTTCTTGTTCTGCTGGTGTGAGTGTATCCCATCTTTCTTTTTTAATCCAAGCAACATCAGGAGAACGATTTGCACCATTGGGAAGTTTAAAACAGGTGGAAGAGTCGAAACAAACCCCTAGTTTATATTTACGATTCCAAAACACAAAATCTGCGGCAATTTCCACATTACGTTTTCCTGTTCCTCCTCCTGTTGGTGACATAATCAATATTTCTCCTTTGGCATTGCGTTCAAATTTGACTTCAGGATTTTCTCGACAGAGTTGATAAAATTGCTGATCACTTAATTGGATAATAGGGTTTAAGTTGACGGTGATAGCTGTCATAATAACCTCGTGAGGATGATATCAACTTTAGTTAAATTATAAAATGATATCTGGGAAATTAAATTTTAATCTCTAAGCTTAATTAAAAATTACTACACCGACAATAAACGTATACATGAAATAAAGTTATAATTCAATTCATATCAATAAAAATTTAAGCTTATAAGCGAATATATTGGTTTGCGCTAAACTATCAGAGGCTTATAAGCGATATTTCAAGTCTGTATTCAAAATGAAAATCTGGTAAGTTATAAGTATAACAGCTTATGATATTCATGGGATAATACTCTAGACATATCTCGCTGAATGAGCCAAGAGCCTATTTGCAAGATATTAGCCACTGGAATTATCACCAAAAGTGTAAAACTAGTGATCTCAGAGACAGAAAACTACAATTTTCAAATTCTTTCTATACTAGTATAAACAAAACATAAGGAGAAATAATCATGACTAACACCCAAACACAAGCTACTGGCGACATTCAAGAAAAAATCCAAGAAGAACTTGAACAAGCCCGCACTGTATGTGATATCTCAGGTAGCAACTCCGCTGAATGTGCTGCTGCTTGGGATGCTGTAGAAGAATTGCAAGCGGAAGCTTCTCACCAGCGTCAAGTCAAGCCTAAAAACGCTTTAGAGCAATATTGTGATGCTAATCCAGAAGCAGATGAGTGCCGTCTGTACGAAGATTAGAACCAGCAGTTGTGCTTTTTTCATTAAGTAACAAGTTACTGGAATATCAATGGTTTAAACCTCCATTAATTAATGGATTTGAACTAGACGGGGAATAAACTCCCCGTTTTTCGCTTTTGAGAAAAGTCCCCAAACTGAATTTTTCTAGAATAGCTAACGCTATCAAATATCTATTCACAAATTTTCTATTTTTGTTATTGACTTTATGACACAAGTATGGTTTCGCCCTTATGTTTGGATGGATTATAGACTAGCGTTATTATTTACGCTGATTATTCCTTTAATTCTTTCAATTTGGGCATTTGTGCAAAAAGCTGAAGGAATGCAACGCTTATTAATGATTTACTGGCGAGTGGCTAGTTTATTAATTGTTAGTATGTACTTAATGATTGGTAGCTTTGGAGTTAGTTTCATCTCTGCTTTAATGGCGCGGATTCTGATCCCAATTGCGCTATGGTTTTGGGTAGATATCAATGATGAAATTGACTATTATCCCCATAGTCCATTAAAACTAATTTTTACTTCTTGGCGTTGGGCGACAACAGTTTATTGTAGTTTAGGAGCAATAGCCCTTTTACCCTTCCTAGGTTGTGCTTTTTCAGGAACTGCGATTAAAACTCCTTACTGTAGTGTCTGGTTAGAAGCACCATTAATCTTTAAAGACTATTTTCACCACAATAGCAAACCTGCTTTTCTAGGGTTTTTGGGGATAGTGACTTTAGCAATTTACGTAATTTATTTAAGTTATTTTGTCGCGGTTAAACTGGGTAAATATGGACGTTCTGCTACACATTAAGCAATTGAAAAGTTAGAAAAAATTCTGAACTGTGATTATTCGGATTAATTATCTAAATAAAATTAATCACACAAATCATAGTTCCGACTTGTTTTCCTGATCAATAAATCATCCAAATCAAATTCATCACAAAAATCGTAGTTCCGACTGCTGAATTAATGAATAACTCTGTTGGTAAAAGACTGGAACAATATACAGTCAAAAAATCCCAAGAAGTTCTCATCGTCACTGTCAAAATTGATGATGAACCTGATCAAATTGCTGTGTTTAAAGGCTTTTCTAGTTCTTTAATGCGCCCAACAGCTTATGATCCAGATGTCCCAGTGTTACCAGATACAGCTACAATTATCGCAATTGACAGAATAGCAAGTCCCTATAATCCTGATTCACCCCGTTATCTTCAACAAGATATTTCTTGGGAAGATATGCAAATTTTGTTATCACAAATTGGGGTGTGAGATAATTAATCATGAATAATTTTTAATTATCACTATGTCGCGTTCTGGATACACTTTGCCTGTTTTTGCTTGTGCTGCTGCTGTTGCGGCTTTGCATTGGTTACGCTATCATCAACCCCTGACTGTGACTTCTGTAGACTTGATTACACCTGCTGAAATTGCCGAAATACCCATTGAACAAGTCGCAGGAATATCAGAAAATCAGGCTTTGGCTATGACTCGCAGTGATCCAGGTGATAACCTAGATTTAACAAAGAATACACCGATTTGGGCGATGGTGGCATGGTATGAGGGAGATGGAGAAGCGGTAATTATTCAGGGTGGAGAGGGGATTGGGAAGCAACTCAATGGTGAGGGGAAAGCTGCAATTTATGGTTATGCCCAAAAGTTATTCCAGGAAAATTTACAGCGATTATTAAAACCGACGGAAAAAATCAAGGTAACAATTATTTTACCAGAAGGGCGATCGCTTGCAGTCCGTACTTCTAATTCCGCGTTTGGAGTAGTGGAAGGACTGTCTTTATTAGGAACAACAGGGATTTCTCAACCTTTAAGTACACCAGATCAATTAACAGCTTTTCGTGCTGATTTAGCCGAAAAAGCCAGTCAATTTCCCACTTTGGTCTTTTGTATTGGGGAAAATGGCCTAGATTTAGCTCAAAAACTCGGTATCAACCCCGCACAAATGGTAAAAACTGCGAATTGGTTGGGTCCAATGTTAGTCGCTGCTGATGTTTTAGGTGTCAAAGAAATTTTATTATTTGGTTATCACGGTAAATTGATGAAACTAGCGGGAGGAATCTTTCACACTCATCATCATTTAGCTGATGGTCGCCGGGAAATTTTAACTGCCCATTCTGCTATGCTAGGATTAGGGTCTTCCGATATTCAAACCATTTTTCAGAGTCCTACAGCAGAAGCAGCATTAAAGCATCTGAGAATTCTCGATAGTAATAGTGGTAGTAATTGGGTAAATCAGGTTTATAGCTCCATTGCAGAAAGCATTGATACCCGTACTCAAGAATATATGAATAGCCATAATGAACAAGGTAAAACCATGATAGCTTGTGGTTCTGTACTTTTTGACCGCGATCGCCAAATTCTCGTAAAAAGTAAAACTGGTTGGATATTACTGGAAAAATTGTGCTAAATTAATAGGAATTATCGTAAGTACCACAAATAAATATTTTTAACTATGATTTGTATAATTAATTTGTTTAGATGATTAATTAATCTGTTATCACCATTAATCACAAAAATCATAAAAATCACAGTCCAGACTTCTTATCCTTAACAACACACCCTCCATAGCATGAATACAGCGGTGACTCTACCAACCGAAAAAATACCTCAAACACCAGAAAATTTGGGTAAACTTAAAGGTCAAATAATTGTAATTTTAGACTTTGGATCTCAATATTCTGAATTAATTGCGCGTCGTATCCGCGAAACTCAAGTATATTCAGAAGTTATTTCCTATCGCACCACAGCCGAACAGTTAAGCGAAATCAACCCCAAAGGTATCATCCTTTCCGGTGGACCAAATTCCGTATATAGCGACTACGCTCCCCATTGTGACCCAGAAATTTGGAAATTGGGAATACCCGTTCTCGGTGTTTGCTATGGTATGCAACTCATGGTTAATCAACTGGGTGGGGAAGTTATCAAAGCCGAACGGGGTGAATATGGTAAAGCATCTCTATACATAGATAACCCCACAGACTTATTAACTAATGTCGAAGAGGGTGCAACCATGTGGATGAGTCATGGAGATTCAGTCACAAATATGCCTCCTGGCTTTGAGTTACTGGCACATACTGATAATACTCCTTGTGCAGCGATCGCTCACCATGACAAAAAACTCTATGGTGTGCAATTTCACCCCGAAGTCGTCCATTCTCAGGGTGGTATAGCCTTAATTCGCAACTTTGTTTACCATATCTGTGACTGTGAACCAACTTGGACAACAGCCGCTTTTGTTGAAGAATCAATTCGGGAAATTCGCGCCAAGGTAGGAGACAAACGGGTATTATTAGCATTGTCTGGCGGTGTAGATTCTTCAACTCTAGCTTTTCTTCTGTATAAAGCCATTGGTGAGCAACTAACCTGTGTATTTATTGATCAGGGTTTCATGCGAAAACTAGAACCCGAAAGATTAGTAAAGTTATTTAAAGAACAATTTCATATTCCTGTAGAATATGTTAATGCCCGGGAACGATTTATCTCAGCTATTGCTGGAGTAACTGATCCCGAAGAAAAGCGTCGCCGCATTGGACATGAATTTATCAGTGTTTTTGAGGAGACATCAAGGGATCTTGGGCATTTTGACTACTTAGCTCAAGGGACACTTTATCCAGACGTGATTGAATCTGCTGATACCAACGTTGATCCAAAAAGTGGTGAACGGGTAGCAGTGAAAATTAAAAGTCATCACAATGTGGGTGGTTTACCAAAAGACTTGAGATTTAAACTGGTAGAACCACTGCGAAAACTATTTAAAGATGAAGTTCGCAAAGTTGGGCGTTCCATTGGTTTACCAGCAGAAATTGTCCAACGTCAACCTTTTCCCGGACCTGGTTTAGCAATTCGTATTTTAGGTGAAGTCACCTCCGAACGCTTGAATATTTTGCGAGACGCTGATTTAATTGTTCGTCAAGAAATTAACCAACGTGGTTTATATAATGAGGTTTGGCAAGCTTTTGCGGTTCTGTTACCAGTTCGCAGCGTTGGGGTGATGGGTGATAAACGCACCTATGCCTATCCTATTGTTTTAAGAATTGTCACTAGCGAAGATGGCATGACCGCAGACTGGGCGCGAATTCCTTACGATATATTAGAAGCAATTTCTACCCGCATTGTCAATGAAGTAAAAGGTGTAAACCGTGTGGTTTATGATATTACCTCCAAGCCACCTGGAACTATTGAGTGGGAATAGGTAATTGGTAATTGGTAATTGGTAATTGGTAATTTAAAAAACTATTACCCATTACCACTAAACTTCAGTTTAAAATTAAGAAGTATTGCATTTCTTTGAAAATATTATGGCTGCAAAAGTAGAAATTTACATTTGGACTACTTGTCCGTTTTGTGTTCGTGCTAAAAGTCTACTGAAAAGTAAAAGTGTTGATTTTATCGAATATAATCTTGATGGAGACGAAATAGCCAGAGATAAAATGTCCCAAAGAGCTAATGGAAAACGCTCCGTACCACAAATTTTTATTAATGATATTCACATTGGTGGTTGTGATGATATCCATACTTTAGACCGTCAAGGTAAATTAGATCAGATGCTAGTTTCTTAAAATATTGTCGATCAGATCCGTCGATCAGATCCCCGACTTCTTTGCTAAATTTTGCTCGAATATGACTAAGTTCATTTCAGAAGTCGGGGATCTTTAAGATTCTTTAATATTAAAATTCGTAGATGAAAGAGGTATAAAGGATGAAACTAGCTTTTATTATTGATCCTATCCATCGGCTTGATCCATGTCATGATACCAGTGTTGCTTTGATGGAAGCAGCGCAAATTCTGGGACATGAAATTTGGATAACTCAGGCAAATTTGCTGAGTGTTATTGATGGTAAAGCCTGGGCTTCCTTGCAGCAGGTAGAACTCGTTCCTGTGGAGTTACTAGAGGGACGTTGGTTAGCAGTTAATCCTTGGTTTAAATTAAGTCCTAGCGCCTTTACTGCTTTAGAAACAATGGATGCCGTATTTATGCGGACAGATCCACCTGTTAATGATGCTTATCTCTATGCTACCTATATTCTCGATTATGTTGACCAAAATAAAACTTTGGTAATAAATGATCCGGCTGGGATTCGTAGCGCTAATGAGAAAATGTATGCTCTTCAGTTTAGCGAATGTATTCCCGAAACAATTGTCAGCGCTGACAAGCAAGTTATTCGCCAATTTGTCGCAGCTAAAGAAGCAACAATTCTCAAACCCTTGGGGAATAAAGCTGGGGAAGGCATTTTATTCTTACAATCAGGCGATCGCAATTTTAACTCCATTGTCGAACTTAGCACGCTCCAAGGTCAAGTTCCAGTTATGGTACAAAATTATTTACCCCAAGCCAAGGAGGGAGATAAACGGATTATCTTACTCAATGGTGAACCCATAGGTGCGCTAAATCGTCTTTCTAGTAGTAGTGATTTTCGTAATAATATGGCCACTGGTGGAACAGTGGCTCAAACCACTATTACCCCAAGAGAACAAGAAATTTGTAGCCATTTAGCCGCAAAACTCCGGCAAGATGGCTTAATTTTTGTTGGTATTGACGTAATTGGTGGCTACCTAACAGAAGTTAATGTCACAAGTCCCACAGGTATCCGGGAAATTGACCGTCTTGATGCTACTAACCTCGCTCATCAGGTCATTAAATGGGTAGAAGCCAATAAATAGGCAGGGAGCAGGGAAGAAATTTATTTACTTCCTCCTCCTGATAACTGATAATTTGTATACAGCACCTAGCCTCAACTGAGACTGTGAATTTAATGTGACATACTCTACACACTCACCTGAAAGGGAGTATGGGTTTCTCAGCGACTCTTCTTTGAAGACGTTGACTGAGCTTTAAAGCCCTATGCCCTAGGGTCTTTTGGAGATAGATTTTTGAACTTTTTTAATAGGCTGCTTTTCAGCATTTAATTGAGTTACACCTATTGATTAGAATTATATCAGATACTTGGAGAGAAACCAAGAAAGTGTTCATTCCTCATCGACTAACATTGCTGATTTCGCTAGTTAGTCAAAAAAGTCACTCGCGCCTATTCATCTCATCACTTCCCTATCGGTTAGATGAGAGGCTTCTACTATTTAAGCTAAAATCTCATATTCACAATCAATTAATTTCTTGGTGGTGTCCGTCGTCTTTGCAGAAAATCGGGAATATCCAAAGAGGGTTTTTCTTTTGGTGGTTCTACAGATGGAGTGGGGTTATTAACAGGTTGTTGTAGTGGTGTAGGTCTTCTAGTGGTAGTAGTAGTGGTGGGAATAGGAGTGACAACTCTAGGAGTAACAGTAGTTTGTGCAGATGGAGGTTGGATATCACCTGTAAATCCAGTCGCAATCACAGTAATTCTGACTTCTCCTTGGAGTCTGTCATCAATTACCGCTCCAAAAATAATATTGGCATTAGGATCAACCACTTCATAGATTGTTTCCGCCGCAGCATTAACTTCATGCAGGGTTAGATCACTACCACCTGTAATATTAAATACAACTCCTCTAGCTCCTTCAATAGAACATTCCAATAAAGGTGAAGAAATGGCGGCAATTGCGGCTTCTCTGGCTCTAGATTTACCCGAACTCACACCAATTCCCATCAAAGCTGATCCTGCATCTGCCATCACAGCCCGCACATCAGCAAAGTCAACGTTGACCAATCCAGGAATAGTAATAATATCAGAAATTCCTTGTACACCTTGACGCAACACATCATCAGCATAGCGAAAAGCTTCTTGCACAGGAGTTTGCTCAGGAATGACTTCCAACAGCTTATTATTGGGAATAATAATTAAGGTATCCACCCGACTTTTCAAGCCTTCAATTCCTTGTTCCGCTTGGCTAGTGCGTCTGCGTCCCTCAAAAATAAATGGTCGAGTCACTACACCAACGGTGAGAGCGCCCATTTCCTTGGCTATTTCTGCCACAATTGGGGCGGCACCTGTACCTGTACCACCACCCATACCAGCGGTAATAAATACTAGATCCGCACCTTCTAAAGCTGTGGCAATTTCATCACGAGATTCTTCCGCCGCTTTTTGACCAATAGCAGGATTTCCCCCTGCACCCAAGCCTCTAGTTAGTTTCTGCCCAATTTGCAAGCGACTAGGAGCGCCCGCTAAAGTCAGAGCTTGAGCATCAGTATTAATTGACCAAAACTCAACACCGGATACATCAGACTCAATCATGCGGTTGACAGCATTACCACCACCACCACCCACACCAATTACTTTGATGTTGGCAACACGGCCTGGCACAATTTCACCAATACCGCTATTTTCGAGAGAAATTCTCTTGCCATCTTTACCTTGAGCAAAGTTCATTCCAGAATTATTAAAGGGATTGCTTGAGTTAACTGCCAGAGAAAACCCTGGTTGTCCGGGATTTTGAGAGTTATAAATCAGCCCTTGGTTATTATCAAGTGTCATTGGATTTGTGAAAAGGTAGATAAACGACTTTTTGCGGTGTGATTCACCTAAGAGTCAAATAATTGCCAAAATAAATTTTGGCACGCTATTTTATTTTTTTACTATTCCCTAGCCTACATGATGGCAGGTGAGATGTGGCAATTTGTCCATGAGAGAGGTATAAAACCTCAGTTGCAGAATCAGATATCCAGCCTGGTGCCTTCTAACTCTTTCTCCTTTGGGATTGTTGATTAGCTGTACAGTTTATGATACTAGCTGCTCATGTTGCTGACTCCCCCCTATTCTTTTTAAGAATAGTTCTAAAAACTATAGACATTTATTTATCGCATTTTCTTTGTCAGCAGCAGATCACTTCAACAATAGCGTTAACTAAACTCCTGGGCAGATCCCACTATAACAACTGTTTCTACCCCTATCTTTGGGCAAAAAGCTGTGATGACTGGTTGATATAAAATATTCAACTGGTTATTAACTGTTTGATAGAGCTTAAGCTTAAGTAGGTTGGCGTTAAAAATTGTCGTTGGGGCAAGGGAACTCTTAACTGGGAACAGGGAACAGGAAGAGAGTTTTGGGCGATTTTACTTTTCTTCACATACCTTTAAATTTTTCAGTTCA
>Ga0164295_10003367_pt1 | contig 12892 bp, 10 predicted proteins | sample GEODES006metaG_FD_111798 | JGI IMG/M metagenome (GOLD analysis project Ga0164295, IMG submission 111798) | Oligotrophic lake water microbial communities from Sparkling Lake, Wisconsin, USA - GEODES006 metaG | ecosystem: Environmental > Aquatic > Freshwater > Lake | place: USA: Sparkling Lake...
CTAAATAAGGGTTAGTCACATAGGTTGCATAGAGGATATTGGTTATTGCGATGGACATATCCAATTTCCGTATCCATTGTTGACGAAAGATGCGATTCCAGAAAACATAACTCGATACATAAAGCATTATTTGCAATATAGCCTGAATGTAGTGTCTATAGTACATGAGAACGCCGGCATTTACCAAGAAAAAGGGGATCGAATATTTCACGGCATATTGCGATATTTTTAGGGGGATGACATCTTCCAAATCGTCAGTGTTTAATGTTGTGGTCGATGACATATTTTATAGAAATCGGATAAAAAATTGAACACTATTTTAACCCAATGAATAGATTCATATAGTCTAATGACAGAATATATGAAATGCATTTCCAAGAGCCGGTCCATGAAACCATGTTGTTATCGTCCTATAGAAAATTCGCCATTGTGTCATATACATCAATATCAGGCGGGATATACGCCGGAAATGATGGAGCAATTGGCGCCGTGTAGCACGTGTCATAAAACCTTCTATTTCGAAAACGGTGGCAAAGTGTGTGAATCCTGCAAACTCCGTGGCCAAAAGAATCGCGAGGAATCACGCACCAAAGTGGTTCTATGTGACAAATCCGGATGTGAATACAAACGATCCCGGGAAAATAAATACTGTAAATTACACCAATTGCAGGTTTTCATCGATGAAACGGCGGAATCTGGGAAAAAAGTGTGTTATAACCATACCCGAGGATGTAGGGAACAACTCGATACGGATTATAGATATTCCAAATGTCAGGATTGTCTGGAAAAAGACCGAGAAAAAGATAATGAAAGGCGGAATAAAGTGAAAACATCATCGGAATCGCACATGAATACATGCACTGTATGTTGTCAAGTCCGCGAAGCGATTGATTTTATAGGACAAAAAGGAACGACGAAAACGTGTAAATCATGTAGGGATTCCAATAAACGTCAGGATGCGAAACGAGATAAAGAACATCGCCTTGAATTATCTCGAGTAAATGAAGATACGCCAGCGATAAAATATATAAGATGTAGAAAAAATGCAAGGGATAAAGGAATCCCTTTTGAACTAGAATATGAAACTTATTTTGAAATCATCCAACAACCGTGCTTTTATTGCGGAATAGAATCGATTTATCTAGAAAATGAAAGTTTATATAAAAATGGTATCGATCGTAAAGATAGTGGTGGTGGATATCTATATGACAATTGTGTAAGTTGTTGTAAAATGTGCAATTATATGAAGGGTTCGTTACAAGTACCGGTATTCTTGATGCGGATAGAACACATATTAGTTCACAATAAATTGCAATACGGTGAATTGCATCCAAATGCTTTTGCAAATAGCAATGGTTCGAATTATTCAGAATATCGTAGTAGTGCAAGGAATCGAAATTTGGAATTTACTATTATAGAAGAAGAATTTGACAATGCGATTGTGAAAGATTGTTATATTTGTGGCAAAAAAACGATACCTCATAAACATACGAACGGGATCAATCGATATGATAATTCTATAGGATACACTACAGAAAATATTCGCCCATGTTGCAAAGAATGCAATTTCTTTAAAAAAGAGTTTGCATATGATGATATGATTCATAAATGTAGACTCATATATCGACAACATGATATATCAGGTGCAAAAACACAAGTAGCCGTGAAAGAACCGCCTACTCAAATAGAAACGAAACAAGAAAGTCCTATAGAAATACCAAATTGTGGTGTAGTAAAAAGAGAACATTCCACAAATAAGTTACGAGAACAAGCCAGAATTCGCAAACAGCGTCAAATAGAGGCTCTTAAAGAAAAATACGGCGAAGAAGCATATAAGGAAATGAAGGCGAAACAAATGGCCGAATACAGAAACAAGAAAAAGAATACCGTATAAATGTAGTTCACGCTTAATATTTTACAATCATAAAATATTAATATTTTTTATTTGTTTTTTGCACCATAATGCAGATATAAAATATATACAGTACATATATAAAATATATACCGTGAATACATACCATCCCTGACATTAGTTTGAATATGCTACTCCAGCCATTCCTGACATCACACGTAGGACATTGTAATTGACGGCATACACTCTGACTTTAGCAGTCGAGACACCGCTGACGGTGGGCGACGAAAGGACGAGTTGGAGGACAGCGTTATCAATTCTGGAGAAGTTACATGATCCAGAAGGTTGGTGCTCTTCAGGGCGAAGAGCGAAGGAGTAGACGTTGATGCCAGTATCTGGGGCACGGGTGTGGTGCTGGAAAGGCTGGACGACGTCAAAGTAGGATCCTTCACGTTCAGAGAAACGATCCTGGCCATTGAGTTGGAGCTTGGCGGTGACGACAGGGTTCTCACCCCAACAGTGCATGTCGAGGGCGGTCTCGGCAAGAACGAATGTTCCGGCGTCAGAGACGGTGGAGCCTGAGGTAGGTGTAGAGTCGAATGGGCCATACTGACTGGCAGTACCGAGCCACTGGCCGTTGGCACCACCAGAGACGGAGGCATCATCGGCACCGGCCATCTGGAAAAGACCACTTCCGTTGATGAAAGCAGAGGATCCAGATGTCTCGACAGGTCCACCGAAAGCCATGATGGCGTTAGGAAGAGCATCAATGGAGTCAGTGTAGTTGAAAGGCTGGGCACCAAGGGTGCTGAAAAGAACGTTGGTAGGATCAAGGGATGAGCAGTAGTCAACGTTGGCATCAGGCTGGACAACCCAGATGAGTTCCTTGCAAGGGTGGTTAAAGTTGAGCTTGATCTTGTTGGATGAGGATCCGACGGATTCATCACCAGTAAACTGGAGCTGTTCGATCAAATACTCGTGAGGGTTCTGGGCCATCTTACGACGTTCATCAGTGTCCAAGAAGATGTAGTCAACGTAGAGAGAGGCGGCAACAAGGGATTGCTGGTAAGCAGTAGAAACGGCAATAGAACCGGATGTGTTGGAAGGGGCAAGGGACTTGACGGCCCAGAGACACTCACCAATAGGACGAATATCAAGATTGATTTTAACTTCGTGGTACTGTAAGGCGATCAAAGGAAGAGCAAGTCCTGGGTTTCTGCAAAACCAGAACAAGAGAGGAATGTAGAGGGTGGTTTCAGGGAGGGCATTGCGAGGAGCACAGACCTGGTTAGGGGCACCGGCAGCAGAGCAAGGACCAGAGATACCAGCAAAGTTAGGATCAGTGATGTATGTAAGCTGGGTGGTGTGGCCAATGACCTTGAAGTATCCACGCTGTTGTTCAGAGGACATGGTGAGCTGGTTCCAGATGTGCATCCAATCACCGTACTGGCGATCAATGCGCTGACCACCGATCTCAACTTCGACCTGGGCGATGAGCTGTTCACCAATGTAGTCCAACCAACGGGCATAGACACCATTGGTACCACTGGAAGCCATGGACTGGTTGATCTCAGGGAGTGTTACCTGAAGGTATGTGCGGTAAGCCAAATCACCGTTACGGGAGATGGTGCAAGTAACACGGCGACCGAAATCAGCCTGACCAGAGAAGGTCTGTTCAATAGATTCCATGGCAAAGTTGGTATGTCTGCGGTATGAGACTTTCCAGAAAGTAATCTCGGGGGTTCCAGTAAGGAAAACATCTTGAGCACCGTAAGCGACGAGTTGCAATAGACCTCCAGCCATTTTATATAGTAGTAAAAGATAATAATTTGGCGGAAAATAGATTTAAAAGAAATTGCTAAATATATTCATTTTTTTCCATTTCATTTTCAGAAATCTTGCGTTAAGTCATATAGAATCAATATTTTGTGGGGTTTAGGAAAAAGATGTGACAGAGGATCATGTCGGGTCTTTTGTATATAGTATATTTTATGTGACAATGACTGGGTTCTTGTAACGAACACTCAATTCGGATCTATTGAGTTCATGTGGGCAAGGCACGGTTCGATTCGATAAACTTTTCTAAATAGTCTTGTTGGAAGATTTCTTTCTTGTTTTCATGCTTCTTTGAGAAAATGTAGGAATCTTGGACTTTCTTGACGGCCCATCCTTGATCAATGGCGTTCATGACAAACACCATTTTCTGGAACGTTTTTTGGGACATTTCTATTGCCGTAGACATGTTTATAATATTGAGGATTCTTTTTCCTTGTGTTTTTCTGTATTGATATATAAATGATGGCAACAGGACAATCACAATCTATATCTGATTTTATGAATAATATACAAGTTCAAAAATTTGTCCGACCTATAATGATAGCAGGTGATATATTTAAAGATATGGTTCATGTTTCAGTGAAAGAAGGTGGGGAAGATAATAAATTAAGTACAGATAAGGCAAATAGTTTTACACCAGTTTTAAAGAGTGTAATAGGTTTTAATGAATCATTATCGGAATGCTATAATTATATGGCTAATGCAAATGATAAATTGATTCGTGATTTACATTCAACTAGTTATATTAAATATTTAACATTAAAAACCGAAAGAATAACATTAAAAGTTGTAGATATAGACCAAGCTTTTCAAGAATCTGGTCGAGGAATCGAAAATATTACAATGAATGATCATACAGTTGTATTATATTCATTTGCACAACATGCAGATCCAGCACCAAGACATGTTCCAATATCGAAAAATGCTGACGGTACCGGTACATTTAATAATAAAGGAGGGTTATCAATGCGATTATATCCTGAACCCCAACAAACGATTACGTTTGATTCCAAACAAATGAGTTCAATCGGTTTTGGAAATTCAAACATGCAATTTAGTTGGAGTGCTACGTCAAACGATACCGGATTTAATTATAATATAACCATTGGAGGAATTCAAATCGCTGAAAATGTACCATTTTCAAATTATACAGGTACGGATCTTTATAAATATACAGAAGGAAATGCTAGAAAGAATAGGTTTCTTAATACTGTTAATCAACCTATTCCAGATAGAGATATTGAAGAGGTATATAAATATATATTTATGAAAGAAATGGGAGATGTTATGCAAGTAGTGGTATATTGGCATTGTTATCAAAATTTAAATCCGGCTCAACCAAAACGTATTGTAATATCTACAACAGATAAAACAGTATATGGATTTTGTATATACTTAGGATTACCGTGTTTATATTCAGGTGCAGGGGATGGATATATGTATCATTACACACCTATACCAATAACCCCTGAAGAACGATTGAAAAACGTAGTTATTCAAAACTGTAGATATGTTAAAGCATTAAATGAAGGATTAAACCAATTAGCAATTCAAACAAAGATTGATAAATCATATTGGTATAATGTAGATGATGAATCATTAGTACCTATAATGAATCGAACAAATAATAATGGACAAAAAAATCAGGATATTGTATTAAATATGTTAGATCAAATAATCGTAATTATAGGGAGTATAAATATGATGATGATTGAATTTGAAACCTTTTTTACTCGAGATGGATATGATTTTCAAAATAATATGGATCGACATGCAGATTATCAAACATTTCAACAAACCCTAGGATTCTATCCAGAAAAATTCATTGTCCCTACTCTAATTACAAAAACAAAGTATCATACACAAAGTGATACTACCATATTTCATTATTCATTTTTACGTCCAAATCCACCACCAAAATCACCAGAACATAGTATTCCAAATTTTCCTAATATAGGCACAATACAAATAGATATGAGGGCTAAAATAAATGAGTGGAATGTTGAAATTGGAAGAATATTAAGTGAACGGTCACATACAAGATCACGAATCAAGAGACAAATCACAGGCATGGTAGATACACATGAAGCATTAAATGCATTTAAGATTAAATTAAATCCTTCTAGACGCAATCCTAGAAGTCTATCTAGAGGAAATCAATCTAGAGGAAGAAGAACTGGAGGAGTTGGAACTCCTCCTCGTCGGAGTAGGACTAGGAGTAGGAGTAGGGGTCGGAGTAGGGGTCGGAGTAGGACTAGGGGTAGATACAGAACACCTATCACTGTTAAAATAAAAGAAAGTACCGTCGAAATATTTGATTATGAATATCGAGAATATAAGATTTTATATATGATATATCATATTTTATGGAAACACTTTCTTAAAAATGGCATAGTTGTATCATTTTATAGTGATTTAAACTACCGTGAAACTCATGATAAAAACCTTGAACGGATTATTACTGATATTCATCATAATAATGAGCGTATATCATCATTGGTTCATATATCATTGCAAGTATACAATATATTTACGGATGAGGTATTGGTGAATACACATGATGTAAATGATTCTGATAGAAATTATGAAATAATTACCAATATTATCCAACGTATAATACCAGAATTCCAATTAGAAGTGAGTACTCTTGATAACATAAAAGAAATTATGTGTGAACCAGAAACCTCCATTCCAGAAGATCACTATAAAACAAGAATGTTAGAAATGGTTAATATATTGAAAAAAACAAAATATACTTTTGATAAATCTAGATGTATCCAAGATAATCCAAAAGATATGCGTACAAATACTGGTGAAAAATATAACAAACGACCAACAATCGAAGGACCAAAAATCAAACGCATGCCCACTGTAACCAAACCCAAACCCAAACGCAAAAATACCAGAGGCATAAAGAAATCATCATCTGTACCAATTATAACTGCACAACCGCAACTGAGTATAAATACCGAATTACAAGTCTCGAATCCAATGTTACATACACCTAGCATTACTTATGGAAAAGAAGGACCCGTAACTGGAAAACCCCAATTACCATTGTATTTACTTCCCCCTCCACAACCTCAACAACCTCCCGCGCCACCACCAAGCAATGGTAGTCAGATAACAAGAAGTATAACAACAAATGGAGAAAACAGCGAACGTATTATTCCTCCTCATCCTCCTCCTCCAGTTCTCTTTAAAATAGGTCATAATGGCGGATATATAAAAAAAAGACGTACATTCAAAAAATACGGAAAAAACAAAATACACACCCCAGAAAAAAAGATATAAAAATACAAAAACGTTAAACAGATACATTTCTAAAGATGGCTCTAAAAAGAACCAATCAAAAACAGTCCAGCACCATCGATGAAAAACATACCGAAATGTTACACTCTTTCGATCTCATCGAAACCAATAAAATCCCCCAATTACTGGAAGAAAAATCCCAATTAAAGGTCCATCTAAAAACCCTCGTAAAAGAATCCGTCCAGAGTAGTCATATAGATGAAATTATGGAGGTCCGGGACAAGATCCGATCGTTGAAAGAAGAAATCGCCGAATTAAAATATCGCCGGAAAAACTATCTCCTCAATAATTCCAAATACATTTTCGACTATTTCGAACAAAAGAAGGATATTTCTATCGGGGGTGGTAAACAGAATACCAATGTTCTCCACACCTTTTTCAAAATCAAATCCGTCCATCCCGAATCAGAGAATCCGAATAGTGAACGTTATCAACAATCCAAAACTGCGTATCAGGTCTATTGGAAAAATGTAAACAACGAAATCATTAATATACAGGATTTCGTTGTTTCGAGCGACATTTGCGAATTTTGTAAACAGGGCGAAATGATTCCACAAGACGAAGAGGGGATTCTCATATGCAATAATCAATCATGTGGGAAATTCATCTCCTATATTGTGGATAATTCGAAACCGTCCAATAAAGAACCTCCCAATGAAGTGTCCTATACGGCCTATATTCGCCTGAATCATTTCAAAGAAATCTTGTCTCAATTCCAGGCGAAAGAGACGACCCAAATCCCGGCATACGTCATCGATGCCGTGAGATCGCGTATCAAAAAAGAGCGCATCAAGGATTATAAAGAAATCAATTACGATAAAATGCGCGAGATCTTGAGAAAATTAGGTCTCAATAAATATTTCGAGCATATCCAATACATCAATTCCATTTTCGGGATCAAACCCCCCATTATGAATGAGGAGTTGCACGAGACTCTCTGTGTCCTTTTCATCGAAATCCAGAAACCATGGGCAGTCCATTGTCCACCCAACCGCACGAATTTCTTCAATTATACATATACGCTCTACCAATTATGTGTTCTATTGGACCAGACGCAGTATCTCCCGTATATTCCCATGATGAAAGATCGCGAGAAACAGTTGGAACAAGACATGATCTGGAAAATGGTATGCAAAGATCTCGATTGGGTCTTTTTCCCGACGGTTTAACCTCGGAATCTCATTCCATCAATGTATATTTTGTCCTATAGGAAAATCTACATTGAATTTGTAACAACGACCCCCGACCGCGGTTTCGACCGCGTTTTCGATCGCGCCGATTTTGCGGAATAGTTTCCCCGATTGATAAATGGTTCTATGTGATATAATGTACGATCTTTGCATCCAGTATCCGCCAGTTCAAATTGGGAATCATACATGAGAGACACGCGGATTATGTGGCGTGGATATTCGAGTTCGTCGTCATCTTCTATCTCGATCAATTCCGCGAGGAGATTTTTCGGGAGTAGAACTTCGCGTTCGCTCTTGTGTACAAAGACGCCTTCAAAGGTCTCTGATTCTTTAATGTATGGAATTCCGGGGGAAACGAGGATGACATATTGTTTATTGCCAAATTCGGCCTCGTTGCGTGTGGTCGTTGAAATATAGTTTTCTATAATCATTTTATCACCTACGTTTGTCAAATAGGGATAATAATTCCAGACACCCCGTCTTAAAATCATACCTTGGGATCCCGTTCTTGGTGCGAGTTTGATAAATGCCATATCCATATCCCGAATGACTTTATCTACGGCTCGATTACGGACATGTTGATAGCATTGTGTAACTTTGCGTTTATTGAAATCGAAACAACAGGTTAATAAATTCGTTATTATCCCGACATTTAAATCGGCAATGTCATTGGCATATTCCGGCAGTTTTTTCCGGAGTTCATATCCACTCGTTCGGATCAAATACCCATTTGCTGTACTATATCCAATACCCGAATAGTAGGATAGACTCTGGAATATCTCGCTCGTGTCGAGTTCTTCTTCCACTTCGGTACGTAAATCGACGTTGGATTTTGCAATCGTATTGATTTGATGACCGCTAGTATAAATGTGATATTTATTTATGTGACGATTATGTACGATTTTATCCATGACGGATCGATGAATGATAATATCGCGATATTCGGGGTAATTCGCAAATAGTTTGAATAGGTGGTAATATTCTCTCGGTTTTACATCGGATCCGTTCGAAAACGCGATACTGTCCGATAGAATAGTCTCTTGACAATGATATACGATATCGTCAAATAGGATATTTGCAAAATAACTGCGTTTCATCAAAAACGGCATGGGTTCATTATTCATATACATCATGATATTATCATCGCGATTCAAGAAAGAATCGATATCGCCGATTTGAAATGTAGTACTCTGAGTCAATGGATTTTTATATCCCACTGTCATTTTTCCGCGAACTGCGGATCTCTTTTTGGTAGATCTCATCTTTATCGCCGTCGTCATCTTTATCCCCGTGTTCTTCTTGTTGTTGGCAGATCGACCCTTTTTTGACCTTATCATATAGAATAATAGATAGATATTCTATATGACTAAATCAATCTGCGTATTACACACACTCCCGCAATGTATTCAATGGTCATATACGACGTTTATGCGATTTTTATAAAGAGAATTCTTATTATATAAGTTGATGCGGTTCCTGAAGTTGCCACGCTTGCTGTTCCGACCACGGAGGAAATGGCAAGTGCCAATGATCCAGTAGGGGCTACATATTCGATTGCAGTTCCATGAATCCAAGTAGTTGCAGTGGATGAACCCGAAATCGTATTGGTATCAATGGCAAGGGAGGATGCATTCGGACCTGTATATATGGCGATAGATCCGGCGGATTCTAGACTGGTTTCATAGTTGATAAAATACGCACCTTCTTGCAATGTGAAAACAGTACCACCTGCACCGGGACTTGCCGATATATATCCGGGGACATTATTGAATATTTCAGTATCGATGGTGAAGGCAGTACCTGGTGGAATGGAATTATTCGGAGCCTGAATCGTATGAATATATTCCGCATAACCTACTGTCCCATAGGGTCCAATTGCCCCAGTATATCCTATAGGACCCATTGCACCTGTTGCACCGGTTACACCTCTGTGTCCAGTTGGACCCATTACACCAGTATATCCTATAGGATCCATTGCACCGGTTGCACCTCGGGGTCCAGTTGGACCCATTACACCAGTATATCCTATAGGACTCATTGCACCGGTTGCACCTCGGGGTCCAGTTGCACCGGTTGCACCTCGAACTCTAGTTGGATCCATTATCCGGACTCGTTCGGGAGATTCCGACTTATAATTCCGATTTTCATTTCGTATGTAATATTTATAGGACATGCACTATATAAGTCGCCTACATATGCTCTCGGAAAATATACATTCCATCAGAAAAAAATCACTACTGTAAATTAGAAAAACGTGAAAACATATATATTCATCGAAAATATATGTTTATTTGTCCAGATCACATTTATGCGATACGGATACCACCAGCAACACCAGTACCAATGGCCATACCAGCACCATTACGAGCACTTACACCCATGGATGGGATAAAGACGTCAAGAACGCTAAAGGTGGCGGCAGCAGTCAATGCAATAATGACAACTTCCTCAACCTTCAATGTCTTCTGTGGGATCGCATAAGCGGCAATAGCGACCATGATACCTTCAATAATGTATTTGATTGCCTTTTTGACAAGCTCTCCGAAATCGAACATGTTGCTCATTGTTATATATTATAGAAAATAAAAAAAATGTTTGATTTAATATAAAAACACTTAAAACCAAAACTCCTAAATTTATATAATGTCGGCATTTGAAAAAAAAACGCTAAAGGATGGATCCGTGAATCCGAATTATATAGATTTATGTGACGAAGATACTCCCATCGCCGGACAAAAATTCGCGTGTATTTCCTTTATTTCACCAGAAAAGGTCCTAGAAAAACGCGAAATATTCTTATTTGACGAATTTTTGAAACAATGGGATTTTACTAAATCTATGGGAAAATTCTTTGATTTCATCCATTTTCTATCCTATAAATATTCCCTAAATGTCGAAACCATCATGGACGATTATACCGAATTTGTCAAGGAGGAAAGTATCAAACTCAAGGAGAATAGTGTATATGACGATTTCAAGACTTTCATGGATAAACACGAAGATACGCTTACGCAAAAATTCCAGTCGCAAAATCAGTTCCAGACATCTGTACGCGGATTGAAAGTTCGCGGTGTATTTCCAACCCAAGAAGAAGCGGAAATGAAATGTAAAAAGATCCGTGAAACGGACCCCAATCACGATATATTCGTAGGTCCAGTGGGAATCTGGATTCCATGGGATCCGGATGCATACAAGACGGGTCGTATAGAGTTCTTGGAGGAAGAACTCAATCAATTACATCAAGAGAAACTGAAGAATGAGGCGAAAGCAAAGGACGATTTCGAGAGGAGAATCAAGGAAACGAAGAAGAAGGCCATTGAGGAAAATATCAAAAAGGCAACTCAGAGTGGAAATAAACTCACACAGACGATCGACGAAGAGGGTAATTTAGTGGGTGTCAAAGAGACGGTGAATTTCGAAGACCGTGAAGTGGCCGAAGAAGAAGAAAAGAAGAAATAATATTGCGGTGTATGTCATATAGAAATATCATGTGTATTACATATACACATGACATCAAGAGAGGATCTGAGAACGGTAGTAGTGATTCTTACAAATGCGGAATATTATCCGCGAGCCCTAAATACAATCCGCGATACAAGATCTATGGGGCAATGGGAAGGAGATCTTGTCGTAATCCCGGTGGATGTTATCATACCTGAAGATATCATACGTGAATACAATATCCAGGTGAAAACATTCGATCGTATTGATCTATCGGACATGTTGATTGGTATCGGTCCCGATGGGTTTATAGGTACAGATCGTAGAGAGTTGGTGAAATTAGTCCAATGGGAGAAAATCCACGTATTCGATGAATGGTTTGCGCAATGGGATCGTGTCATCTATTTTGACGCGGGATTCCGCATAGTGGATCGCGTGGATTATTTGCTGGAATTGGATTCTGTGGGTGTCATTATTGCCCCGAATGACGCGGGATTTCCGGATGGGGATCGTGGTCCGAAAACGGATTCGCGGTTTGGCCGGTTAGTCTATTCCCATGCAGATAGATCGACCATTGATCGAATCAAGGCGGATTTAGGACCCGATTGTATGGAACGCGAATATTTTTGCAATTGTCTATGGATCTACGATACGGCTATTTTGCAATATACCAATGTGAAGGAAGAACTCGTTGCAATGGCGAATCGGTATCCCGTATGGGTTTCCAATGAAATGAGCGTGATGAATGCCGTATTGAATGTAAAATGGGGAATCTGGCGCGAAATGGAATCGAGGAATCTAGCGGGGAAATACATGTATGCATGGACGGAACAAACATTACAGAGCCATCCGACGTCTTATCGCGACTATTGCTATATCAAATACGCGTCGACGATTTAATGTGAACGTAAAAGTATCCAAACATAATCTATATGACAATCTATTATGTTTCCGCTTCTACTGGTAGCAATTCAAACACAGGTTCGAAAACGAATCCGTTTCTAACCATCCAATATGCATCTACCATGGCTGTCGCAGGAGACACCATCCTTGTTCAACCGGGGATTTATAGAGAACGTGTATCCCCGTCGAATAGTGGGACGTCTTTTACGAATCCGATTATTTACAAATCCGAGATAAAGGGTCAGGCAATTATCCGAGGTTCGATCCCATGGCAACCCACTTCTCAATTATCGCCTAATATATGGCAAGGAGTCATATATGATACTTTGTTTACGGATACATCCGCGATCGATGGTGC
>Ga0164295_10003368_pt1 | contig 12887 bp, 7 predicted proteins | sample GEODES006metaG_FD_111798 | JGI IMG/M metagenome (GOLD analysis project Ga0164295, IMG submission 111798) | Oligotrophic lake water microbial communities from Sparkling Lake, Wisconsin, USA - GEODES006 metaG | ecosystem: Environmental > Aquatic > Freshwater > Lake | place: USA: Sparkling Lake...
AGGAGTGCGGGTCCAAAATAGTCGAAGTTATAGCGCGGCAAGGGCAGTAGCGGCGAGTCGCCGTAGCCGTGCTCCTCCGAGAATTGGCCACCGAAGAGCTGCATGCCGAGCAGCGCGAAGATGGTGCAGATGAGGAGCATGAGGATGAGCACGTTCGACATCTGCGGGACCGCGCTAACGACCGTACTGATGATCTTGTACAGCCCCTTCCACGAGCGCATGAGACGCAGCATACGTGCCACGCGCAGCATCCGCAAGATCCGCAGGAACGACAGGTTCGTGCCCGAGTCGGCAAAGAGCGCCGTGAGCGCCATCTCAACGATGGACATGATCACGATGGTGCCGTCGAGCTGGTTCCACCCGTCGCTCCAATAGGCACGGCATCCCATCCCAAACAGCTTGAGGCCCATCTCGATGATGAAGATCCAACTGATAAACTCGGCGCAACTCTCGAGCTGCGCAGCATACGCGTCGCTCATTCCCTCGTACGGCATGCACATTAGCGCCATATTGAGCACCACCAAACCCGTCGACGCATTGCTCACGAGCGGCCCGTTCATCAGCTCGGCGAGCGACGCACGCCCAGAGCGCGGCGCAGGCGCGCAGTTGCACAACTTCACACAGGAACCGTCATCGGTGCGCTCGTCGTCGTCGTCGTCGTCGTTGGGCACCGCCGCCTTGCCAGCCTCCATGCGCGCCTGCACAGGCGCTACCGTCGCCTTGCCAGCCTCCATGCGCGCCTGCACAGGGCTCGCCGACGGACTCAACGCCATGTACACATGGCTTGACGGAGCTTCATCTTCATCGTCTTCCGCCTCCACTCGCACCACGAGCGACGCATCGCTTACGTATCGTTGCGCTCCTGAGATCAGTGCGGCCCTGGTTTCGCCCTCGGCCTCAGCCTTGAACGTCTCCAACTTGTGCCTTTCCCGCTCCAGCAGGTTGTCAGGGTCGGGAAACGGGATTCGCTTCTGTTGCTCGAAATGCGGCGGCGAGGGGGGCGGTGAGGCGCCTCGCGCTAACCCATTGCGCTGCGCACGTCGCGCCTGGCGAGCGGCTGCTGCACGCGCGGCCTGCTCGGCGATCGCCTTCTCTCGAGCCTGCGCCTCGGTGAACTCTTGGAAGAGGACTGCGAGGAAGAGGTTGACGATGAAGAAGCCCCCGAGCACGATGAGGAGCACGAAGTACACAAGCACGAGCGGCTGGCCCGTCGCATTGAGCACCGCGTACATGGCGGACGTCCAGCCATCGAAGCTGATCGTCTGGAAGATTTGTACGCTCGCCCACCCAAAGTTGTCAAAGTTGGTGGCGCCGTAGTTGACGTTGTCATCAAAGTAGCGGCACGTTTCGCCGGCAGGGCATTTAGTATTTGGCTCGTGGGGATCGCAAAAGACGCCCGTGTCAAAGTCCGACTGCTGCTGAGGGCTGATGCTCTCCTCGCTCGCGCTCGCATCAGCTTGGTTTCCCTTGAGCAGCCGCCCGATGGCCTCCAGCTGGCGTCGCGCCTGCGCCGCCTGCCCGTCGTCCAGCCGCGGCACGAGCCTCGGCCCATCGGGCAGCGGAAGCATCTCGCGCAGCTCTGGGTGGCCAGGCGTCTCGTTGAAGCCGAGCAGCGCGCACCGATAGTGTAGCTCGCCCTTGAACTGCTCGATGCCTAAGATGCCGAAGACGGCGAAGAGCAGCCCGAGGAGCATTGTGACGTCGCCGAGCTTGGGCAGTGCCGCCAGGATCGAGTTGACGAGGACGGGCATGCCCGGCAGCCGCTTGAGCGCGCGCAGCGGCCTCAGCGCGCGCACCGAGCGCACCACCGAGTAGTTCCCAAACGAGGGGAAGAGGATTGGAAGCCACGCGAGGCTCACCACAACAAAGTCGAGTTGGCACCACGCGTCGCGCAGGTAGGCCTGGTCGTGGCCGACGAAGCCGTACGCGCAGATCTTGGCGAGCATCTCGAAGGTGAAGATGTATAGATAAACCCACTCGCACACATCAATGAATTGGGCTTTCGGAGTGCCCGGCGGGTCGAGTGGCGAGTTCCAAGCCATGGTGGCGCAGTTCGCCAAGATCGTGACCAGGATGAAGGCATCGAACGGAGCCCACTCGACGAGCTTGATGGCCCAGGGCCGCGGCGCGCGGCCGACTTCGAGGAATCCAAAGGTCCTCGACGAGTAGACGCGACCGCTGGGTCCGATGACCGCAGAGCACGGCGGGACCTTGTCGAGGCCCTCGAGACCCTCCAGATGGTCCAGGTCCTCTGGCGCGCGCTCGAGGGTCTTGATGCCTGATGAGCGTGCTGCTGCATTCATGGGCATACCTGCTATTGGTCTGCCCAATTGTATATTCTCAAAGGCACGACTACGGAGGTACCAGAGCTGCCGGCCATAGATGTACTGTTGCTCCGGCGCTAGGTCGACCTCTGTCCCGTGAAAGTTCCATAGCTGCGGCTTGGCTGAATGAGCCTCCTGCGAGCCGCGGGCATTGCGCTTGATGAAGCGACGGTCGATGTACTCTGAACCATCGCGTGGGCTGCTGAGGAAATTCGGTGAGGAACGGCCCCGGAGAAGCGGTGATGGCCTCTGCGCTGTAGGCGACGGCCCAGCCATGTGTGCCAGTCCACTCGCGGCTTTTTCGTATCGTCCGGCAGGTAGGCGCCGTGCCGAACGGGTCTCGCGTGAAGGGCGGCGTGAAAGCTTAGATCGCCACCCCCGGTTGTTTCATGACTTGACTTGTTTCGGGTTGTCGATGAAATTCAGTCGTTCTCAAAGAATCAAAAGCTCCGAGCTCCGAGGTGTTCCAGCAGGACCAGCACACGTCACTCTCGCGATCGCGTTTACAACGTTCCGCCACAGTTGACCCACACTTTCACAAGTACAACACTTATAGGAAGAACACTTCTAGCCGCACCAACGGCGATCGTTCACTCGCACGCTGCGAAGTGGCTAGGTCACTGTCATTGTGCCGCGCTGCCTCCAAGCCCTCCACGGCTCCACGTCTTGAGCAGAAGAGTGAGGGGCGCTTTGGCCTCCCTCCCTCATCTCAAAAGCGTGGCCGCTGGCCCACCGGCTGCTGCTGGTGCTGCTGGTGCTGGTGCTGCTGGTGCTGCGGGCTTTTGAAATCGAACGGGTTCTTCGCTGCACCGGGCGGGGTCTGATTGGGCCCGTTGGCCTGCCCCGTCGGGCGAAGCGCGCGGCTCTCGGGCACCGGCTCGAGCTTGTTGGCTCCCATTTTGGGGCTCCAGTATGGTTGGGGACTCGCGCCCGGCTGTAGGGCAGCGGTGGCGACCGGTCGGTTGCCTGTGGCCGCCGCCTTGGCCTTCTTCCACGCTTCGAGCATCTTGGGGTCGGGCGTGTCGGTCAGCGGCACCTCTTGCTGCTTGTACCCGGTGGGTACATGCAAGTAAGAGAAGGCGCCCGGCCGGGACGCCGAGGGGACCTTGCGCCACGAGGGGGGGAGGGGACGCTCCACCCCCGGCGGTGCTGGTGCCGCGCGTGGTGTGGGCCGGGCGCCCTGCGGTGTGGGCAGCTGCGGAGACTGGGCGGCCATGTTGAAGAGTGGCGGCGGCGGCGGCGGGGTAGGCGCCGCGCGGGGCGACGCCGCGACGCCCATCGGAGACGCCCGAGGCGGTGGTGCCAGTGCGGTTGGCGGCGGCGGCTTGCCAGGCGTGAATGTCTGCTTCTTGAGCATTGCGATCACCTCCTCAGGCAGCTCGTCGCGCTCGGGAAAGAAGGCCTGCTTGTACCCGGTGGGCACGTGCACGTACGAGAACTGGCCCGGGCGCGACTTTGAGGGCACCTTTTGCCACGAGGGCGGGAGCGATTGCTCGGCTCCGGCTGGCGGCAGGGGCGCCGTTCTGGGCGCCGTTCTGGGAGTGGCCGCCCTGGCGATGAAGGGCAGCTGCAGCACCTGATCGAGCGCCGGACGGTTCTCGCCCTTCTTGTGCAGCAGCGCCGAGAGCAGCCCGCACAGCTCGGCTGAGTATTGCTTCTTGCACTGCGTGAGGTCGAGCGACGAGCTCGCAATCTTCTTGAGCAGCGCCGACATACCACCCGGCCCCTGTACGCGGCAATCGGCCCACGGCATGGTGAGCGTCATCAGCTCGTACAGGATGCATCCGAGCGCCCAGACGTCGGCGGCGCGGTTGTAATCTTGGCCCAGGCACAGCTCGGGCGACATGTAGATCGGCGTGCCGCACTGCGTCTTGGCGATCGCGCATGTCGCCTCGAGCGCCTTGGCCAGCCCGAAGTCGCCCAGTTTGACGTCGCCATTGGCCGAGAGAAAGACATTCTGCGGCTTCAGGTCGCGGTGGAGCAGGTGCAGCTCGTGGTGGCAATGGGCCAACACGGAGGTGAGTTGCCAAAAGATTTTGAGCACTTCGTCCTCGGTAAAGGGCCGTCTCTCCGTCTTGCGCTGCGCAATGAGCGCGCCCAGATCCTTGCCTTGCGCCCACTCCATGATAATGCAGAGTGTGTCGTCCACAACGAGCGCATCTGCGATCGCGACTGCGTGCGGGTGCTTCACCTTCTGGAGAGCGGCTACCTCGTTCTGCGCGGCGAGCATCTCTGCCTTGGGAAGCCCCCGTAGATTGACCTCCTTCATCACATACTTTTGCTGGTTTCCGGCACCGGTGCGCTGCACGAGGTAGACGGTACCAAAAGAGCCCTTGCCGATCGCTTGGAGCTTCGTCCAGGGGCCGCGGGTGCCGAGGCTCGCCATCTCTATTGCTCCAAATTCGGCGGATGTGCGCTCGCCTTCGTGCGTGGAAACGGCGGAGTCTCAAAAGCACACTAGTCAAGTCAAGTCTTGACTGGACAAACAGACTTGACTCAAAATCAAAGATCTTTTGACTCGTCTGTTAAAACCGTCCTTCATCAACCGACTCATCACTTTTAAGCACGTGAGCCTGACGCTGGTGTTTCCGAGCTTGCCATCGTTCCCTTCGCGTGCCTCGCTCATGGCCTCGCTGGCTGATGCTACGCAGAGGCGCATCCACGCGGCCCCTCGCGATCGCAATCGCTCTCGTGAGCACTGTTTGCAGCGATGTTGGCGGCTCACCACCCTCATCGAGGGTCGCGCCGGCATCAACATAGGCGTCCACACACTCTTGCGCACGCCGTGCCACGCTGTCGTGTGCCTCATCTAGCCCGAGAAGTCGGCAGAATGCGTCGCGCGTCGCGGTTGGTACGCATCCCCCAGTACCAAGCGCGACCACGAGCGGCGCTCCGACCCGCAAGCCCGAGGCACGCGCAGCATGATTGCAAAGGCTGTAGTACTTGGAGGCCTTGCGTCTCGCATAGCGGCCAAGAGCCGCGTCAGGTACGCAGGTGACCTCAACAATAAGGAGCTCACCGCGCGAATGATCGGCAGCAACCAGATCGGGAGTCAGCAAGCCTCCCGGTGCCGAGGACGGCAACCCATAGCAGTGGGGCAGCGTCCTCACCACGGACTCCAGATGGACGCACGTCTCTGGAAGCCTGCGAGGGCCAAAGACCAGCACGTCACGCACGAGCGAGAGCAGGGCGTCATGCGTCTGGCTCTTGGAGACGTGCCAGTTGGTCAATGCCCTGCCAGGGGCCACAAGCATGAGAAGTGCTGCCATCACGGACATGTGTGAATGGTCTGTGCACATGTCAATACACCGCTTGTCAGAGGAAAAACACCGCGTTGGCGTTCGGTGTTTCACCACATACTTGTGCATAGAATCTTGGGGAGTCTTCGGCTTTCCGCGCCTTGGCGGGTTTTTGCTTTCCTGACGGAGCGGTGCCATCCCACCGGCGCGACATGATGGTTTCGACAACCGCCGACGCCGAGGCAGACTCGCTCTCTAACCTGACGTCGATCGTCACGACGGCCCTCGAGGCGCGTGGCGTCCTCGGTAAAATCCGTGCCGAGCTGCGCGCCAGCGTCTTCTCGGCCATTCACGAGCAGCAGCAGAGCGAGCCGCATGGCGGCATGGCGCGTCCGGCACTGCTCCACCAAGACAGCGCCGGTCGCGTCGCCGCGCAGCTCGTGCTCGACCTGCTCCAACACTGCCAGCTGGACTACTCGTACTCGGTCCTCGTGCCCGAGGCGGACCTCAATGAGACGTCACTGGACCGCGGTGCACTCGCAGGAGCGCTCAGCTTGGACGCAGGCACGGGCGAGCCACTGCTCGTGCAGCTCGTGCGTGCGGCGCTCACGGCCGACTTACCGCAACCCACAGGCGCGCGGCCGCCGGCTGGTGATGCCGCTGGAGAGCCAGCGGCCGCCTCATTGGCGCGTGCTGTTGTTAAGGATCCGTCCAAGCCGCTCACCATCAACATCACGTCAAAGCCGGAGCCGTCTCGCGGCGGCAGCGGCCCGCTCACGCCTCCCTCGCCCTTGTCGCCGCTGCCCTCCCAGGGCATGGGCGCGCACCTGCCACCGCTCAGCAGCCGCGCCTCGTTGCCCCCGCTCGGTGTGACGGGTGCGTCGTCGCCATCGCCGGCCGCGATGATCGCCGACGAGCATCTTGAGGAGAGGCGCCTCCAGGCGCTCGAGAGCAAGCTCGCAAGCCTCGGCAGCTCCGGGGCGCCCCTGCGCCCAGGTGGCGCGAGCACAGGCGGGGCGCAGCTGGCGCCGCTGTCGCGTCACCACACGCCGGCTCTGCCGCCCTCGAGTTCGGCCCTCGGAAGCGTCGGCATTGCGGCCGGCGCTACCGTTTGGCAGAGCAGCCAGCGCATGGCCGTGCCCACTTCCCACGACGAGGACGAAGAGGACGACGACGAGTACGACCAGGTCGAGGATGACATCGCCGAGGAGTCCTTTGAAGACGATGACGAGGACGAGGACGAGGACGACGCTGGAGTAGACCTCTCTTCTGGAGCAGCCGCGCTCTCCGGGCCAGCGCTCATTGGCGCCGCCTCGCCCGCGCACCTCTCCCGTCCGCCGGGCCACCACCGCGCGCGCCTCTCGCCGCTCGAAACGTCGATGGGGGGCGCGTCGATGGTGTCCGTCGATGAGTCTGTCTCGCCTGGTCGCCTCGGCGCCGCGTTACAGGGTTTCGACCTTGCCGAATCGATCGAGCGGCCGTAATGGACGTTTATCGAATGGCCGCGAGGCGCGGTACGCCTACGCGGCGCCGGGCGCTGGGCACTCAGGTGGTGACCCAGAGTGTTCGAGCAGTGCCACCAGCCAATCATAACGCGACCAGATTGGTCCCATCGGGAGAGCCCTCCATGAGATCTTGCGTTCTGAACCACGCGCAGCGCCGGGCCGTGGCGCGTGGGCTGGGGGCCGCCTCACTCATCTGAGAGAGGCTTGCTCGCAGGGCCATGGAGGCACATTGATGTAGACCGTTCTCGTAAATCGTCAGAGGAAATGTATGACTCCTTCACGCTACTCCACGCAAGAGCAGAACCGGAGACGACAGACCGGACGTGAACGCCGAAAAGAAACTCCAAACCTCGAACGAAATTACAATCACATGTACAATCAGTATCCGCTACACAGCCGTCAGCCCGGCCCTCTCCAGGAGACTACGAGGGCAGATAGACCACCCCCGCACGACCCATCAGCATCACATCCACGATCTTCGCCTCACTCTATGATCAGAACTCACGTCATCCAGCACAGCACGATCATCCTGTGGTTCTGGCGCGCTTCCGGCTTCGCCGCCCGTTCAGCCCCCCCCGGGCGCGCCGGCCGGGGCGAAGAGAGCCGGCATCGCGCCAACGGGGTCGGCGTGCGCGGCGCATGCGTGGGCGCCGCCCACACTGCGGCTCACCAGCTCTTGTCGCCGCCCTGCCACGCGCCCTTGGGCTTGTCGTTCTTCTGGCCAGCGTAGTCAAGACGGATAGGCCGTCCTTCGAGATTCTCGCCGCCGAGGGTGACGGCCTTGTCCACGTCGGCCGTGCTCTCGAACGCAACGAAGCCGATGCCCTTGAACTCGCCCGTCTCCTTGTCGTTGAGCCAGCGCGTGGAGGCAACCTTGGCGCCCGCCTTCCCGAAGAATTCGGTGATCTTGGTCTCGTCAATCGTCCAGGGCAAGTTGCCACAGAAGAGTTCGAGGCAGCCATCGGGCTTCGGATTCTGCGGCTTGTACGGCCGCTCGGTGCGCCCGCCTTCGCCGCCCGGCTTCGCCTTCCACGCGGCGCCCCCCTTGTCGCCGAACGGCTTCTTGTCGGGCGAGGACTTGCCGGAGGACTTGGAGAAGTTGATGCGCATCGGCCGGCCGGCGCAGTCGGCGTCGGCGTACGCGACGGCCTTGGTTGCGGACTCGATCGAATCGAAGTCGATGAAGCAGAAGCCGCGGAACTCGCCGTCCTTTTGGACCATGTTGACGTTGTTGATGGTGCCGCAGTCCTTGAACGTGGCGCGCAGCATCTCCTCGGTCACGCTCCACGACAGGTTGCCGACGAAGATGGAGGCGCTCGGCTCACCCACGTCGCCGCTGCCCGCGATGCCACCCGGCACGACCGACTTGCGCGGCGAGGCCAGCTCCACTTTCATGGGGCGCCCCTCGAGCTCCTTGCCGTTGAGCGCGCACGCCGCGTCCGCCTCAGCTTTGGTGGCGAAAGTGAGGAAGCCCGACCCCTTGAAACGTCCCGTATCCGAGTGCGAGAGCCACTCGAACTTGGTGATCTTGCCACACGCGGCAAACTCCTCCTGCATCCACTCGTCAGTCATCTTGAAGGGCAGGTTGCTCACGTAGACGCGCACCTCGCCGTCGCTCTCGGGTGCAGGCGCAGGCGCCGCCGCGACCTCCTCCTTCTTGGCCTTCTTGGCCGTCCACTCGTCATCTCCGGCATCGCTCTTCTTGTCCTTCTTGTCCTTCTTGTCCTTCTTGGACGGTTTCTCCTCCTCCGTGGTGGGCTCAGCTTTGCCCTCTTTTGCCGCCTTCTTCGCCTCCTTGGCCGCCTTCTTGGCCGCCTTCTCCTCCTTGCTCAGCTTTGCGGGCGTATCATCCTCGTCCGCCTTGGCCTTCTTGGCCGCCTTCTCCTCCTCCGCCGCCTCCAGCGCGCGCTTGGCCTCCTTCTTGGCTTTCTTCGCTGCCTTCTCCTCCTTGGTCAGCTCCTCGCCGTCCTTCTTGCCCATTGTGTGCGTTCGTAAAAGCGGTCAGCGACGTCGCCGCAAGGCTCGCCCGTTTCGATCGGATGAAGGTGCCAAAAAAGGCACGGCGCCGCTCATTCAAGAAACGGACTTTGACAAAACTTCCGCTTCGAGTCTCCTCGCATTTTGCCATGCTCTTTCCGTGCCTAGTTGAAGACCATGGACGCCGAGGTGGCCCATCCGCTGCACAACGCATCTTCATCGTCGCCATGCTCGGCGTGTGCATCGCACTCATGTATGGCATGCGAACGGATCTATCGGTAGGCGTGCATGAAATGCAATCCTCATGGCCAAACGGCTGGACGGGCACGTCTCTGAGCGCCTTCTTCATCGGCTACATGGTTGGCAATATACCGGGCTCACTTCTCGCGCAGCGGCATGGCGCGCGCACCATCCTGCCCGGTGGCGTGCTCATCGCATCGGCTGCCAACGCGCTCATCCCGTATGTGAGCTCAACTCCTGAGCTGGTCGTCTCCGCACGAATCGTGTGCGGCGTAGCACAAGCGTGCACTTTCCCCTGCGCGTATCAACTGCTGCACGAGTGGACGACCCCAGCGACCCGCTCACGAGCGATCACCTCCTCGATGAGCATCGGAGTGGCTGCGGGTACGGCCTCCGGCTTCTTTGTGAGCGAGCAGATGCGAAGGGCGTACGGCCTGGCCGGCTGCTTTGGTGTGTGGTCGGCTGCGAGCAGCATCTGGGCCACCGCATGGCTGCTGCTCGTGCCTGACCGCGTCCCTGGCTCCACCTCCGCCGCAGTGGCACTCGGTTTCGGGAGGGCCTCAGGTCGCAAGGAAACGGCCGCACCGTGGCACGTGCTCGCGTTTCAGCCAACGTTGCTCGTGCTCTACGGCTGCCATTGTGCGGCCAACTTTATCAACTACGGGCTGCTCACGCAGCTGCCGCTCTTCCTCACCACTTCGCTCCACGCATCCGCCGGAACCCTTGCCGCCGGCACCACGCTTCCTTATTTGGCCAACGTGCTGCTCGCCTTCGGTGCGGCTTCGATTGCGGATGCACTCATCAACTCGGGGCGTGTGAGCATCACGCACGTGCGCAAGGCTTTCACAGCAGTGGGGCTCGGCCTCTCGGGCCTCTTGCTCTTTGCGGCGGGGTGCGTCACCGACGCGACGACCGCCGTCGTGCTGGTCATTGGAGCGACCGGCGCGCTCGGCCTCGCACAGCCCGGATGGCAGGCGTTATACTTGGACGCCTTCGGTGAACTCTCAGGCACTGCGTACTCGTACAGCAACACGCTCGCGACGCTCGCGGGCATCGCCGCTCCCGTGATCGCCTCCACCTTTGTGAGCCGATTCGGCGAGGCCGGCGGCTACAGCGCCACATTTCTCGTCTTCGGGCCCCTCTTCGGTCTGCCTGCTGTGTCTGCCTTCTGTTGGGTGGCCTCGGCGACGCGGGTGCGCCTCCCCTCGCGCGGTGCGTTCAGCGGAGGGTGCGAGGAGTCGCTCTCGCTCTCCGAACTCATGAGCTCGCCTGACGCGGAGCATACGAGCGACGTAGAGCCGAACGATGCCTCGCCACTAAGTCCATTAAAGTAGATGACCGGTCTCCGGTGACCGGTGACCCCGGCAGCCGGCACCTGGCCCGCGCCAGCACTCGACTCTGGAGTGTGGTGGTGTGGAGATGGAGAGGGGTGCGGCTGGACGCCACGAGACACATAATCACGGAATACAAGTAACGACTTACGTCCCGTCAGAGCGTGGTCGGGCGCGGTCGACGACGTTCGCCTGTCCGCGGCGCCCCGGATCCCACACGGCCCCCGAGAGCCCGACCCCCCAGCGCCCGATGCAGCGCCCTACGCTCGGCTACACCCCAACCACCGAGGGCCGAGCCGACCGGTCACACCAGTCACCCTACACACGACATACGACAATACGACAAACGCGGAGATTCCACATCGTCCACGCGTCGCCCGCCGTACACAGTCTCACCAGACACCACACTTACTCATGGTAACCTATGCGCCATGGTACCTTACTATTAGTCTAGCTGTACAGAGTATTGTTGATCGTACATGTTGACTTACGTTGCCTACTCCTCGCCTTAGTTGGCAGGGATTGGCAGGGTCATTGCGTGACAACCACACATAAGCCGATTTGCGCCGTGTGTGGAGCCCATCCAGATCGGGCTACGCGTGAGGGCCATACATCGGGTGGTTCCGGATCCTGTGCGCATACTTCTTGGCCAGTTTCGCGAGCTCCTCTTGCTCTGCGGCACGCTTCCGAGCGGTGTGCGCCTCTGGATCCGCCGCCATGGCCATCGCTCCGCATGCTGGCATGCGCCGTGTATTGGTGGCAGGCCGGCGGCAAATTGGACATTGCAATTTGTCACACCTTTGGCAGAGCGCCAGAAAGCACTCGCGGCACAAGGCATGCCCGCACTCGGGGGCCACCGGGTCAAAGAGGGTCTCCAAGCAGACTGGGCAATCAAGCGCAGCAGAATTCCCGTCCTCCGTGGTCTCCTCCTGCTGCGCGAGGATCTCCAGTTCGGTGCGCAGCCGAGAGCGGACAAACTGGGGCGGTGTGCCGGGGAGCTCGGCAACGTGCCCGCACCGCGGACCAAGTTGCTTGTTGTACTTCTTCACGATCTTGCGTACACCGTCCCTTGAGAGGCTCGCCCACGCATTGAGCTTCCGTGCTGCTTCAGCGCCCGGACGCCGCCGCAACCCGACGGTGGTGAGGAATGTGGTAGTGATAGGAGCAACCTTAGCCTGCACAGTTTGGCGTGCCGCGCACGACCATTTGGCATCGATGAGCATGAGTTCCTTTCGGAGGAAGTTGAAGAAAACGACTCGCGCGGCCAGTCCGCAGGGTTGTAGGGCAGCAGCTTTCAACTCCTTTTTCGCCTGCTTATAAGGGAAGGCAGGCAGATCGATTTCCAGCTTCCGGAACGCCTCCTCGCACAGCTTGCCAAATTTCATGGCCAGGCGGGCAGTTGAGTAAGGTCCAGCACCTGGTCAAGCACTCAGGCGCCGGTTGTGTTGCGGCAAAAGGAAGAAGAGCGATATTTTTAGCGCGACCTCCCCCGATCTGACGCGAGTTAAGGTGCGCGTTATTTTTAGTGTGTGATTTGAAGCGATTCAAAGAGCCGGACTCATTACAATCCCTAAAAGGAACGCCCTCCTAAAAGGAACGCGCGGGCCTACGCCTCGAAGCACCACGGCACGCCTACTCGGCTATCGTCCCATCGGCAACCGCGTTCTTGCACGCACTGCGCCTCGGTGATGCCCGGGAAGCCGCAGTCCGTGCGCTCCGCCGCACCACCGCTGCGGCGACCTGCGGAGCCGCCGCCCAGTCGCTCTTCGCCCGCGTCGTTGACGCTGCGCCGCTCGCCGTACGCTGGCGCGCGTCTGGCGGCGTCGTGGGCGACCATAGCATCCCATGCGTCCTCTGCGTTGGCATGCACGTCCTCGCCGCCCGGGCTCTTCTCCGGGTAGAGAGGGTGGAAGGGCATGCCGGCGGTCCTCTGGCGCTTGAGGCGTGCCTCGTCCTCAGCCGACTCCATGGGGGGGCCATGCACCGCGTCGTAGCGCTCGAGCGCCGCAGCGTATGCCTCAATGGCCTCCTCCATCGTCGCCTGGTCGTCGAGGCCGTAGCCGCCCTCGTAGCCTTCCTCAAACGGTGCGGGCGTTCCATCTGGGAAGCCGGGCAGGTCGTAGCCGCGCCACGCGTCGCGCGGTCGGAGGCTCGGTCGGGGGAGGCTCCGGTGGTCGACAGCGCCGTCTTCGGCCGCCGACGGTGGCCGAGCCTCCAGGTCGAGGCCGTCCACGTAGCGTGGCGGGCGCGCCGCTTCGTCAGCTTCGTCAG
>Ga0164295_10003371_pt1 | contig 12882 bp, 3 predicted proteins | sample GEODES006metaG_FD_111798 | JGI IMG/M metagenome (GOLD analysis project Ga0164295, IMG submission 111798) | Oligotrophic lake water microbial communities from Sparkling Lake, Wisconsin, USA - GEODES006 metaG | ecosystem: Environmental > Aquatic > Freshwater > Lake | place: USA: Sparkling Lake...
ACCGGCGCTGGCGCTGGTGGTCGAAAGCTCAAACCCGGCAGGTGGTGTGACCGTGATCCCTGCCGTGAGGTTCGTGCCTGCGACGGTGAAGCTCGACGGGCTTGGCGAGGCCGTGCCGTAAGTTGTGTTCAAGGCGGCCAATGTTCCGCCAGCGGCGATCACCGGTCCCGCTGTCGTGGCAGTGGTGGCCACGAGCTGGATGTTATCGAGTCGATTGTTGCCCGCCGCCGTGGTGGCACCGGTGACGGTGAGACGGAGGTAGGCGTTCGCTGCGCCATCGAGCCCGGTGATGGTCGGCAGTGTCTGAGTGGCGAAGCTGGTTGGAATAGAATTGAGCGTTGTCACAGACGTCCAGCTTGTGCCGTTGGTGCTGTAGTCCCAGGTCTGGCTCAAGAAGCCCGCGCTCGTTCTTTGCGTGGCATAGCTCACGACCAAATCCTTGAGGCCTGTCATGTTCACCTTGAACACGGCGGACTTGCCGTTCGTGCCGTTGTAGATGAGCGCGAGGGACGCGGGGCTTGAAGTGCTGGCTGAGAAGCCGCTGCCCGCGTTCGCCGCCGTGCCGCCGAAGGCCGAGAGTTCGTTGCCCGAAGTCGCGGTGACCCAGGTGCTGGAACCATTGGTGCCGTTAAGATACAACGTGCCGCTGCCGAAGTTCGCAACCAGGCTGGCCGGTGTGTTGGGAGCTGCCGCGACGGCGGTGCCGCCATTCGTGGTGGTTTGGAAATCCCAGCCTGCAAGCAGTGTTGGTGCGCCGCTGCCACCACCCGTCGTGACAGTGCCAGACACGGCTTTCACTTGAGCAACAGCGCTGCTACTCGTCACCGTGATGTCGCCCGCTGGTGATCCTGTGGCCGTTGCGCTCAGGCGGACAAAGACCGAAGTGGTGGCCAACGTGCCAGCGCTGGGCGTGAGCGAAAGACTGGCCGCATACGTGCCACCGGCTGTGATGGCAATTTCATAGCCCGTCGGGGCCGTGACGCTCACGTTTGAGATCAAGTTGCTGCCGGAAACCGTGAAGCTTTGCGCGGTAGAGGCGGTGCCAAACGTCGTGGAAAAAGCCGATAATGCGGCAGTGGAAAGCGTGAGCGCGGGCGTGGTGCCGGAGCCCGTGGTGGTGAACGAACTCTGGCTGCCATAGCCAGTGCCGCCTGCGCCGGTGGCAAAGGCCTTGAAGTAATACGTGGTGCCTGCGCTGAGTCCGGCGAGGTTTTGAGTGAACGCTCCGGTCCCGAAGCTGCCCGTGGTCGCGACCTTCGTGCCCGCGCCATTCGTGAAGCCATTGGTCGTGCTCCAGTAGATGCCGCGCTCGGTGGCGTTCGTCGCGCCGATGGTGGCGATGGTGCCAGCCAAGCTGGCTGAATTGTCGGTGATGCTGTTCGCGGTTCCCGTTGTCACCGTGGGAGCCACATCGCCGCCGGTCTGGCTGAACACTGAGACATTGTCGATGAAGGCGCGCTTCGCCGAGGTAGCGAGGGTCACGGTTGAGTTCGACGTGCCGCCCGTGAAGTTCAGGGTCTTGGTTTCAAAACTGCCGGTCCGAGTGGCGGTGTAGGTAGCGGTTTGCGAGGCCAGGCCCGTCACTGAAACGGTGATGTTGCCTTCGACCGTGGTCCAGCCTTTGACATCGAAGCGCACGGAGAAGCTGCCGCCGTTGCCACTCAGGTCGAGCGTCCGGCTAGTGATCGACCCCGTGCCGCTGCTGGTGCCCAGCTTGATGGCGCTTCCGGCTTCATAGGCACGCAGAACGGTGGGAAAGTTGGTGTTGCCAGACCAGGCCGTGGCGGAGCCGCTGGTCGTAATATTGTCGCCACTGCTGGCATCGGCGAAGTCTTCGACGAGCAGTTCGGCAGGCGGGATGCCCACCGTGATGTTGATGGCGGCGGAGATGCCCACCGCGCCTTCGCTGTCGGTGGCTTTCGCCGACAGCGCGTAGGCTCCATCGGCGGGCGGCGTCCAGGACAAAGCATACGGTGCTGTGGTGTCGATGCCGAGCGAACTTGTGCCGTTGAAGAACTCGACTTGCGTCACGGTTCCCGTGGCACCCGTGGCCGTCAAATCGCTAGCGGTGGCCGTTAGGTTAACGGCTGCACCGGGCGCGAACACCTGGCCTTCGGTGGGGGCGGTCAGCGCCACGCTCGGAGCAGAGTTCACCGTGGTGCCGTCGGAGCCAAAGACCATGACTTCGGCAAAGGTCAGCGAGCCCGTCGTTCCCGCCTTGCGATCCGCGACCTTGAGCGTCCAGGTGCCATTGGGGTTCTCGCCCCAGTTGCGCACGGTCGAGAAGGTCCAGTTCGTGTAGAGGTTCGAGGTGTCATTGTGGGTTTCACTCAAACGGCTGACGGTGCCAGAGGGCGAAGTGAGGGTGATGTCGAGCTGGCCTGCGGGCACACTGGTGACGTTTAGCTTCACGGTGACGTGCTCCACACGGCTAACGGTAGCCGAGGTGAAGGCGAAACTGCGTGTGACGCCGGTGGCGTTGTTGTCAGGAATGGCGGTGGTGGTGCTTGAAGTGACGAAGGTCGACTTGTGTGTGCCCAGGTTCGCATGAGTCAAAGCCGCCGCCACGGCCGCCGAGGTGTCGATGAGTCCAGCACCGAACTTGTGGTTGAAGTGAAAGCCGCCGCCATTGGTGATCCAGTCGGCATCGGTCGGGTTCACCTTCTTGGCCGTGGCGATCAAGATTTCACGGACATCACGCCAGCCAAGGTTGGGATTAGCCTGTAGCATGAGCGCCACACAGCCAGCGGCCAGCGGCGTGGCCGATGACGTGCCGCCAAAGTCGTTGGTGTAGTTGTTGTCTGTGAGTTCGCCGCTGACGCTACCGGTGTTGTAGCCATTCGTGCCGGTCAGGTCCGTGGTCACGATGCCGAGCGTGGTGCCGTTGGAACTTGATGGCGCTGTGACGATGAGGTTCGCACCAGGCTCGCTGTAGTAGGCTTGCGTGCTGTTGTTGGCCAGGGCAGCGATGGCGATCGTGTAGATGCTGTTCGCGTAGCCGTCGTAGTTCGAGTTGTCACCGACGTGACCGCCGTTACCGCCGGCCCAAAGGAAGATCGTGCCCCGACCGCCACGCCCGCTGGTGGTGGCGGTTTGCAGGGCGGCCAGCGTGACCGAACCCGGACCTTCCAGGGTTAAGCCATCATCGCTCGGTCCCCAGGAGTTGCTCTTGATCGGGATGATGTCGTTCTTCCAACCCAGCGCCTCCGCTTCTTGCGAGTCCGTCGTCGCCGCACCAATCAAGCGCAGGCCGACCAGCGTAGCCTCGGGCGCTGCGCCGCTAACGCCCAGGCCGTTGTTGCCGCGCGCGGCTGCCACGCCCGCACATGAGGTGCCGTGAAAGTCCGCCGAGAGCACCGGGTTCGGATTGTCCGGCGTGCTGTCGTTCCAATCATGATCGTTCGTGCTGTCCACGTTCGCGCTCAGGTCCGGGTGCGCGGTCTGCAAACCATCGTCCACAATGCCGATGCGAATGCCGGTGCCCTTGTAACTATCCCACACACTCACGACATTGACATCCGTGTCCGCCACGCCTGAACCCTGGGCGGTGTTTTGCAAGTGCCACTGCTGCGTGAACAAGGTGTCGTTGGGGATGAATCGCTTCTGCTGCTGCCGAGCGAGTTGTGGTTCCGCTGAAACGACATCGAGACGCGCCCGCAGGGTTTCCGTCGAGGTCAACGCGGTTCCTGAATCAGTCGCTTCAAAAAGGATGAAGCCTGCTGCCGATGGATGACCGCCGATCACGCGCAAGCCTGTGGCCGCAGCGATGGCTTGGGAGTCCACGCCCGGCTGCAAAAGCACAGCGATCTGTCGCCGCACGATGCGCCGTGTAGATTCGGAGCGTGGCTTGCCTGCCTCATAAACAACGAGATCACCCTTGAGAGCCACAGCGCGCGTCCTGGCTGCCTCGGCACTGGCGGCGGCGGCCTGTGGCTTCACTTGTGATTGGCCGTTGGCATCGACCACGGCGAGTTCATCACGAGCAATCTCAAACGTCCGCTGTCTGCCACGGTCTTCGATCACATGCTGATCCCGCAAAGTCGTGGAGGTCTGCGCTGACACCGCCATGGGTGCTAAGGTGATGGTGAAGAATAGCAGGGAGTGCAACAAACGCATCCAATCAGAGTGCGGAGCACGAGTGGAACTGCACGTGACGTGTTCCTCACATAGAGGGACTCATCGTGGCGAAGCTGTCACGAGTGGAATCTTGATGATGTTGTTCTTGGAATGTCGGCACGCCCGGGCATGATGGTCACTATGTTTAAGCTGCCTCTCATACTCGCCGCTCTCGTTAGCTTCATCGCTACGTCCATTGTGGCCGATGAACCCAAGTGGGTCTCCCTCTTCAATGGCAAGGACTTGACCGGCTGGACGATCAAAATCGCCAAGCGTCCGCTGGGTGAGAACTTCGCCAACACCTTCCGCGTCGAGGATGGCATTCTGAAAGTCAGCTACGATGGCTACGACAAGTTCGATGAGCAGTTCGGGCACCTCTTCACCAACCTCGCCTACTCACACTACATCCTGCGTCTGGAGTATCGCTTCACTGGCACGATGATCCCCGACGCGCCGAAGTATGTGAACTTGAACAGCGGTGTGATGCTGCACGCACAACCGCCGCAGAGCATGAGATTTGATCAGGGCTTCCCCGCCAGCCTGGAGATGCAGTTCCTGGCCGATGAAGGCAAAGGCCCGCGCTCCACGGCCAATCTCTGCACGCCTGGCACACATGTGGAGATGGGCGGGCAGCTCATCACGAAGCACATCGTCAAATCCAGCGCTCCGACCTTTCCTGCGGAGCAATGGGTGAGGGCCGAGGTCGAGGTGCGTGGCAACGAAGAGATCATCCACCGCATCAACGGCGTGGAGGTGCTGCGCTATCAGCGTCCGCAACTCGACCCCACGAACAACAACGCCCCGGCCACGGATCAAATCGAAGCCGGTAGCAATGTGATGCTCAGCTATGGCCACATCGCCCTGCAAGCCGAAGGGCAGCCCGTGTGGTTCCGCAAGATCGAGCTGCTGTCGCTGGAGAAGAAGTGATCAGGGCGCGACCAATGGGGCGCGTGAATCAAACTGAAATCATGAAGCATGATTCACAAGGCACCTTTCCCCTCTGCTCATCAAAACGGGAACATCACGACCTCTTTTTCCATCAGTCGTGATACCGGCAGGCGAGAACGATTATGCTCCCAGGCATCACCAAGTTTCAAAAGACAGGCAGGCAGAAAATGGATTCACCTTTTGCCCTCACATTAGATCAAATTTCACTATTCAGCACGCCAAGCTGATATCAATTCCAATCTACGTCCAGGTGATAATGCCAGTCAGCGGACTGGTTCATTTTGTCAATCTTTTGCACACTGCCCCGCTTTTTGCTTTTCCCATTTTCTCCTTTGGTTTGACCAGGACTCACGACCCAATCATTGTTCTACACGACATTACCCGGATAAACCGCAAATCTAGTTTCCTGAAAACTGAGCGTTGGCGACTACCAATTTACTCCAATCAATCGACTGTCCCTCTGGCTGCTCAAACAACATCATAGAACCTGTGGGATACTCCACCAGGATCGCTCCACCCGTGTTGATTGATGCTCGAAGATGTGGCGAACTTGGTTTTGTGGGAACGATCAGCACGGATGGAGCGCTCAACACCTTTTTCACCAAAGGATGATTTGGAAACACTTTGACGCGGTAGGCAATGAGCATTCCCCGCTCCTGCCACTCGATCAGCGTTTTTATGGCATTACTGAGCTGATCATGATCAGTCTTTGTTTGCCAGCTTGCATGAACGGGCGTGGCACTTCCGACGCCCTTGATGACAATGGTGAGAGGAGGTGGGGCTGCGTGGCAGGACATAAGCGGCAGAAATAGCATGAGCACACACCGCCTGAGTTTTCGCAGCGTAGTCATGGCGGCGATCTGGGCACGAACTGCATATTGTCCAGTAAGATGGCGGAGTCGTAAACACTGTCGCCCACGTCCTGCGCTGAGAAACGAACCATTATGGTTTTGCCAGCGCGTGAATCGAGATCCAACATCAACTTATTCCACCCAGTATTGTAAACACCTCCCCGATCGAAACCTACATCCGAAGGAGTTACTGCCCCTTGAAGGTCATCAATGGTGCGGGCAAAAACGGTCGTGTAACTGCCAACCGTGCCAGTGCTGGTGTCAACTTCTGCAATGTCGATGGCAAAGGTGTCCTGAAATTGGGTGCCAACATATTCGAGCCATTCTTCGGAGAAGAAGTTCCAGTCCAGTGTTAGTTCGCCTCCGGTAGCCGAAACGCACATGCGTTGTTCAATGCTGCCGGAACTGGCGGTGTATCCCAGGCCGGTGGAGATAACACCCATGAAATTGCCTTCGGTGGGGCGTGTCGCACCGAGAGCGGCGATGACGCGCCCGTCACCAGTCTGGACCCACGGTGTAAGTGCCCCTTCTTCAAAGCCTGCATTGCGCAAGGAAGCGTCGGGGAACTTGAGGTCGGATGAGCCAAAATATTTAAGTTCAGCGGGGTCAGGAATGCCATCTGGTGGCTTGTTGTCGTCCTCGGGGCCGTCGTTGGCGGTGTGAGCGGCAATGGCGGAACCGACTGCTTCCGAAAGCGTTCTGTCGGCATACATTTGATCCACGATTTCTTGTAGTGTGTCCTGAGCGTAGGATGTCTTGACATAGTCAGTGTATGCCACAACCGCGCCCGCACCCTTGGCGAGAAAGACTTTGGCCAGGGAGCTATTGTAACCAGAACGACAAGCGCTAAGGATAACGAGACTGTTGGGCAACTTCGGCAAATGGTAGGTGAAGAAGCCTGGCAGGAGGAAGACTTCTCCATCCGGGGCGACAGCGACACGCTTAGCTTTGAGATCGGCATCAAAAGCACCCGCAGCCCATGTGCCATCTGTGTTTTGAGGGAGTGTGGCCCCTGACCACAGGCCCACTTGAGAGAGTGAGCCGGTGAGCCAGCCGTTTGGTCCCCATTCGTCTTTCCACCAGCTGATGAGGCCGTTGTAGAAGTTGTCGCCGTGCGAGGAGATGTGGATGTAGCCGAAGTCACCAAAGCCTTCGGCAATGGAGACATACTGGCCGCCTTGATCGAGGTGTTCCGCAGCGGCGTAAAGGCCGCAGTCGGTGTTGTTCTGTATGGTGGGCCAGGGCTTGTGATAATCATCTCCTGCACCAAACTGGGCGTAGTGTGGACTCATGATGACCGCCTGCTTACTCTTGATGCGGTTGGCGGTGGACCCCAGAGACTGGGTGGTGGAGACAGTCCCGTTGAGGCTGGGCACCATGAGGGGAGCCGGTGGCGTTGGTTGTGGTTGGAATAGCTGGTTCCAGTCAGCTTTGGCATAGTAGTTCGGGGTGCCAGAATTGCGTGGAGTGACATCTGTAATGGGCCTGGATTGAGCCTGAGTTCGGGGTGAGCTGTTAGCGGCGGCGGTCTTCACGCTGCCACTGCCTTGCTGTGCATAGCAGCCGAGAATGCCGTCATTGGTGACCCACCAGAGGCCGCCTTCTTCGGTGGTGCCTGCGGCACCTACATTCGGGTCGGCTTGCAGTTGTGCCAGGACAAGGGCGGCAGCTTCGTTCGCGGTCTTTCCAGCGGCTAGCTGCTGGTCGTAGTTAGCTTTGGCGGCGTCCGCCACATCCACGGCATTGGTGACTTGAGGGCTGGTTAGGCTGCTAGAACTCCAAATACTGACCTGCTCAGACTGGTATGGAGTCTCACCAGTCTTCACCACGGTAGCACGATAATCGAGATAACCTTCTGTAGCGGGGGCGACTGAGATTTGTGTGGAGAAGACGCCGTCGCCTTGGATCTCATCAGGCAGAACCCCGTCGTCCTGCATAGCGGCGGCCTGCGACAGCGAGCCGTCCTGCGCAACTGAGTAAAGTGTCACTGTAGCATTTGCAGCGTGCAATAGACCGAGTGTCCAGCGTATGGTTGTGGTCTGGGCCGGTGAAACGGTATCGACCGATGGCGTGAGGGGCGTGGTGAGGTCGAGGTTGGGGTAGTAGGTGACTGTGCTCGGATACCAAGCAACGGAATTGTCGTTGGCTACGGCGGCGAACCACAATGCGTTATCACCTGTTTCCATAGCGACACTGGCGGAACCGCCACGTCCGTCCAGTGTGACTGGGAACCATCGGCGAAAACGGGAGTTGTAGGCATGCAGAGCCTTGATTCCTAGAGTGCCGAGTGCTGTGATCTGGAAGGTCGCGGGGTTCTGATTAGTCACTAAGATGCTATCGCCAAGCCCCACCAAACCGATGCTGAGTGTGCCGGCAAACTGGGAGCCAATACGTGCATACACCGCTTGAACAGAGTGGTTGGCTGCCACTTTTCTCAGCGTGTAGGTGAAGGGTTTTCCAGTCGGATCCTGGCCGAGGAGTGTTCCGTCAATCTTGATCCCTGCTTTGAAGCCGACAGGAGGCGTGATTTTGATCACCAAGTCCTTGCCACCTGAAACGGTCGTTTGACCGGTGGGCGTGATCGTTCCGCCTGAAGGCGAAGAGGTGGTGACGAGGTAGTCTGCGGGGCCGAAGGTTGCGCTGATCGTCTGAGATGCAGTCAGGTTGGTGAACGTATGGGAGGAAGCTGCTGCGACGGCTTTGCCATTAACTAATAGATTGACGATCTTGTAGCCGGGCTTGGGTGTGATCTGATAGGTCTGGGAGCCGCCCTTGGGCATTGGGGTCACACCAGCGGGTGTGATACTCCCGCCTACCAGTGTTGCTGCCGTGATGAGGACATAGTCTGTTCTTAGTTTGAAGACAGCTCCAATACTCTGGTTCGCAATTACATTGCTAAACACAAAAATCCCCGCAGCGGGCTTTGTTTTGCCGTTGATCACAAGGCTCACCAAGTCGTAGCCCGTGGCTGGCGTGACGGAGTAAGTTCTGCTGCCATTATAGGCAATTGGGAGGCCGCCTGGAGGATCAATGATGCCACCCACGCTTTGCTTGGCGGTGATGACCGGGAGTTTGGTGAAGGTAGCAGCGATGACGGCATTCTTTTGCACGTTGCTAAACGTGTAAGAGGTCACGGCACCTACAGACTTGCCATCCACCTTAACGTCAAGAACCCGATAGTCAGTGTTGGGAGCTACGGTGAACATTGGGGCACTGCCCTTGGCAACAGTCTGTGGTCCTGACGGGCTGATGGAGCCGCCAGCGCCCGCACTCGCCGAGATGATCACATGGTCTGACCTGAGTTTGAACGTTGTCGCGATAGCCTGGTTGGCCGTCACGTTGGTGAAGGTATAACTGGTGGCGAGGGTTTGGGCTTTGCCATTGACCAGGAGCGATGTTAGGTCGTAACCAGAAACAGGGGTTATGGTATAGGTTTGTGAGCCGCCAAAAGGAACCACAGTCTTACCGGGAGGGGTTAAGGAGCCATTGCCAGAGATGGTTGCCGTAATCACCGGTAGTGGCACAAATGCAGCCGCCAGGGAGTGAGCCTTGGTGACATTGTAGAATGTGTAGCTCCCTGAAACAGCCACCATCACACCATCGACCTTGAGGCTCGATAAACGATAGCCAGCAGTGGGGGTCACTGTAAATCCCAGGTCGTCACCGATGGGCACGGATACTTTGCCCGAAGGCACGACGCTGCCCCCTGTGCCAGATGATGCAGTTATGAATGCTCGGCTTGTGTCAAGAGTGAAAGTAGCGGCGATAGTGCATGGTGCCGTGATGTTGGTCACTGTGGTGGAAAATTGCGTCGAGCCAGTCGTGACCGGTATCGTGATTCCTTTCGCCACCACCTTGAGGATGGTATATCCAGGCAAGGCTTGTATCTCAAAATGCTTGGAGCCCGCATACCCAACAACCTGGACACCCTTTGGGGTTATCGTGCCGCCAATGCCCGCCGTTGCCGTGATCGCCGGGTTTTTTGCAAATACCGCAGTAATAGAAGTGTCAGATGTGACCGGACCAAGGGCGAGTTCAGAAACGGCCCCTTTGGATACTCCGTCAACCTTCACGTCTTTTACCGAAAAAGTTGAATCGCTAGGAATCAAAAAGAAATGTGGGCGACTGTTGGCCGGAACCGTTAGCGGTCCCGGAGGATAGATGACACCGCCAGTTCCAGCAGACGTTGTCACAGTAAATGCATGAGTCTGACTTGTTAGAGCGACCGAGGCTGCCAGGAATAAACCCAATTTAGCCACACAATCGCGGCCAAACCAACGAAGTAATAAGCATAGTTTCATGATGTATGTGTTTTCTTGACTAAGAACAATCAGAAAATGCGTTGGTTTCAAGTGAATTGATTGTGATTCCCTTGGATATTTTCCATAATTAACGCAAATTCTCGGTTAATTGAAGAGCCTCTTGCAAGACTACTGAGAAGTAAGGAGGCTGAGAGAGTTTTCGGAAGGTGGGTGTGAAGTTTCATCGCATGCTCTCTTGCTTGGCTCTGAGTTCCCTTCAGAGGCTTCCAAGGGCTTGTTTTGCCTGCTTTTTCCTGCGCTGTGTATGCATGGACTCTCTGCGCAAAGGGTCAGGTGAATCATATAGAGGTCTGCAAAGGGCAAGGAGCGGGAGAATCATGTAGCGAAGTCACGGAAAAACAGACGCCTTTCCTTGCTTGGCAGTCACCACTGAAATGACGCAAAAGGATTTCCCCCTCCCCTTTTAGCAAGCCGAAGGGCAGCCCGTGTGGTTCCGCAAGATCGAGCTGCTGTCGCTGGAGAAGAAGTGATCAGGGCGCGAACTGGACCTCTGTGCTCACTATTGCGTCGCGTTCGTCCGTGATGGTGAGGAACCAAGTGTTGGCCTCGGCAGGTGGCTTGGGCGCAGTGATCTCGTTGGACTGAAGAACTAGCCCCCCGACCGTAAGCTCAGGCTCAGAAATCGCGGCTGGCACAGAGACCCAATTTCGTTTCGAACGGAGCCCGCCATCAGTGGTGTAGTGCAGTTCCGCCTTTTTTAGTGTGGTTGGCGGCGATGAGGTGCACATCACCTTGATGAGGTTCGCTTCAATCACCGGTTTGCTGGCATAGGGCAAGGTCTTGCCACCACGGCACTTCGAGTCGATGAACAGGCCGATCTCCTGCGGTGCCCAACCGGGCGGATGGCCGTGCGGCATGTTGACCTGGATGCGCATGTGCTTCTCGCCAGGCACGACGTGGTAACTCTTCATGTAGCTGTCGAGCACGTAGTGGATGTCGTTGGTGCCATTGACGAAGAAGATGGGCACACGGCAGCGCGGCAGCAGCGAGCCAGGATCGTATTCTTTGACCCACAAGGCCTTGCGATCACCGAGCTTGTCGATGCTGGGCTTCTGCACGGACTCGCCTTCATGCAGGAAGCCACAGCCATACACGGGCACCGCCGCTTTGAAGCGGTCGTCTAGCGACGCCACCAGACAAGTCGTGTAGCCGCCCCAACTGATACCGGTGACGGCGGTGTGCTCGGCATCCACTTCGGGAAAGCTGCGCAGCAAGGAGTGCGCCCGCATCACGCTGGCAGCGGCATGGAAGGGCCAGTCGTCGCTGGTGTCGCCGCCGATGCTGTCGAACTTCTCGGCGTGGCCATGCGGTGGACCGCCCTTGGGCAGGCGAGTGCGTGTGGTCGGATCATGGGCCTTGCTGCTCTTGGCGACACCTGTGGCATCAAACACGGGCTCGGGCGGACGCGAACCATTCAAGTCCATCGCAATCGCGGCGTAGCCGCGCTTGGCCCAGAGGTGCGCCCATTCGGCGAAGGCCGTGCCACCACCGCCGTGAATGAGCACCACACCTGGGAACTTGGCTCCTGGCTTCGCTTCACCGAGCGTGATCGGCGATGCGTAAAAGGCGAAGACCTCGGTGTCATGATCTTGATACTTCTCACCTGCATACGTCAGCGAGTGCACCGGCTGATCCTGCCGCAGCCACGTCATCGCAGGCACAGTGCTTTTGAGCGCATCAAGATTCCATGGGCCGACTTGCTCGGCATGAAGAAAGGGAAAGATGGCGAGCTGGCTGAGAAGGATGATCCATTTCATGAGAAACCAAACGCTGTCAGCAATGGGGAACCCTTCAAGCTTTTGCTGAAGGTGCTATCGAGCTAGCGCTCGGGCACAAGATCGGGTCAGCGTTCAACACGTGGAGTGTGGTCGCAGGTTCGGTTTTCGCGTTGTGTAGGGGCAACCTACTCACTGCATGATCAACATCACCAAACTCTGGACTGGAGCCGCTCAACCCGCTGACTCGCTGCGCTATGGCATGGGTCGTCACCCTGGTCATCCCGGCGGTCACACGGCCAGCACACGCAAGCCCATCACGGTCTGGAACATCACGCGCACTTGCAACCTCCGCTGCGTTCATTGCTACTCCGACTCGAACGCTATGAACTATCCCGGCGAGCTGACCTGGCCCGAGATGGAGAACGTGATCGACGATCTGTCTGCGTATCAAGTGCCCTCGCTGCTGCTGTCGGGTGGCGAGCCGCTGATTCATCCGCGCTTCTTTGACATCGTGAACAAGGCCAGCGCAGGTGGCTTGAAGTTGACCATTTCCACCAATGGCACGCTGATCACGCCCGAAAAGGCAGCGCTGCTGAAGGCGGCGAGTGTGGCCTACGTGGGCATTTCGCTGGATGGCATCGGCGCGGTGCACGACGAATTCCGCCGCAAGGAAGGGGCTTTCGATGGCGCGGTGCGGGGCTTCCGCAACTGCCATGAGGTCGGTCAGAAAACGGGGCTGCGGTTGACGTTAACAAGACACAACGTGCAAAACATTGCGCAGATCCTGGACTTCATCGAGCAGGCGCAGATTCAGCGCGTGTGCTTCTATCATCTGGTGCCTGCCGGGCGTGGCAGCAGTCTGCAAGTGCTGACGCCGGAGGAGTCGCGCTATGCGTTGGACACCCTGATCGCGCGTGTCGAGTCCTG
>Ga0164295_10003372_pt1 | contig 12882 bp, 6 predicted proteins | sample GEODES006metaG_FD_111798 | JGI IMG/M metagenome (GOLD analysis project Ga0164295, IMG submission 111798) | Oligotrophic lake water microbial communities from Sparkling Lake, Wisconsin, USA - GEODES006 metaG | ecosystem: Environmental > Aquatic > Freshwater > Lake | place: USA: Sparkling Lake...
ACCAAGGCCGGCGGCTGTGGTACGGCTCAGTTTGCTCTCTACTCCAGCCCGGGGCCGCGCAGCCTCGCTCTCGGCGCCTCTCCGCAGCCTCAGAGCATGCCTCAGAGCGTCTCTGTGGGCGTTCCCCGGGTTGGCATGTTTTGCCTAGTTATTTTGCTAACCGCTCTCTCTTGCTGATGCTCACTGCACTTTGTAGCGTCGCATAAAGCATACAAGTTAGACTACCTCATTACAATATTTTTAAGTCGAAAGAAAGTCGAAAGAAACGACAGCACATTTCATTTTCAAGGTCAAACGCCGGAGAAACGTATTCCAAATACAATTACTCCAATTATAGCCAGCCGTGTAGGAAAGTGAGTGGGCGGAGAGGAGAGATGTATGCCCAGACCGCTAGGCTTCCTTGTATGTCGTCATCGAAAGTGCGCGGGCATCGTCGTTTCATAGTGCAGTTTTGATGTCAGAAAAACTGTCAGAAAGTGGAACCCTTGACCAACTTGGTGACCATGGCAAGCCCTCCGTCCGTCCCCTCGGTACCAGCATCGCCGACAACGCCGTCATCGCTGCTAGAGCGGCCATTGCCGCGCCTGCCTTTTCATGAGCAGGCGATCATTTCGAGCACCAAGGCAGCTGCCGCCGCATCAGCTCTATACGATGAGGTCCGGCAGAGAAAGGCTGCGCTCGAGCAGTCCATTGCAACTGCAGCAAAGAAGGAGCAACAGGCCTTGATTGACGAGCTTGCGAAGCTGGATCCGCTCGTGAACGAACGACAGCGGGCCGCTGCGGAGGCGGGTCAAGCACTCACAAAGGCACAGGACGAGCTCAGGAAGGAGCGGATGCGGATCTTTGCAAGACTGCAGGCTTCCACAAACGTCGAGCTGTCTCGAGCGTGTGCCCAGGCGCACTCAGCCGCCATAGCCGAAGCAGAAGCCGATGTTGAAAAGGTGCGTGTCGCGTATATCGCAGAGCGGCACAAGCAGCAGCAGGCCCGGCAGGCGGCCGCTAGCCTCGCATCTCGAGAGAAGGCCGCTATAAAGTATGAGTTGAGCAGCGCCTGGCGCTCAAGCGTCGCACGACCGACAGTGCTGGATCAGCAGGCCCGAAAGACGCTCGGCGTCGGGCGTATGTGGAGTACGTCGTGGAAAGGTGCCGGCGGACCCGAGCTCTTCCCTGTAGCTGCGCCGGCGCGCCGTTCCAAATGGGTGGTGCCTCCTCCCGCCGAGTCGGCCGCGTCGGAGCCAGAGTCTCTTACGCTCCTCAAGCATCGGCTGGCGCTCGGCTTGCCTCGGGTCATCGACACCTTCAAGAAATGGGACGTTGACAGCGATGGGGCCGTCAGTAAGGACGAGTTGCGCCAGGCGCTCTGCATGCTATCTGTGCCCTTCGATGAGGAGGCACTCAGCCTGCTCTTTGCGACGATGGACACCGACGGCACTGGCAGCATCGACTTCGACGAGCTGCGCAAGGCCCTGCGCAGGCACGGAGCCGAGCGCGAAGACCCAAATAAGATCAGTCTGGAGATGCCCACACGCCGTGAGCCCGACCCGCTGGGCACGGGGGCGGAGCGACGCGCCGTCGCAGCGCTGAAGAAAGCGTTGCAGCCTCGCCTCGGCAAGGTGAGCGAGCTGATCAAAGAGTGGGACATTGATGGGGATGGCCAGGTGACCAAGAGGGAGCTCAAGCGCGCCCTGGCGTCGCAAAGTATCCCTGTCGACAGAGCCGCGCTCAACGCGCTCTTCCGACAGCTCGACCAGGACAACTCGGGCTCCATCGAGTTCCACGAGATCCACCGTACAGTCCGCCGTACCTTTGCGAGCGAGGCCGACCTCACAGAATCTTACGAAGTCAGCCACGAAGGACGGAGGCGCCCGGGAACGTCTCCAGCCGGCGGTTCAACTAGATTATCACCATTGAAGCGCACCGAGTCCGCCAGGTTGGCCTTCGTCAAAAAGATGGCAGAGAGCGGTCAAACAGCTGTGCGGGAGATGCTGCGCGAGAAAGAAGCTCAGCTTCGAGAGAAGGCGAGCGGCGAAATGCAGCGCTCGCGGACAGCGCCGAATCTCCTGAAGAGGTGAGAGAGCTGCAACGGTGACCCTGCTGAAAACTCACGATTCCGCCGCGACGGCTGACAAACCGCGTCCCGCGCGCGGTTCGGTGAGCCGGACGTCAATCCGGCGGGCCCACGCTTGTCGGTCTCACCAGCGACGAGGTCTCCGCCCGCGCGCGACCGAGGTACCGCGCGACGGTTTGTGTTTGGTTTACAGCTTTTGTATGCCGTCCCGCGCTCCCGCCGGTCCGGACTCCGGTGTTTGCGGGGTTACTGCCGGTCCCACGCGTGCGGACGCGTCTCACATGCGCCGGGATGCGCTGGGGTGAGAAAAACATTCTGGTTTACACTTTACAGTAGATCTCCTAAGCGCTGAAGTTTCGGCCCGCCCGGTCCGCGCAGCGTCGGCGCCCGGGTCTCCCGCGCGCGCCGTGGGCGGCCGTCCGTCCGCGTCGGTCGCGTCCGGCGTTTCGTCACCTAATTAGCCATTTTCGCGTTCCGTCCCCGCGTTCGCGGCCCAGAAAACGCTTTGTATTCCGAACCGACTTCACACTGGAGAGTGCAATAGCGCCGTATTGGGCCCTATGCATATCTGGTTTGCGCCCCAGGGGACCTCCACCTCCGGGCTCCCGGCTCTGGCCGCCGGGCGCGGGGGCAAAATCAAACGCGAGGCGTGCGCAGGCCGAAGAGGAGGATTGGCGCTCGCACCTCTTCCAGATGCATCCTACAGCGCATGGTCATACGCGCACGATGGTAGAGACAGTGACCGGTCCAGGATCGTTCCCTCCCCATACCGGCTTCGCATGGGTATGAATAGGCCACCACGTGCCGACATTGCTCGTGGCGCGCAGCGTGGAGAACGGATGGGCAGTTGGCCAGATTCTCCCCAGATCTGTGACTGACTCGGTCTGACCGAGTCTGCGACTTAATCGTGCGACATCGCCGCGCCTCGCCACGGTGCGCTCGTCAGCTTTCGCTCGCTCGTGCAGGAGCCTCTGCTCCTCGGCCACATCCTCCGCGTCTTCAGCGTGCGTCAGATGTCGCGCGAGCGTCGTGCTGCCATCTAGCTGGGCAGCCCGGCGTGCGTCACGGCGCGCTTTACGCAACTGATTTTTCTTCGCATCGGCGTCGTGGTCAAAGTGCGCGAGCAATTGCCCGACCTTCGTCTTGTCGTCATAGTACTCTGCATCATCGTGCTCCAGGCCTGCTTCTGTTGCATATGCAGACTCGAGATAGAGGCTCAGTCGCAGGTACTCCTCTGCCCAGGCCTTGCGATCGTGAGAATTGGCGTTGGAATCGCCAGCCTCTATTCCTCTGAGCTTGGGCCTCCGGTGACAGTCTACTTTTGAGATCACACCGGTTAAATCATTCGTGCGTGGCGTGCGTGGCGAGGCGAGCCTTGGGGCCTCGCGTAGGTCCTCCATAGGCAGCTCCCACCAGCGTAATTGACGCGCAGCGCCATCGCCGTGGATGCGGATCCCAGGCGCACTCACACGCGGGCGGCGCGCTGCCTCCATGTCGTCCGTGTCCGGGCAAAAAAGTGCAGGCAAAAAGCAAGGCAAGGCAAGTCCTTGTGTTTCTGCAGGTGTGGAGACTCAACACAGTCTGGAGTACTCTGTGAAGAAGAACACCTTTTGTACCGTTGGAAAGCCAACGAAACACACGGCCATCCTGCCTTTTTCCTGCCTTCCTGCGTGCCAAATGCGGCATGGTCGCGAGCCGAGCTCAGAGGTTGCAAATCGCGAAGTCGACGAAGTTAAGTCCGACGAACAGCGCGATGGCTTTGAGTGCGTTCATCATACGGCGGCGCCTCGTGGACTGCCGATCGTTATACGCGAAGAGCGCTCCGGTCAGCGCGAGGTGCATGGTACTGTCGCTGCGCAGCGCCGCATACAGTGCGCCATACCGTCCGTCGCCCGCGGCGATGACCGCGAGCGGCGCACCGCCGGCCGCGGCCGTAGCTGCCTTGGCTTCCCTGTCCCAGCGCCGTCCGAGGATGAGCCAACCGAGGCGCTCGAGACGGCTCTTGCGGCAGAGCTCCTCCAAGAGCACCTCGGCTGCGCTGGGCTGGAGATTGCGCAGCCAGCGCAGCCGACGGAAGCGTGCGCGCAGCCCGCCGCCCACAGGTGGTGGCGGCTCACTCGTCGGCGCCGCTAGCTGGAGTGCCGCGAGTCGCTGACGCTCGGGCTGGTCGAGCATCTCTGTTTGGGCGAGCAACGTCCTCAGCAGCGGCTCCGCGGCGTGCATCGTGCTTCGTGCTGCCGCTCGCACCTCGTCGGCCGTCGGGGCTGCGACCTTGGCCTCCACGGCCACACGGCAACCCACTTGGCTTTGGGCGAGCGACACTCGGAAGCGCACACGCTCCCATGGATTCGGATCGCTCAGGGCGAACGCGGCATCGACAGCCAGCGGCAGGGGCACTGTGAGAGCGTCGTTCGGTGATGTCGGCTCGGCGGTGCCGGCACTCGGGGCCGGCTGTGCCAGCGCTGTCCACAACGATGGCAAGCCGTCGATCGCTGCGGCCATGCGCATGCTCGCGAGCGTATGCTGCTGCACCTCGGTCAGCACATCTGGTGTCAGCTCAGGAAGCTCACTGGGCGGCAGCGGCGGTGGCGTTGTCAGAGCGTTGGGAGATACGCCGTCGTTGGGAGGCGAAGGTGAGTGGGGCGCCGCAGCCCCCACGCTGCTGCTGCCACCATCAGATGCCTCGAGCTGCAGAATGAAGGGCCCAGCAGTTTGCAAGTCTAAGAGGCGCATGCGGACGCCGTCAACAGCCTGGCGCAGGTGCTCCTGCGAACGAAACGATCCGCCCGGTGCGTGCTCGGCGAAAATGGAGCGCGTGATCTCTTGCGGTGCCGCCATGGCACCCGCGGGGAGGAGCTCCATCGAGCTGAGGAAGCCTCGCAGGCGGCGGCGGCGAGCCTTTGCACGGTTCTCCTCAAACTCGGTCTCGAAGGCGCCGCCCCAGAAAGCGCGGCTGCTCGTGGACAGCACCGGCTTTGGGCCACACATTCTGCCAACGCCACTTGCACGGGCCGCGGACGCGCGGAGTCCGATGCGATTACGTGCCACGAACATCTCGAAATTGCTTCGACTCCATGTCTCGTCTGCGCCACGTCACTGAGCCAGTGCGACTAACACGTCGCCGTGGACAATGTTCTCCATGGTCGCAACCCCAACTTTACACGTATTGAGACAAACAGGCGTAACATGTACATGTCAACATCACTCACACGATCATCTGAGTTCGTCAATTTCGATAGCTCGAGATGTCGCACGTGCTGTCTTTCCTCTTCCTCTGCACGAGCTCAAATGCGCTCTTGCTGCAACCGCGGTTAGCGCCGCGGGCGCCTGCGCCGCACTGCTCTATCGCCATTTTCGGAGCGTCGGGCGGCACTGGCTCAGAGGCGGTGCTACAGGCTCTCGAGAGAGGGGAGGATGTAACGTGCCTTGTGCGCGACCCTGCGAAGCTCAAAAGCCCGCGCACTTCCAGTACGTTCAAAGAGGGCGAGCCATTTGGCACCAGCAAGCTCACAGTGAAGCAAGGCTCGGTGACCAACAAGGCGGACGTCGATGCCGTGTTCGCCTCGGGCAAGGTCTCTGGAGTGGTCGTTGCGCTCGGTGGCAAGACCAAGGATGTCGGCCCCACGATGCTGCAGGACGGCACCGCCAACATTGTCGCTGCCATGAAAAAAAATCGCGTCAAACGTATCTCGGTGGTAACGACCATTGGCGCGGGAGACAGCATGGATCAAGCACCATGGGCGTTTCGGCTGCTGATGATGACCGTGATGAGCTCGATCATGGCCGACAAGAACAAGCAGGAGGAGGTGGTGTCGACGGCCGGATCCGATCTGGAATACTGCCTCGTGAGACCCGGCGGGTTGAAGACCGGGCCGCCCACGGGCATCGTGACGGCTGGCAAGGACCAAGATGCGGGTGCTATCACGCGTGCCGACGTCGCGGCGTTCTGCCTAGACGCGGTGCTCGAGCCCGACTTCAAGTTCGTCCGGCAGGCGGTCTCCATTTCGAGCAACATGGGGTCGGGTTTCGACTCCGTCCTCGCGGACAAGACCAAGTCGCGCATGGCAAAGAAGTAAGCGATTCCCACGGGAACCAGTTGGGCGCTCCAGGCCGTGGTCCACGCCGGGCGAACGGGGGGTACAGGTCCGTGCGGCAGTGCTCGCGCCTGCGTGTGCGGACATGACGTCTCAACATGTCATTCGATGCTTAGGAAACAGGGTGTCACACGCATCGAAAAGGCGTCGTTTGGGGCACTTTCCTCTCAGACCAGTCTCCCATTAGGCCATAATTCCTACCCTTGCAGACTGGCGATTTTGCGTCGAAAGATCGTCGACGATTCATCGTCATGCCGGACATCTTTGGAGCCGTCTCGGGGGAACCCATCGAACGTTACACGTTGCAGCACAGCGAGTCCTCCTTGCGCGTGCAAGTTATCACGCTTGGAGCCACCATAACCTCGGTGCTCGCGCCAGATGCAAGCGGCAACCTCGGGGAGGTGAGCCTTGGATTCGACGATGCAGCACCCTACAGCGATGGCACCAGTCCATACTTCGGCTGTGTGGCTGGTCGCGTAGCCAATCGCATCGCCAAGGGTTCCTTCTCCATCGACGGCAAGACTTACAGCCTCGCAACAAACAACGGGCCAAACCATCTTCATGGAGGCAAGGTCGGCTATGACAAACGCAACTGGAGTGTCACCGCTGCCACTGCGACGTCGATCACTCTGGAACTCGAGTCCAAAGACGGGGACGAGGGATATCCTGGCAACCTGCATGCAATCGTCACCTACTCTCTCCCGACGCCTACGTCTCTTCGCATGGAGTACGCCGCCACGTCCGACGCCACGACACCGTGTAACCTCACCAATCACACTTACTGGAATCTCAAGGTTCGCTTCGCTTGTTGGAAAGCACCGCCCTTTCCTGCATCGCCTCGTCCGCGCATCACAAACCCCGCTTACATTGTGCCGCGGGACGAATCTCAGGACGGCGGCGCCTCGACCATCTTTGAGCACGAGATCGAGCTTGCGGCGGACTTCTATACTCCTGTGGATGATACCTCGATCCCCACCGGCGAGATCCGTGCCGTGAGCGGTGCAATGGACTTACGCGGAAAGGCCACCATTGCGGATCACGGCCTGGCCCAGGCCGATCAGGGCATGGGCTACGACCACAACTGGTGCCTTCGCCCAACGGTGGGCACCGATGGGCTGCGCCTCGTGGCAACGGTGCACGAACCCACGAGTGGGCGAGTCATGGTGGTGCGCACGACGGAGCCAGGTGCACTCGTTGATCAGCTGCTTCACAGCCACTCCGCGCCGACTTGATACCCGCACGTCTTGACCCGCTACGTTTCCTGCCGCGTGCAGGCGTGCAGTTTTACACGGGCAACTACCTCGATGGAATCGCTGGCCGTAGCGGCTCCGTGATCTACGGGAAGCATCATGGTTTCTGCCTCGAGACGCAGCACTTTCCGGATTCGGTCAACCGCGCACACTTCCCTCCTGTGTGGCTCGTGCCTGGTCAGCAGTACAGGCACGTCACCGAGCATACATTTGGGTGCTCAAAGACATCTACTGACGTGATGTGAGGGGATGTGAGGGGAGCCGCTGGAGCTGCGATATCACGCTTGAAGTTGGAGGTTTCAGTGCTTGATTGGAGGTTCCTGTTCACGACGGAGAGCATTCCACACTGGAGGCGAGTGTATGCACGCCCCACGCAGGATGCTGATCCTTGAGACTATGTCTCGCTCGGCATTGTGCGAAGTGCACGCGATTTCCCGGCCCCTGGTTTGCTGTGGGTCACGGGTAGCAAGGTCGCGCGGGGGACGGATCGTTATTCGTATGCAGATATGCCATGCCATATGGAGTGGTCTGTGATGAGGCCTCAAATTTGAAGAGGCTCGGCGTGAATTCGGAGTACGTGACACAGACACAGCGCCGCGCAGCGCTCTTGGACGTTCGAGGGGCAAGGGTGCGGCTGCGGCCTGCGCGGGAGGCGATGCCGAGAATTGCAGTGCGATTGTGGTTTTGTGCGCGCGGGGAGGCCACGCGTGTGTGCACTAAACAGAGGTAGACATTTGAAGGTTGGAATCCTATTCATAGCCAATGGTTTAATTCGGCACCCAAGACACCAGACCGGCGTTCATACAGACGCGGTGACCACGACATGTAACTCGTCTTTCACATACAACCGCGTACACCGCGCTTATCGATCGTGAGGACAAAAACCCGAGCTGAACAATGGCGCCGCTAATCGTCATCCCACTGAAGAGACCCAAGGAAGCCGACCTCGGTATTGCGCTGCTGCGGGAGCTCCAGGATCGCTGTGCAGCTAAGCGCATTCCCTTACCAGCAGGGGCTCGGGAGTTTGTCCAGCAACTGCAACAGAAGCGCAACCTACTGGTGGCCATCGACAAGCTCACGCAGTACACGGCTGATGACGTCACGAACTCGTTCCTGCAGTACGAGGCCAGCGTGAGATTCATCGAAAGCCGTTTTGACAAGTCTGGTGCGGAGCTGCAGGTGCTCTTTAAGTGGCGCGACGCCTTCCAGCCAAGCAAGAAGTGCGAGTATGCTGATCTCAAGTGGGAGCGAGCATGCGCCTACTTTTCAGCGGCGGCGGCGCTGTCGTTCAAGGCTGCAGCGGCGCAGCAACGCGGTGCTGAGCAGGGCGGCTTCCGCGACGCGGCCAACTTCTTCAAGCAGGCGGCTGGCTGCCTCGACGCGGCGTTCAGTCTGATCAAGGGCGCAATCTGGGGCCTCACACCGCGCTTGGATCCCAAGCTGCTCACCGCCGACGTGGAGCTACCAATGCTGGAGGCGCTGCGTCAGCTCATGCTGGCCCAGGCGCAGCGGGTCTTTTACGAAAAAGGTGCGCCATCCTCTCGACCCTGCACTGACCCGGTTTTTCTATTCTCCCTGTCCCCCTTTTCCTCCCTGTCCATCTCTCTATCTTCCTCTCTCTCCCTGCGTCTAACCCGTCGCTTCCGGCCCCTGTCAACTGCCGCACGCGTGCCCACAGCCTGCTCGGAAGGCAGCAGCCCGACGATCAAAAGCCAGCTGAGCGCGGGAACGGCTTCGCTTTTCGCGGACGTGCTCAAACGGTTCGAGGCGAATAAACAAATGGAGGAGGCCGTGGCAGGCGAGGCAGGGTTGTTTAGCAAGCCCGACCGCTCGTGGCTAGGCCGCATCGAGTGTTCCAAGCTGTGGGCGGAGGCTCTCGCTGAGGAGCACGCGGCTGAGGTCGAGAAGAATAAGGAGCCGGTGCCCGAGTACGGCAACCAGGTGGCTCGGCTTTATCGCGCGGTCACTTGCGGCCGGGCAGCGGTTGAAAAGGCGCGCAGTTCGGGAGTGCCCGCGCCCGAGTTCAAGGCAATCGAGGACGGGCTCGTGCGCTTGCTGCTGGTGTACACGACCGCCGAGAAGGAGTGTCGCGATATTTACGAGGAGCCAGTGCCCACAAGCATGCCCCCGTTGGAGCGTAAGGTGCTAGTGGCCCCCACCGACCCTCCCGAAGTGCCCCTCCTGGGTGGGAGCGACGCGCTTCGTGGCATGCTCGTGCCGCGCGCGGTCGAGCGATTGGTTGCGCAGCACCACACGAAGGTTCAGGAGCTGCTGCGGGAGGCGTCGACGCGCGTGAGTACCGACGCGGAGGACGCGAGTCGCAAACTTTCGGCGCTGCAGCTACCGCACGAGCTTGACGCCCGCACGAACGCGGACATGCACCTGCCGCCCGAAGTGCTCAAAAAGGTGAACGAGGCTAAGCAGCTCGGCAGCGCCGAGACGCTGCAACAGCTGCGCATGCAGTGCGAGCAGGCAGAGGAGAAAGCCGAGCTGCCAGCGGTGTTTGCGCAGTCCATCCTGGACAAGGAGGAGGAAGAGGACAAAAAGTTTGTGGCCGAACAGAGCTCGCTCCCGAACCCGGAGGGGAAACTAGCGAGCCTCAAGACGTCCGAGGATCTCACGATGTGCCGTTCAAAGCTGTCCGATAGGAAGAGCCAGTTTGACAAGGCCAAGGAGGTGACCAAAGGGCTGTGCAAGCGCATGGACGAGGAGTTGGACTCACTCATGTTGATCACGAAGAGCATCGCCGAGATCGAGGCCGAGATGCCGCACCTGGACGGCACGACCCTCGAGCAGGAGCCGTGCGTCGGCGAGTTGCGCAGCTTGATCCAGCAGCTCGAGCAGCTCAAGATCGACTCATCCGCCACGCTGGGTGCCGCCAAAGCGCAGGCGGACGCGCAGGAGCGCGATCTGTCGCTTTGTGAACGCGTGCTCGATTGCGCCGAGGGCGAGAGTAGGCATCAACTGCTTGACGAGTGCATGCAGCCCCTGAACGAGGTGCGGAGGAGCCTCTTCGCAATCAATCATCGGCGTGCCGGGCTACTGTGCCACGTGGAGACGGAGCACAAAAAGTTCCGCGAGGCCAGCGTTGCCGAGGCGAGCTACCCCGAGCGCGTCACGTATTTCGAACGGCTCAACAAGGGCGCCGAGCAGTTGCGTTACCTGCACGAAGGGTTCACTGAGGGCCTCGGCTTCTACCAGAAAGTCGTCCAGCAGTTCGAGGGGTTTCGTAGCGAGGCGCAACAAATCTCGGATGCCCGTAAGGTCGAGCGCATTCAGATCATCAGGCCGGTGGCCCCCCCACCGCCGCCGACGCAGGTGGTACCGCAGCGTGCGACGCCGTGCCCAGCGCCTACTCAACCGTACAGTGCACCGCAACAAGCTCAGCCGTACGGTGCGCCGCAGCAAGCGTACACCGCGCCGCAGCAAGCGCAGCCATACGGCGGCGTCCAGCACGCGCAGCCGTACGGTGCCCCGCAGCAGGCGCAGCACGGCGCACCACAGCGTGCGACGCCATACGGCGGCGTCCAGCACGCGCAGCCGTACGGTGCGCCGCAGCAGGCGCAGCACGGCGCACCACAGCGTGCGCAGCCATACGGCGGCGTCCAGCACGCGCAGCCGTACGGTGCGCTGCAGCAGGCGCAGCACGGCGCGCCACAGCGTGCGCAGCCATACGGCGGCGTCCAGCACGCGCAGCCGTACGGTGCGCCGCAGCAGGCGCAGCACGGTGCACCACAGCGTGCGCAGCCATACGGCGGCGTCCAGCACGCGCAGCCGTACGGTGCGCCGCAACAAGCGCAGCAGCCGGCTCGCCCTACTCCCAAGATGGCGTGCTACAATTGCAAACAACAATTTGGTGTGCCGCCGAATGCCCCTATTGCTGCGTGCCCCTTTTGCAAGACGCACAACCGAGTGCCCCCCGGCCTTTGATGCACTCCAACTAGGGCGATGGGCCGTAGCGAGTGGAGGAAGGAGGCAGAAGTTCGGAAGCAACCCCGACTGAAGTGCTGTGCAAGCATATTGTATGGGTTTGTATCGAGGTTTGTATGGGCCATCGACAAGGGCGGAGACGACTGAGTGGAGACTGCCGCTGAGGGCGCTGGATGGTTGAGCAGGTTTGCAAGGTCGTGTGGGTCCTGGGTCGGCGTTGAGGCGGGACACGTGCGGGTCGTGCGCGGCGCGACGCTGCCGGCCGCTCGTATCGCCGCCGTGGAGCGTGGTTCACGCGGGTTTGGTCCGGTCGGTACGCGTTTTCGTTAAAGTGCACACTGGTCACTGTACAGACGCCACAGTACGTCCCGCTCGGTAAGTGCATTTTCCGACGTTACGCGGCGTAACTATCGCGTACCGGTATAGAACGCGGGCTCGTTGACGCGTGAACGGAACCCACCGGCGCGGGTGCAGCCACGTCCGATTCGGCCTCGTTCCCTTGCCTCCTCAAACAGGTGTATAGGGTTCCGGGCCTGATAAAGCATGAAACATAGTAGACCACTCGACGGTGGACCACTCCCCGCGGCCCACCCCCGGGGCGCCGCCGCGCGTCAATCCATTCAATTCCCTTACCCAATATCCCAAACAGGTGACAAAGGTCGCGGGTTGAGGGCCCGTGATAAACAAAAACATGAAACATACAGTAGACCAGCTTCCCCGCTCGTGCCGTGTTCGAGCAGGGCGGCAGCGACGATAGCGGCCATGTTAGCGGCCATACCCATCGAGCCGTTCGATCCGCGAGCGCGACCATTGCATCAATACTCAATAGTCAATACGTCCCCGCAACCGTGAACCCCACCGAGGTCGGTGTACACACATGGTTGATGATGCGATTGATGTGTAGCGCCGGGTTGGGGCCTGTTCTGATAAACATGAAAAATATACTAGACCACTCCCCCTTCCTTGGGTCAAGAGTGCGCGTAGCGCTAGCGCCGGGCGGGGGACCGGGGTACATTCTCTACCGCGACCGGTATTCTTTCCGCCCTGGATTCTGCATTCTCACACTATCCCCCCCACCTGATTTTGAACTCAGTGGCAGGTAGGTTGATCCCGAGTGGATCCGAGGCATTACAAGCCCCCCCCCTCCCCCCCGTTGTATCGAGCTCACGTCCGAGAACGTATAAATTTCAGCCGGCTGTTCTAATCCTCGAGCTCAAACGCGAGCTTGAGTAGGTCGAGGCCAGTTATCCGCACGGCGGCTACGGCTTGCTCAGGCAGCTCGCTGTCCTCGCGCCCCTCGATGGTGATGGCCGCGTGCAGCTCAAAGTCGGGGATGCGCCCAAAGAGCGAGTTGACACCCTTTTTGGTCAGGTACGCAAAGCGCATCGTGTTCATGCAGATCTCGAGATAGTCATCGCCTTTGTAGATGGAACCAGACTTCGTGATGAGCGCCGGTTTACCGTTGTATCCCGCGACCCACCCGAGCCCCAGCGACTTCATATTGTCCACGCGCGGCAGCAGCTTCATCCGTTCCTTGATG
>Ga0164295_10003373_pt1 | contig 12879 bp, 8 predicted proteins | sample GEODES006metaG_FD_111798 | JGI IMG/M metagenome (GOLD analysis project Ga0164295, IMG submission 111798) | Oligotrophic lake water microbial communities from Sparkling Lake, Wisconsin, USA - GEODES006 metaG | ecosystem: Environmental > Aquatic > Freshwater > Lake | place: USA: Sparkling Lake...
CCTCTGATGGCCTCTGATGGCCTCTGATGGCCTCTGATGGCCTCTGATGGCCTCTGATGGCCTCTGATGGCCTCTGATGGCCCTTGTGAGTGAGAACCTCTAAGAGTGACCTCTAAACTGCGTCCCTCATCAGATGCCCGCATCGCGACTTTTACAACCTGCGCAAGGTGGACACGCACATCCATCTCGCGGCCGCGATGAACCAGAAGCACCTACTCCGCTTCATGAAGCGGAAGATGCGCTACCATGCGGATGAGGTGGTGGCCAAGGGCGAGAAGGCACAGCCGATGACGCTGCAGCAGGTCTTCGATGAGATGAAGCTCACAGCGTATGACCTGTCGATCGACGCGCTCGACATGCACACGGACTCATACACGTTCGCGCGCTTCGACAAGTTCAATCTCAAGTATAACCCACTCGGAAAGTCGAAGCTGCGCGAGATCTTCCTTAAGACGGATAACCAGCTCAAGGGCCGCTACTTTGCCGAGATCACCAAGGAGCTCTTCGATGACTTGAGCTTCTCCAAGTACCGGACAGCCCCTGATGACCACTGACGAGCACTGCTGACCACTGCTGACCACGCATGGCCACGTACGGCTGCGTTTGATTGCGTCTGATGGCGTCTGATGGCGTCGGATTGCATTGGATCACCTCAGGTACCAGCAGGCGGAGTACCGCATCTCGATCTACGGGCGCTCCAAGAAGGAATGGGACCAGCTCGCTGATTGGATCGTCGATCACGAGCTGTACTCGCCGCACAACAGGTGGCTCATCCAAGTGCCCCGACTGTACGGGATGTACCAGTCGTCGCGCTCGCTGCGCACCTTCGGCGAGATGCTCGACAACATCTTCGTGCCTCTCTTTGAGGTGACCAACGACCCGTCCTCGCACCCGAAGCTGCACCTCATGCTGCAGCAGGTCGTTGGCTTCGACTCCGTCGACGACGAGTCCAAGGCCGAGGAGCCGCTGTTCACGCCCGATACGCCCGCCGACGAGCCTGATCAGTGGACCGAGGGCAACCCGCACTACTGCTACTACACATACTACCTCTACGCCAACCTGTACGTGCTCAACCAGATGCGCGCGGCGCAGGGCCTCTCCTCCTTTTGCTTCCGGCCACACGCGGGCGAGGCGGGAGAGCTGAACCATCTGCATGGCGCGTACCTGACCGCACGTGGCATCAACCACGGCATCAACCTGCGAAAGTCTCCCTCGCTCCAGTACCTGTACTATCTCACCCAGATCGGGCTAGCACTCTCGCCGCTGTCGAACAACGCGCTCTTCCTCACACTCAGCAAGTCGCCCTTTAACGAATTCTTCTCGGTCGGGCTCAACGTCTCACTCTCGACTGACGACCCGCTCATGTTCCACCACACGCGAGAGCCGCTGATGGAGGAGTACACCATCGCCAAGCAGGTGTGGAAGCTCTCTTCGGTCGACCTCGCCGAGATTGCGCGCAACTCTGTCCTCCAGTCCTCTTTTGAGCCGTGCGTTAAAGCCTTCTGGATCGGCAGCACGTACCGCCAGCGTGGCCCCGCAGGCAACGACATCCACCGTACCAACGTGCCCAACTTGCGAATGGAATTCCGCGAGGTGGCGCTCCGCGATGAGCTGCGTGCCGTGTACGAGTCGTACGACGTTACGTTGCTGGGCCGTCCGCAGCTCTCGCCCTCCATGAAACCGATCACCTCGTACATTGCCGCCGCACGCCATGCCGCGAGCACCAGCGCGCAGGCGGAGGCGCCGCAGCCCGCACAGGGTGCCATCGGCCACGGCGATAAGATCAGCAATGGCGCGAACGGACCGGCGGCACCGCCGCAAGCTCGTACCGCCGGCTCGTACCAACGGTACGACGGCCCCTTCGCGGCTGAGTTCAAGCTGGACGAATCTCGACGATCGGCGTACTCGCCCACGCGCAAGAGGTGGCCCGAGCCCGAGACGGCGCCCGAGACGGCGCCTCAGCCGCCTCAGCCGGCGCAGCCGCCGCAACTGCCGCCGGCAATCGCAGTGGGCGCGAGCGGCAGCGACCCGTCGAACACGCGCACCGGACGTGAGCGCGAGGCGGCCCAGGCCGGATGGCAACCTCGCGACCGTGTTCGGGAGCGTGGTGGCATGCATCGCGCTTCTTCGAGCGCTTCGCTCACGGCTGAGGGCTCACGTCACTCACAAAGTGACGACATCCACGCGCGGCTCGACGAGCAGCAGAGGCAGCTCGCACAATCGCAGGCCCTCGCGGCCGCTGCCGAGAGTCGCGCGCAGAGTGCGATGGTGATGAATCGGCTGCTGCTTCTCGTCGCCGTAGGGTGCGCGGCCACCGCCGTCTTCGCCGTGACCCGTAGCAAGTAACGCCGCTCGGCGAGCAGACGCGCCGAGTGCCCTTACGCTTTAGGAAAGAAAGCTATGATTGACTGCGCGAGCAGGGAGCTGAAGCGCGATGTTAGCGATCCGCGGTGGTTATGAGAACGTCAGACTGACGTCGAGTGGAGCGAGCCGGTGCGACGGACCACGGGAGAGCGAGGGTGCGGCAGGGGGTGCGCGGTCACCCGTCTGCCTTTTGAGCTCGACTAGTCCCCCACGCGCACAGTATTCAAGCAGACAGGACAGTACACGGCCTTGTGACGCCTTGACGCGTATTCAATTCATACCTGATAGAATGATCGGATGTTTCGTATCGTGTGATCGGACACCAGCATGACGACCAAAACTGAGGAGCCCGAGAGCGAGCGAGTACTCAGTACTTGTGTTGACCCGACCGAGGGGAAGGCTGGCCGAGCCGAGCGCGGAGCCGTCGGCCTTTTGAGACGGTGGTGGAGTGAGTGAGCGCGGGGGGACCGCGACGAAACTGACTGACTGACTGAAATGACGACCGGACACAGTTGAGAAACACGCGTGGACGACAGCCTCGTAAACAGCCAACCGTACCGGGCCTCACCACTGCTGTCTGAGTCTGTGCCTCCACGTCTCACGTTCGGTTCACCTCACCATTCAAACGAGCATACTACGCTCCCATCTCCAGGACGTTTAGAGTTTATTGTGGTTGCGCCACGGAGCCGGCACCACTCCGCTCATATGGGAGCAATATTGATTCATCGAGAGTCCTGATGCGCCCCGGGATCCAGGGAGCTCCAGAGCGCCCTCGGCCTCGGGGTGTCGGCGCTCAGCTGTGCTGCGCTCCTTATTTGGTCATGCAGCTGGCGAGGACCTCAAGCGCCTCCATCGAGACGGAGCGCCGGGTCATAGGCACGCCTGCGATGGACTGCACACGGCGCATGCCAAGCTTGTGCAAGGGTTTCTCAATCAGTTTCTCGATGGGTCGCGCCACGCACGAAGAAGCGATGCACGGGCCAACGCTCGGGCCAAAGCTCGGGCCAACGCTCGGGACGACGCTCGGCGGCGAGAACAGGTACGAGACCCGCGCGCCGAGGCGCATGTTCACCTGTCGCTCGAGCGCCTGCAGGTAGTCATGCCCGCTGGCATGCCCACCTGCCTGCAGGTAGTCGGCCGCCTTCAGCATCTGCGACGGCTTGAGCTGCTGCAGGTAGGTGCGCTGGCGTGCATGCAACAGGACAGCATTCAGGGCGCGGTCGAGCGTGGCGGAAGTGTTGAAGTGCACCGGCTTGGTGAGATGGTCGAAGCAGTATTCAGGCTGCAGCAGCTGCTGGAAGGGAGGCAGCATCGGCGGCGGGCAGAGCGTGCCGGCTGTGGGCGCTTGCTGCACCCACTGCGACACAGCAGGCTTTGGATTGTAGGCTGGCAGCGGGTGCGCGTCTTCCGACTCAGAGGACTCGTCGGGTGGGCTCTCTGGCTGAAACGGCAGGCTCTCTAGCTTGGCGGGCGGGCTCGATGGCCCGGCGAAAGTGGTCGATGCCGTGCGTGGGACTGGAGAGGACGAATTGGCATGCTTGGCCCCCGAGGTGGTCTTTGTGCGCTCCTTTTGACGTCGATTTTGAAACCAGACTTGCACCTGCGCCGGTATCGCGCGCGTGTGCGGGTGAGGTCGGGTGCTCCACGTCCGGTGCAAAACATGGCGCGCGCAGGAGAGGTCGAGGTTGAGATCATGTTAATTAGCAGCCACGTACCTGCCGCACCTCGACGCGCAGCTGATGTGCGAGGTGGACGCGCGCCTCGAGGTCGGGAAATGCAGAGACCTTGTACGAGGCCTCGAGGATCATGCGTTGCGTGTCCGTGGGCGCCCACCGGGAGCGCCGCTGCGCCAGACCCATCATCCCAAGCATTTGTCGCGGAAAGTGCGCGGACTTCGAATCATCGAATGCGGTTGGGAGATTTTTCGAAGGAGATATTAGATGGAGATTTCTTCATGAAATGACATGGAAATGTCCCGGAGCTTTCAGAGGATGCTCAGCTCGCCTTCGTGGCAGCGCACGTGCGTGAAGCCGCGCAGCCCAAGGGCGCCACTGGCGGCCACCGGCGGCGCTGCGGCCGGGGCGGGCTCCCGCATGTGCTCGTCCTCCTGGGGCTGCGCGATCCACACACGCGCGAGGGGCTGCGGGCGCGGCGCTACGGCCCAGCCGATGTCGCACGGCCGCGTGGGCGGGTGCGCGGGGCGCAAGTTGAGCGCGTCGGAGGCGGCGCCCGCCGCGTCCGGCTGCACCCGGAGCTCGAAGCCGAGGGATTGAGTGCGCCGGAGGAGGTCGGTGAGTTTCCGTACCGAGCTCGGTAACAACAGCGCACCTCCGCCGCGCTCTGCGTCCTCGAGGCGTAACGTGTCTTCGCGCGCGGCGGCGGGGTCGCTCAGCCCAGCGCTCAGCCCGGCGGCGCTCAACTCGGCGCCGGTTTCGGCACAGGGCTCGCCCGCGACGGCGCGCGTCGTGCGTCCCGGCTGGTGTACGAGCCGTGGTGCGTAGGGCGCGCCGTGCAGAAAGGGCACGGGCGCGAGGAGCTGCAGCGAGAGGAAGGCCGGCATGCCGGCCGTGCGCGTGTTGAGTAAGAACTCATGCAGACCATGCAGAGCATCACGCCCACGGAAGAGCAACGTCGAGCCTTGCTGATGGTCAACCCCAGCGAGGCGCCGCTGCCGCCCGACGACGCTGTCGGGCTGCTCCTCGTGTCGACCCCGGTTGAGCGACGCGAGCACCTGGGCATCCTCAGCCTCCGGGTCGTCACCTGCCGCCGCGCGGCTCCCACTACCGGCGCGAGCGCGGCTGCCGGCGGCGCCAACTCCGGTACCGGTAGCCGTGGCGGCGGCAGCCGCGCTCGCGCCGGCGGCGGCGTCGCGCGTGCCTGCGGGCGCGAGCGGCATCTCAAACGGGACGCGCGCCTTATCGAGGAGCGCGCGCAGCCCATGGCTTGAGGGCGAGAGCACCGCGTAGCAGCTGCTCGCGTCTGTGAGAGCCGAGCCGAGCGGCGGATCGGACCACCTCGGGTCATCCTCCTCGATCGCGGCGCCGTTGCGCCAGAGCACACAAAAGTGGCCCGCAGTCGCAGCCGATGCCTCGCGCGGCGCCTCGGCGCGGCAGTAAAAGTACGGGCACCGGCCGTCGCGCAGGGCGAGGAACAGCGAGCGCAGCGCGGCATCCCAACTGTCGTTGAGGCCGTCGGCGTACTCCTTTTCAGGTGAGCCGACGGCCGCGTTGGAGAGTTGCTTGGCGAGCATCGGTGGCAGCCGGTGCGCGGGATGACGCCACTGAAGTAGCGCGCGCTCGAGCGCCACGCCCCAGCTCTTCGGCCCGTCGGGACCATCATCCATCTCCGCGTCCGCTGCCGGCGGGTGGCCACGCAGGGCGGCAGCCCGAGCGGACGGCAGCGACTGCGTGCACCACGCGAGGCTCGATGACGAGGTAATGAGGCCGCCACGCTTGAGTGCCCAGTCGTTGGGTACCGTATGCACCCGTGTGCCTGAGGGGCGCGACGGCGGTGGCCGACGGCTTGTGGCGCCGCCGGCCGCGGGCGCACTACCGTTGGGCTTGCGCACGCTCATGAGAGCCTGGTTGTTGAGCTGCAGGCAATCGGCTAGGAAGTCGCCGCCCGGTGATGGCTTCGAGGCGGCGTGATGCTCGATGGAGGAGGAGCCGGCGGACCGGGCTGGCGGCGGCGCCATCGAGCCACTTTGGTTGCCACTGTTGATCTGCAGCCGGCCCATCTGCGGCGATGGCGTCGGCTGCATGGGCGAGGGCTCGCTCGTGGGGCGCTTTTTGCCCGAGAACATCTGCGAACAAGTGTCAATACCTCACCGAGACAGTGCCCAGCGGCGAGCCTTTTTGTAGCCACGCACGGTTGAGGCGGCGCGAGCGAGTGTCGTCGGTCAGTTTCGTCGCGGTCCGACACGCTCCACGTTCACGTTCACGTTAAATAGCCAACCCGGCAAGACGCACACCCACTTACTTCTAACACGCTCACCACTCATCAGGCATTGTGCACACGGTATCCCCCCGCGCTCATCACTCCTAAACTAACTCCACCGTCTCGCAGAGTACGGCTCCGCTGCCCCCGTTCAACACAAGTACAAGAGAACTCGCTCACCTGTCATGCTCAGTACTACAGTACAAGATCACATGTTACGGATGGGGCGGGCGCGACGAGGCACTTTTCGAGTGCCTTTTCATGGGGTTCACCTCAGTCGAGTTCGTTGACCTCCGCGTCGTGGTTGCGGACTCGAGGGCAGGGACTCATGTGGATGAAGGCAAGCGGCGCGCCTTTCTCATGCGAAAGGAGGTGACCCAGTAGGAGAGCTTTCGCTCTGCTATCATCCGCCTCGAGGCGAACTCTGGCGGCTTGGCGGACTCGAGCTTCTCAACCATGTCCTTCAACGTCGCATCGAGCATGTTTTTCGACCAGGTAACGTCGTACGGGACAGAGATGGGGTTGTGCAAGTAGCACGCGAGATCGTGGCCCGCCCGTCGGATGCTGGGGTAGCCATTCTCGGCAAGAACGCGGATGGCGCCGGGGTTGACCCGCTCGAGCTCCGCGGGCAGATTCTCGAGAAATGCGACCATCTGCTCATAATTGTAACTGCCGCTGGGCCGCCCGCTAATGTTGATGGAGATGAGCGGCTTGCCGGCGTCGAGCGCCGTGAGCATCTCAATGAGGCACCATGGTCGAGAGAGCACGCCAGGGGTGAGGATGACGACTAGGACGTCGGAGAGCCTCACATTGTCACGAAGTTCAGAGAGTGTCTTCAGGTTGTCCGAATCTAGAAAGACCTTCGGGTCTCGATGAATGATGTGCTCAGTGTCGCACGGCCTTTCCTTGTAGACCCTTTCGATGCCCTCCTTGAAGATGCGAGCCTCTGAGGCGGCTTCATACTTGTAGTGAGAGAGGAAGGCAATGTACGAGTACGAGCCACGGAGCGTGTGGAGCCGCGCGCCAAACTCGGGGTCGAGGGCAGCGTCGATTGGAGTGAGGCCGTCGGCAGTCGTGGCAGCGGGGCCAATGAGCGGCAGCCGCGTCCTTCTGAGCAGCATCTCACAGATCTCGTAGTCATGCGCTGACGCCGCAGCATGCATCGGAGTGGCACCCCTGAGCGAGCACGCGCTGCGCTGGTCGTGCTGTGGAGAGAGCTCACCCAGCCGAATCAAAACGTCGACCATCTCCTTCAAGCCGGTAGCCGCGCTGAACATCATCAATGACCAGCCTGCGAGCTGCGAGCGCAACGTGAGGAGGCTGCGTGCAAAGTCCCTCGAGGAGGGGGATGCCTGCTGGGCCTGCGCAGGCTCGCCCATCTCGGCGCCCGAGCTACTAGCGCGCATGCCGTTGGTGCTCTTCGGCTTCGACACGCCGCTGGCACCCCCCTCATTCGCCGCCATCGCCATCGCCACCTGCTTGATCGACACGCCGCTTGCATCCACCTGCTTTTCGAGCAGCGGTGGCAGCACTCCCCGGAGCAGCCCAAGCTCGTAGTCTTCCATATCCAGGTACGCGGAGTTGAACGTCGATTTTGTGTGTGTCATGGCCCAAAGGCCAGTCTGCTCCTCGTTGAACACGGATGCGTACGGATCACGATATCCCACACTGTCGTTCGCGATCGGCCGCTCGCTGCTGCGTGAAACAAACGACTCCTCGCGCCGCGCGGCCACTTTTTGGCGGATCTCGGCGGCAAGCCGAGTGAGCGCAGCCAGGACTGCGTTCGCAGCGAGCTTGTGTAGCGGGTCCGTGGTGGACAGCCAACGCTCGTGCGAGTTCGCCACCTCCTCAACAACAAGCTCGTGAAACGAGATCGGCTTGGAAGCACAGAGCATCCACGCAGCAGCGCCGGTCAGCTCTGCCTCCATGGATGTGCTTGGCTTTGTCGGCTGCATCTCGACGGACTTGAGGACTGAGACCTCGTCTTCCGTGTCAAGGGCTGCAAAAACCAGCTGCGCCAGCATCATGAATTGGTACACGCGGCTCATCTGCACGGTTTGCCGGGTTTGGCTGTTACGAAAAGCGATTCGCATGCAGTGGCGACACTCGTGCGCCCGCTGGAGGGGGGTATACCCAAGCGCGTCCTTCTGGGCGAGCATCGCGCGAAGCTCCGCGAGAGGCAGCTCTTTCGAGCCGATGGGCGGAATGTACTTGATCGAGCCGCGCATCACCGCGATGTGAAGCACATTCTGGTGGAGGAAATTGGCATCGGAGAGCACGTCGTGGGCACCGGGGGCAGGGAGCCTGCCATCGTCGGCCCTGTCCAATGCTGGCACCGTGCCCGACGCATCCATGGACGCGTCCATGCTTGACAGATCCCCTGGGCGCAGCTGCATTACTTGATCGGCCACATCGCCCATCTCGTAGCGAAGGACGGTGAGTAGCTCGTCACGATCGCCACCGAGCTGACCGCCGGGCTCGAGGGCACAGAGCTGGCCCGCGCCGTAAGCCCAGAGCATCGATTGCGTTGTCGTGAGCCGATGGCACCAGCCGGCCGCAAAGCCAGCGAAGAAGGCATCGCCCGCACCGATGACATCTCGCTTGATCGAAGGCGACTGAGTCAAGTAACGATGTGGCATCCGGAGCACACGGTCCTCGTGGCGGAGTGTTGGGCCGGCCTCCTCGGGCGGGTGGCTCACACGCGCGCGGCGCGGCGGCGAGCGCGTGCGCGCTCGGAGGACGACGCCAAGCTCAGCACGCACAATGCAGATGGTGAGGCCAGGAAAGGTGTTCAGCAACTCATCAGAGACCTCTTCCGCATCCGCGACGGTGATGATCGAACGCTGCAGGCCCAAGAGGAGCGAGGCCTCCGTCGTGGTCAAGTATGCCATGTGCACCGAACCTTCCCGGAGGAAGTCGTTCACTTGCGGCGCATTGATAGAGTCCAGGGGAGAGAGTTTGAGAGCGACGAAAATGCCAGCACGGCGCGCGTTGGCGGCGAGCTTGCGCATGGAACCCATATCCACCTCGAGCTGCATCAATAACATCTTGACGGCCGAGGGGCCGTGGAGCAGCTTGATCGCCGCATTCACCTCCCGGTCGGACACACTCATGTTGGCGCCGAGACAACAGACTGTCACCTTCTTACCAGTGTGTTGCCCGATAATCTGCACTGCGACGCCCGTTGCCTGCTCCTCCGCGCCAACATCTATCGATAGACAGCCCTCTCGCGTGACCCTGTGCAAAAAGTCTTTGATGGTCGTAGCAAGGCCGTCGTTACCCACACAGCCGATCAAATGCGTCGTCACCCCGAGTCGAGCGCATGCGACCGCCTGGTTGAGGCCCTTGCCCCCAGGGAGCGCCGAGAACTCGCCCAGAAACGAGTTGCTGTTGGACTCAAGGACGTCGCTGGTTGAGGTATCGCGATGCGTCGCTTTCAGATCCATGTTGAGTGAGCCGAAGACGAGTGCCGGGACCGAGCCGGTCGTGTGACTCTTCCGCTTCAGAATTGCACGCGCGATGCAGCCGCGCGCGGCGCTCTGTATATAGGTCGCCGCCGCGGCGAGCGCAGTCTTCGCCGTATGCACGAGAGGAACGTTAGAATCCAGAAGATTGGCGAGGTCATCGACGAGTGACGCCTCATCGAGCGTGAGCACGGAGTAGGTGAGCATCGCGATGAAGACAATCTCCAATCGCTTCCCTTCCTCGTACATGCGATCACGGTAGGCGAGTAGAGGTTTGTGGAGGGCCTGCGTGAGTTGCTTGTGTTTTCGAAGACTCGTGAAGAGCTGCTCGAGCTCGAGCGTAAGTTCATCGCTGCTCGGCGTCGCGCTGCCACCGAGGGCGCCGGCGGCGCCCGCTGTGGCGCCCGCTACGGGGCCTGCAAAAGCGCCCGCACTATCAACGCCCACCTCGATGCGCTCGTTGGCCACGCCCGCCTCGCGGTGCTCCACCGCCCGCAGGCCATTGTATGATCGTGGGTGGGCCTCGTCGAAGGTAGCCCTGCCTTTCGCCTCCATCGCGACGGGTAGCTCTTGCGCCTTAGCGGCCGGCTCTCGAGCCTCCGCCGCCGCCGCCGCCGCCTCGGCCTTTGCCTCAGCCGTGGCCTCGCTGACGCCACTCGCATTGTGTCGAACACGCTCACGCCACTCAGCGCTCGCAGCTCGCTGCATCTTTAATTCTGCTATCGTCGCCGCAGCCGTCGCCGCCGAGGCAGTGAGCTGCTCAAACTCTTCCTGCTTTCGCTCGAGCTGCTCCTGAAGCTCCTTGTTTTGCGCCTCGAGGGCGACGGCGCGCGCCTTGGCACTCTTCAGCTCCATCTCTCGCTGCACGTGCGCTCGATGCTCGGCGCCCTCGTCTTCGACCACTGGTCGCAATGTCTCAATCTTTGGAGGCGAGAGAGGTCTGCACACAGGAAGCCAGTCGGAAGGCATCGAAGGTGAACTCGACGAAGATATCGCAGTACGTATGCCGCTCGAGGAGCATGCCGCCGCCCTCTGCTGTGGGAACAACTGCTGTGGGAACTCCTTCTCTGGCACGGCATTGAACGACCGTGCTTGGGGTGGCAACAGCGAGCACGCTGGTTGCGAGTGAGACGGAAAAGAGCGCGTGCGAACCGTCAAATCGACGGGCTCTGGCGGCGCGTGGCGCGCGAGACGCTTAGTCCGCAGCGCCTGGATGACCTCGTCGCAAGCGTCCAACTCTTGCTGGCAGCGAGAAAGCTCCGAGGTGAGCAGCTCGGTCACTTGTGGCGGCATTTGCCAAGACTGCGAAAGGGTTCACGCCGCTCTCCGGAATGAGCGCCCCCTGTTTCCAAAAACGGCAACTTTCCCGAAACCAGGGAACCGGTAGAGCACCGTCACAGACATGCGGACCTCTTCCCCGAAGAAAACTCCGTGTTAGAAGTCTCACAGACACACTTTCACATTCATACGGAAGTCTGTGATGGGCGGTCGGCGGCGAGTCTGCGCCACTCCAGTGAGAGTCTCCACGGGACCGGTGGTTGTGCGTCTTGCGTGAATGGGCGACCGGCGAGCCCTCGTCCTCCTGCGCCACGGCACTCCACTCGAGGAGGCAGTGGATCCCGCACGGCATCTTTCAGACGCGGGCAAGGCGCAGGCTGCTTTCGCTGCCAACGGACTTTGCGCATACTTGGAGTTGCCCTCCACCTTCGTGCCCATGGCATACGGCGAACCTTGTCCTGTGGCAATCTTTCACTCGGGGAAGGAGCGCGCCGCTCAGACCGCAAAGATTGTCAACGACGGGCTCGCTGCTGCGAAATGCGAGACGACACTCACTGAGTGCGTTGCAGCGGCCTCAAACACTTCTGCCATCCCCACTGCCACGTCGGCTGAGTCTCACTGTACCACATTCCAGGAATGTTGCTGCACTCAAGCCCGACGCCGCTCCAGATGCGGCACTCGCCCTCGTCGCCGCCACTTCGACACCTCTCACCGTTCTCGTAGGGCACTTGCCAAACCTGCACCAGATTGCAACCAATTTGGGGATTGTCATAGGCGCAGACGCATTCGCACCCTGTGGTGGTGTTGTTCTCGAAGCAAACGGCAACGGCGGATGGATGCTTGCCCACCACATCGTCCCGGAGCAGGAGAAGAAGGACTGGTGGCGCCACGGCGTAAGCGTGCACATTCGCGCGGATGAAACGGGCTGCGAAGACGTCGAACCTGTGACGCAGACGGCTGGCCACAAGTGCCCTTGCACAGAGTGCACCTGCGGTCCCGACTGCAAGTGTGCACCGGGCCAGCCGGGATGCGACCCTTGCTGCGCGTGGCAGAAGGCCAAGAGCTAGAGAAATCACTAGTGGGCACCTCACGTCGATGGGCATTCCGATGGTACATGGAAGGACCACGGAAAAGGCCGCTCGTTTGGACTGTGGAGCGGTCGGGAGAACTTCATGGTCGACGTGTAGCGACGGTTTTGGGGGGGCGGTCGCGGCACTGATGCTCAACGTACTGGTACATGTATCAACGCTTCAACGGTAAACGGTAAAGACGACAACAAGATGGAGGCTCCAAATTTCGTCTTCTGACCTTGGTAAGTTTGGTTCGGATTCTCCTGTGGCCTGTGGCGTGCGGTTGGGGCCATGGTCCCCCATTCAGCATTCACGCGTGCATTTCACAATTGGCATTTCAATTTTCATTGCTTTTGACCGGCAATGAAAACTTATTCGGACTCGCGTATGCGACATTTGGATAATTCGGATATGCGTGTCAGACGAACCCATTGGACGATGGACCCCCCTCTTTCTTCCGCCGCCCGGCCCGCGCCGCCGCCGCCGGCCCCCGGTTCCCCCTAAAATCCGTCAAATCCGTGTAAAGTTTACATTATCGTCTGTTTTACAACCCAGAGCACCACTGCTGCCGGGCGTCGCCTCTCGCGTCGCCTCTCGGAGGCGTGAGTCACCAACAGTTCACCAACGATTCAGAGGCGATCTCCCCTGTCATCTCGCCGGGCGCCGTGAAATTCATCAGACCGCGCTGGTCAGTCCCTTGCGTTGGGTACATGCCAGACACGCGTGAGCGCTCGATCGCCAACCGCTTCCGCGCACTGCCTGCAGCC
>Ga0164295_10003374_pt1 | contig 12876 bp, 3 predicted proteins | sample GEODES006metaG_FD_111798 | JGI IMG/M metagenome (GOLD analysis project Ga0164295, IMG submission 111798) | Oligotrophic lake water microbial communities from Sparkling Lake, Wisconsin, USA - GEODES006 metaG | ecosystem: Environmental > Aquatic > Freshwater > Lake | place: USA: Sparkling Lake...
GGATGGAGGGGGAAAGGCTCGGGGATAAGGGTCGGTGTGGGGTGGGGTGGGGCGGAAGTGGCAGGGAGGCATGGTTCTTCTCGATGGAACTTCGCCCACCTGCGCAAGCGTGAGGCGATGGCACGCGTCCACCTCGAGCATGCCACGCAGCAGCGAGGCCGCTGCAGCCGACAGGTGCCCAGGCAGCGAGGGCAGCCCCTGACGAATCTTCTTGTACAGCAGCTGCGTGGACTCTGCCTCAAAGGGAAGTCGGTAGCAAAGCATCACATGGAGGATGATCCCGAGCGACCACACGTCGGTGCACTTGCCGTCGTACCGGCCACCGCCGTCAAAGTTAAGGATTTCGGGCGCCACATAGTGCGGCGAGCCGCACGCCGTCTGCAGCATCTCATCGGGCCGCATCAACGTCGACAGCCCAAAGTCCGCAACCTTGACCACATAGGAGGCCGACGAGCCGGGCGCGCGCTTGCCGAGGAGCACGTTCTCGGGCTTGAGGTCGCGGTGGGCGACGCCGAGCGAGTGGCAGAAGGAGACGCCGCTGCAGATCTGGCAGAAGATGTGCCGCACCTCGCTCTCATGGAAGCGCGGATGCGTGTTGAGCACCTCCAGTAGGTCGCCACCCTCGACGTACTCCATCACCATCAAGATCTCGGTGGGCGTGTGGAGCACCTCGTGCAGCCGGATAACGTTGGGGTGATTGAGCAGCCGGAGCAGCCGGATCTCCTTCGCCAGCCGCCCCGACTGGGCCGCCAGCACGATCCGGTGCCGGTTCAGACACTTAAACGCAAAGAGCGCCCCGTCGTCCGAGCGCTGCCCGAGCTTCACCTTGCCAAATGTGCCCGTGCCGAGCGTCTTGCCCATGCGGTACTCGCGCGGCACCGACTCAGATGACGCTGCCATCGGCCTCGAGCCCATGTGTTTGCGCCATAGCCCCGCATCCGTCGCGTGCGAGGGCACTGCGTTGCCCAGCCCGAGGAAGAGGTCGTCGGCGGAGTGGTCGGGCACCAATATGCACGTCTGCAGCTTCGTGCGCGCGGCGCGCACGTGCAGCTCGATGGCACCCGCGGGCGCCGTCGCGTCGGCTGACGGCTTAAAGTCCGTCACCGCGAGCAGGTTGACCTGGCCCTTGTACGTCTTGCCACGCCGGCCGAAAAGCTTGAGCGTCGTCCCCTCGATGAGGAAATGACGGCGCTTGACGTCCGAGGAGCTGGCCCAGGTGGCAGTCTGGCCCTCGCCCTCGAGTTGCAGGTACATGCCCGGGATGGCCGTTGGCCGCATGGCCACAGAGAAGGCGGCGCCTTCGCCTTGGAAGGGTGTAAAGAGAGAGAGCGTGCGAGAACTCGTGCGAGCGTCGACGCCCCTTTCCTGCAACATGAACACCGACCAACTTTGTAACCACATGAGTGTCAAGGCCTCGGCCTGTACATGTACTGGCGTGCATTTCGCGTACAGTACAGTATACCGTTCGACGCCACCGCGAGCATCCCGCCCTCCCCACGAGCGCCAATTCGAGCGCCCTGTCCATGGGCAAGAGCAAGCCTTTGAAGCCCAAGGGCGCCGCCCAGAAGGAAGGTTCGTTGAAGCCGAATCACGTGATCGCGGCCGGCCTCGTCGCGCTGCTCGCCGTCGGCGTTGGCGCTTTCGCGTACCTCCGCCAGCCTGCTGCTGCAAAGGTGGGGTACGTGCAGGTCGACAGCGCCGAGGCCGCGGCTGCGGCGGCCGCAGGAGACTGGGCGCACGGCGTGGGCACGCGGCTTGGCGAGCCTTCGCCCTCCGAATCGAACGTTGCCGACGCGTGCGACGCGATCCGTCCGCTCTTCATGGGCGATGCCGCTGCCGGCATCGCGGCACTCAATTGCACAGAGTTCATGCGCGACCACTGGGAGCACACGCCGCTCGTGTCTCGTGCGGGGCGCGAGTGGAACCACGCGCTCATGCGGTTGCCCGACGTGGGAAAGATGATCGGCGCCTGGCCCATCAGGTTCTTCAAGAACCACGGGACTGCCGCCATGCACAAGCCAGCGAGTGGCTTCCTCGCTGACTACCGGTGGGAGCGAGGCGCGGAGGTGCCGACGAACGCGGTGGACATCGCGATGGAGGAGCAGCGCACGTTCGTGATGCATAACCTCGAGGTGTACTGGCCGCCCATTGGCCGTCTCATCCACAGCATCGTACGCTACTTCCACGCGTACACGCAGACCAACCTGTACATCTCACCGCCGTACCTGACCGAGGCTACTGGTCCGCACCAGGACGCGCACTCGGTGTTCATCGTGCAGACGCACGGAGCGAAGCGCTGGTGCGTGCACGCGCCGCGCGCGCCGCTCACCCTCAAGCCGCTGCAGCGCGGCAAGAACGGCGACGTCATCGACCCCCTCTCACGGCGCGCCGTCACCGACGCCGTCGACGTCATGGGCCCCCCACTCCTCAACATCACGATGCGCCCCGGCCGTGTGCTCTACATCCCCCGCGGCTTCTTCCACCACACGTCGACCGACCCAGCGATGCTCGCTGCGGACGACGTCATCAACGGGCGTGTGGTGCCTCAATATGACGAACCCCAATATGACGAGGAGCACCACGAGATCGATTTCGGGCAGCCGTCGATGGCGCTCACCCTCTCGATCCTTTCGGAAGACGTCTGGTCCACGTGGCTCATGCTGCTCGGGGAGGCGCTGCAGGAGCTGCCACCGCCGCCGCCGGGCGAGGCCGACGGCACGCAGCTCCTCGAGGCGATCCGGCGCCTGGCAGCACGCACGGTGGGCACTGAAGGTGACGCGGGCGCTCGGTTACGAGAGGCGCTGCCTCGCGTCATCGTGGGCGCGTGTGAGCGCTCCGAGCGCGCCGTCTTCACGGACCCAGGGCAGGAGGGCTGGCGCCGGTATGCTGTCGGGCTGCTGGCCGATGCCGCCAAGGAGGACGGCAAGTCGCGCTTCCCGACATGGCTCAAGCGGCTCGAGCCGAGGTCACCCCTCTTCAGTGCGCTCGATGCTGTGCTGCAGCGCAAGCGCATCCCATGCCACCTCAAGCGCGAACAAATTGAGGCGATGCTTGCGGCGCTTGGCGATCGGGGTGCTGGCCCTGCCTCTGGGCCTGGTGCGCTCACGGGGGCGCCGCTGGCCGACATTGACGTGGATACGATCTTCAGGATTGAGAAGACGGATAGGTCGTACATGCCGCAGGATAAGATCTGGTTCGAGCCGCGCAAGTGGATGTGAGTGAGCGGTCGACGTGGGCTGCCGAGGAGCGCCCGTGGAGCGGCGCGAACAGCGCGAGAGCCGCCGACAGCTGATGGCGACTCTCCTCAGCGCCTGTGAACGCCCGTGCTCCTCAGCACTCACAGGACGGTTTGGCGAGGCTGGAGGCTCAGCAACAGCATGCGGCTAGAATTCCTACATAAGCGCCTAGCGTCGCCCACACGGCTAGAGGATCCGAACAGTGACAGAGGAGAGAGACCGAGGCTCGAATGAGAGGGCCTCTCAAAACGCGAGACTGTTTCGAGGTGCCAGGCCCGGGGAGAGGCGTTAAACTTTCCGGTTTGTCCCGCGCGGTCAAAAATAAATACACATAAGCCGGTAGTAAAAGTGTGCTTAGGCCCCCCCGGCCTCGCCGCCCCGTGCGGGTGTGGAGTTTAAACAAAGTTTCATAACCTTGTGCTAGGGGTCCGGAGAGTGTGCGCGTCCGTTTGTTTTCAGATTTCACAGCAGCACAGCCGCGGGAGCCGTAGCCCGCACCCGGTAGCACCGGTTGTCGCGTGTGTCAGTACTTGTGTTTGACCGAGGGGAGCGGAACCGTCCTTTGAGACGGTGGTGTGAGGGGGGACCGCGATGAACGTTTTCATGTTAACGTTCACACGGCACACGACACAAAGAGACGCGACGCTCAACAAGTTGCGTGCGACGACGAGCAAGCCCGCGTCCACGAGGCGTATACTGAGTAAAAAATGTCTGATGTAAGCCGCGCATTCCAGCTCTGCCAGAATGGCGCCGAGGCGGAGCTCGCCTCGATGCTGCAGTCACGCACAATCGACGCCGCCGCGTGCCAAACCACCGGCATGTACTCTGGCTGGAGCCTGCTGCATGCGGCAGCCAGCAAGGGCCACATGCGAATCGTTCAGATGTTGCTGGCTGCAGGTGCGCCGGCGAGCGCATGCAACCCAAAGAGCCTGACGCCCGCGCAAGTTGCGCACGAAAAGGGGCACACCGCTGTCGCCGCACTGCTTCAGCAGGCAGAGGCGTCGCCAGGAGCTGCATTGGGCGCCGCGGCAGCTGTAGGCAAGGCGTTCAACCTTTGCCTCTCCGGCAAGGATGCTGAGCTGTCCAAGATGTTGAACGAGGGAGCCATCTCGGCGAGTGCGTGCCAGACGAGAGGCATGTACGCTGGTTGGAGCCTGCTGCATGCTGCGGCGATGAAGGGACATGAGCACATTGTGGAGGTTTTACTCGCCTTCGGAGCATCCGGAAAGCTGACAACTCCAAAGGGCAAAACAGCCGCCCAGCTTGCAAACGACATGGGCCATAGCACACTCGCCGCTCTGCTGCGTGGCACTGAACCAGCTGCTGCTGGCGTTGCAGTGCCTGCGTCCTTTGGAGCTGCTTCAGACTCCGAACCACAATCATCTACATTGCTCCCCCCATCGGCACCGGCCTCGGTACTGCCAATGGCAGCACCGCCACCACAGGGTGCTGGCCAAGTGCCGTCACCGCAGTGGATCGCCTGTGGGAAATTCGGCGAACGACGCTGCCGTTTCGGTGGCGCATGCCCAAACAGATTGTGTGGCTTTGCGCATCCGACAACGTGGCAGTTCCTGCGGCCGCAAAAGCCGCCTCCTACCGCCAGTGAGCCCTCCCTGATCGAACCTGCCGTCCCCGAGCCTGCCGTCGTCTGGATTCCGAGCGGCAAGTTTGGCAACAGGCGCTGCCGCGAAGGCGGCGCGTGCCACAACGCGCAGTGCGGTTTCGCGCATCCGAGTGACTGGGTGCACTTCCATGGCGAGTACCTTGGCTACGTGACGAGCCCGTGGTTGGGTTGGTCGGGGCCGACAGCGGAGGATGCATGGCAAGCCGAGCAGATGGCATGGCCGATGGGTGGGCCGATGGGCCCCGGACACGGCCCCGGAATGGGGACTGCTGAAGGAGCTGGAGGAGGTGAAGTTGGTGGTGGTGAGCTCAACGAGGAGGAGAGTGCGTGGCTCGAGCAGCAGCTCGAGCAGCAGATGGCGCTCCACGAAGAGGAGGAGCTCGATGAGGAGGAGCAGAAGGTGCACGAGGAGGAGGGCTTGGCACTGCATGAGAGCTCTGCAACAGACACCATTGATCCCCAGCCTTTGATCCCCAGAAGAGCAGCCACTGTCCCCGCTCCACGGGAAGCCATGGTCAGCTCACCGGCACTCGCGCCGCGGCGGATGCACTCCGAACCGGCGCGTCTGTCGCGGCGTTTGCTCTCTGCATCAAGCGTAGCTCACCGCAGTTCAATCGTCTGCGAGCAAGTCCCGTGGCGAGTCGCTGAGAAGGCTCTTCGAACACCATCGTCTGGCGTTGTGCTGCATCTACCCAGCCTCTTCCATTACCCGAGATCGGCGCCCCTCGTGTCTGTCGTCCTAGGCGAGCGCATCACAGACGAGTGCATCGACCGCGTCCACACACTTGGGTCGCTTCCACACATGGCACCGCTCTGCGCGGTCTCGCGCCATCCTGTGGAGCCCAAGAGCGCCTTGTTCTTCGGGTGGCCCGAACTAGGCACGTTCGCTCATGCAGACGCTACCGGGCCATGGTTCGTACGCCACCCCTGGCAGACGCTCCTCACCGTGCTCAACGGAGTCGCAGTGGGCCTGTGCGCTCTGCACGGGGCAGGAGAGGCGCATGGCGCGGTGACACCCGCAGCCGTTGGCGTCCGTCGTGATGGTAGCGCGTGGCTGCTACCGTGTGGCAGCCTGCACGTGCGTCCATCCGGGTCAGCGACGCTGGGTGAGAAAGCCCTTGCCCGCGATGCCGACCTGCGCGGTGTTGGCCGACTCCTCTACGAGCTCGGCAGCGCCGGGGCATCGGCTGTGACTACTGTGGCCGAGGTCTCGACAGGCGAGGCTGGAGCCGACGAGGCGCTTGCTGCAGAGTTCGACCGTGCCTGCCGTACGTCCTTGAGCCTGGCATACGAATCGCTCATGACAGGCGAGGAGGAAGCCATGGCGGAGGAGAGGGTGATGGAGGAGCGCAGGGCGGCCCATCTGCGAGAGCTGGTTCGAATTGCAAATCCGTGCATGGACAGCTCCCGCATCGAGGCTCTAGACGAGCCTTCCCAGCTTGAGGCCGTCGTCCAGATGTTCCACGGGCAGGGGCTCCTCTGCAAAGAGGCTCCTCCGCCCGATGCTGCCGATGCCGCCGAGGATGCGGGAATGTCAACAAGTGAGGGCAGGCACATTGCCTGCGGTGGCTTCCACTCGGCCCTTCACATCCCTCGAGAGGTGAGCAGAGCGTTGCTGGATCTGGCACACAAGTGCGAGGCACTCGAGCTCACGATGCTTGAGGTGGCTTCCAAACTCGCCGACGTGCTCCGCATGAGCGTCCTGAGCTCCTCGGTGTCCGCAGGAGCTCTGCCGCCTGCGACGCAGCGCTGGTCCCGCCTTCGCGTCCTCATCACTGCAGCTGCGGCCTTCACTGGAGCGTCCGTCACACCAGCAGCGACGTGCCTCATCTGCCTCTCGGAGGTCAGCACGCACCGCGGGCTCGCCTGCCCCGAGGGTCACCTGATCTGCTCAGAATGCCTTCAGGGGTACATCTGCAGCCTCGCTGGCTCGGCAAAGTTGCGCAGTTCAAACGGCTCCTTCGAATGCCTCGGCGCCCACGAGCAGCCATTCTCCTTTGACCGCAGTAGGGTAGAGCCCCTGCTCTACGGAGATGGGCTGCGGCTCTACCTCGAGACGATGGAGACGTTTGGCTCACCGGATGGAGAGGTATTCACTCCCGAGTCGATCCAGCCAAAGCTCCACGAGGCACTGAACCTCACCTGCCCATCTTGCGAGGAGATTTGCGACCCGGATCCAGACGGGTGCATTGCGATGAGGTGCAGCCGCTGCAATGTGGCATTCTGTTGGCTCTGCTTTGAGGTCTGCGGCAGCGACGCACACCCTCACTGCCGCGAGGTGCATGGCGGGTACTTTCCCCCAAGAGCAATCGTCGACCGGTGGTCTCGGCGGCTTCGATGGCGCCGGGTCGACAGGCTGCTGCTGCGCTCGTTTGGGTGCCGCATGCCTGAGCGGCAGGAGGCCCTGCGCCTCTGTGAGCGGATCCTCGCGGACAATGAGACGCGGCTGTGGCCTTTTCCGTCAATGGAGCCGTCAGTTGGAGGCACGATGGCAGTCATGCCGCACGTGCACGCGGCGCAATTTGGGCTGATCGACGAGCTTGAATCGCTCCTCGACGACATGCCGCAGCTGCTCGATCAGACAGACGACCGCGGCATGTCTGCGCTCATGGCCGCGGCACACGGAGGGCACGCGGCAGTCGTCACAGTGCTCCTCGAGCGCGGGGCGGACGTTGGAAGCCGGGACGATCGTGGGGTGAGCGCTCTGGACTACGCAGTCAGGGAGGACAGGCGGGAGGTAGCGTTGGCCATCCTCACCCATGCGGGGCACGATGGGCTTGAGGTTCTTTTCCAACGGCGCGAACGTCGCGGTGGCCTGATTCCTCACGAGGCAACTTTGTTGCACTGCTACTGCTGGGCTGAGGCTGCGAGGTATGATGACATTCTCCAATTGCTCTCGGCCCATCCGCGGATCGTGGAGCTTCGGAAGTGGAAAAGCATAGGGAAGCCACAAGCCAGTGACGCCAGTGGCTCCAGCTCCGGCGCCAGCTGCACGCCAGCACTTGCGGCGTTGCAGCCCGAGTTCCAGGCTGGAGCGATAGCCTTTGGTGTGCCCTCGCCCGCAGCAACGTCTGACGTCAATCCCTTTGCAGTTGCGGCCTCTGCCCATGCGCTCGCGCCCCAACTCCCTCCCGGTTTCAGCTTGGGTGTCGCTCCTCCAGCTCCAGCTCCAGCGAGAGCATGGCCTAAGGGGCGGCAGAAGACGCCATAGCGAGCCATGATCGGTTCGGGGCTGGCTTTAAGAATAAACAGACCGTCGCCCCCCCCAAAGTCGTATTGCGCGGACCTTTTCCATAAGAATCGAGTGTGAAGCTTTCACACAACTCACAAGGATGGCGGCCCTCGACGAAGAGGTTGAGGCCGAGCTCACCGACGCGCTCACGTGCATCTCAACGGGCGAGAAGGACGTCAACGACGCCGACGAAGATGGCTCGACAACGCTGCATCTCGCCGCCGAGGTCGGCCATGATGAAGTCGTCGAGCTCTTGCTCAATGCCAGAGCCGATGTTCATCTCATGGATGCCGACGGCGCCTCGCCGCTGATCCTCGCTTGCCAAGGGGGCCACGCGCGGTGCGTGAAGGCCTTGCTCGCCGCGCGCGCCAATCCACTCGCAGACTTCAACGGATCATCCGCTCTCACCGAAGCGCAGCTCAGTGGCTCACGCGAGTGCATGGCATTATTGGTGCAAGCCATGCACAAGAGCGCGAGGCTGGCGGCGGTGGCGATGCCAGAGATGTCGACCGCGTCCGTCCAGATGCCCGCACCGCTGTCCGACCCCGCGGCACCGGCGCTGCCCGAGCCCGTTCCGGAGCCCGCACCGCCGCCCGTGCCACCTCCCGCCGCGGCGCCGCGAGAGCCCGGGAGCCCCGGCGGACGAGCGCGCCGGGTGTGGTGGAGATCTTCAGCCCCCGAGGACCTGCAGCTGCGTGCACGCATGCACTCAGTACGCCTCGGCTGGCTCCGTCGGATGCAGCGCGAGCCGCCACGCTGCGTCTGGGTCTCGACTGATGCGCCGCAGCGCACGTCGGCTATGTGGTGGCGTCGTGGAGGGCGTCACTCGTCGGCCCTCGTGCAGCGTGCCTGCGTGCCCATGCGGAGTGCGATCGTGGACGTTGAGGCGCTGAGCGGGGGCTGGGCGGCCGCCCTCTCGGACGCGGGCCGCCTCTTCACCATCGACACCCTCGGCGCGTCGACAGGTCCCTGGTCGGACTCGAACGAGCAGCCAGCAGCGGACGGCGACGCGGACGACGACGACGAGGACGAAGGCCGCCGTTGGTTGCGCGCCTCACCCTCGGGCGCTCTGCTGCTGCTGGCCCACGTAAGCCGTGGCGTGGCCGAGGTGTGGAAACTTTCGGTCGGTTCGGGGCGGCTGCGTCGGCAGTGTGTGCTGCCGCCGGTGGAGGGAGTGAGGGGCAGTGCCGCCCGTCTCGAGGACGCTTGCTGGGTCGGCGAGGGGAGACTCCTCGTTTGTGCCTCCGTCTGGTGTCGCTTGCTTGACGTCTCGACTGGGGGCGTGCTCCTCCGATGCGACCAGTCGAGCATCGTCGGCGTGGGAGTCGGCCGTCGAATTGCATCTGTCGGTGCGACCGAGGATGGCGACGTGGCAGTGACCGGATCGAATCATGGCCATCTCATCTGCTGGTTGCTGCGCCACGACGACGACGACGACCGCGAGGGCGCCATCGTGGGCGTCGATGTGTCCATGGTGGGCGGCGCGCCCGAGACCTCGGTGCCCGCTGCTCGTGCGCGCCATTCGCAGCCACATAGTAGGGCGAGCTTCGGGCCAATCGCGCGTGTGCAGCCCATTGGAGCATTTGCGCGAAAGGAGCCTGCAGATACCGTCGCGGGCGCGCGCGAGGGGTGGCTGGTGAGCATGCAGACGAGCGATCCGGCTGGTGAGTGCATTGAGACTGTTCGCGTCTGGCGAGAGCTGACCGCCGCAGCCGCGACGGCCACTAGCACCGCCGGCACAGCGAGCACCGGAGCGCCAACGGTGGCGTGGGAATGCCTTTTCAGTGTGAGTGCGGAGGGCTTGGCGGACGTGTGCGTGAGCTCACGCCTGATTGTTTGTTCCGAGCCTCGCGGCCGCGTCGGTGTCTGGGGCATTGATCCCCCCGCGCGTGTTGCGACGCTCGTGCCGGCCCGGGCCCACCAGCAGCAGAGGGAGGCGCTAGCGGAGGAAGAGGAAGACGAGGAGCCTGCGGCGGAGTGGTGCCTGCAATTCTCGCGCGACGGCGCGCTCGTGGCAGTTGACTGCGCGAGCGATACGATCACCCTTTTCGACATGCAGCGCTACGAGCAGATTTGGGCGAGCGAGCCGGGCGTCGACATGGTCACGCTGTGTTGATGCGATGAGAGCATTATGTGACCCTGAGCCTGCACGGTGCCACTCCGCTCGAGATCCGCCGCCAGTGCGCCAGACGCATCCGCCTCGACCTCAATCTCAATCTCAACACATGTTGACTGCGGTGGGGACGTCGGATTGAAAGTTGGCGATTCGACAATCCTTAACGAACGTATCGCGGCGTGCACTCACGTGAGCATGTCACGTGAGGCCTCACCGTCGAGGGCCCTCTCAGTTTCAGATTGAGATTCGCGTAGGGAGCTGTGTACAACAGCCGTACAGCATACTGGCTGGTATAAAAACATATATACTTTTACGCGCGAAGCAGACATCTCAGTATCTGACACCGCAGTTGAAGATGTAATACCATGAGCGCTCAAAGTATTGGCACTCCAACGCATCTCTGCTGTAGTCTACCTGCTTCAGGATCCTCGCGTAGTACTGGCGAGGTCGAGACAGAATGTTGGACCTGCTGATAACCATCAGGGCCGATGGGTAGAAACGGAGCTCATGCATCAGCCTGGTGCGGCCCTCACGGGCTCCCAATTCCAACACATCGTGAAAGTAGCCGCCGAAGTTGAGCGACGTCCTCCGCGAGACTTTCATGTAGCGTTCGACGTGTGCTGTGTCTGTAGCCGATGGCGTGCCATTGAAAAAGAAAGACCAATCGCCGCCGCCCCCGTCCCGCGGCCTGATGTTAGGGCCATGTTGTACGAGCGGCGTCGAGCAGCCGCTTTCGCGAGCCTCCTTCAGCATGTTGATGAGCATGCCAGCACCAAAGTCCTTGGGCCGTATCCATGCGTGGTCCTTGTCCAGCCCCGCCTGTGTGAACGCTACGTACTCGGGGAGGAGATCGTAGTTGTCGATCACATATCGCAGGAACGACACGCACTCGTCCCCGACGTTAGGTATGAACATGTGCTCGTCATACGGGAACGCATCTGTGCTCGGTATGCTGGCGTAGCTCTTTTCTTTGCGGTTCCTCGTGCCATCACTCTCAGGCTGCTCACCCGTGCTCTTCTGGAGAATGACACGATGCCCTTTGTACATCTCAGACCAGCTGATGTCCTCGTTGTACCTGGCCATGACCACCTTGAAGAGCCATCGCTTCCCCGAAAGATTCGGCAACCCAATCTGCTGCAGCGTGCATGCGAGCTGCAAAGCAGCCCCACTCTCTTGCACAGGGATGATGCCACGTAAGGAAGACATGCGAGACACACGCTGGGGTGGTGGCGGCGGCGGGGCATGCGGCAGGGAATACGGCACCGTGCAGTTGACGCGTTGAATGCGTCGAATGCGAGTGATGTGGTCGAACAAGCTGTTTGTATCGAGTTGAAAGCTACGAAGATTTTCTGTGCTCAGCTTGATGACTTTTGAGGCAACAAGTCGCTCGTGTAATGAGTGCGATCCGGCTGGTGCGTTGAGTGCTCGGTTAATGGCATTCATGTTCCAGCCATACAGACGATTCGCCACGTAGCCAACTTTATCGGCGGTGTAGAGATGTGATGATTGCACGAGCTTGTGGAATCGTGGATTGTTATGGTGCAGCCAGGTGAAACACACGTAGATGACGAGGTACTCCGACCAGTGCTTAGCACTTTTTCCAATGTATTCCGTGATGTACTGGTACGCGCGAGTCGTCTCAGGGCTGTAGACGCTCGTTGAGGAAATGCCTTTGATCGTGCCGTTGTTTGCCAGGACCACTTCGAGCAGCTTGGTTCTCCACGCGCGAATCAGGTAGGAGCCGGCGTCATCTGCCAGAAACCAAGACTCGATAAAGTCGTCTTCCAACCCTGGTGTCACGTAATCAGGGTTGCTGATGGCCTGAAAACCGGTGGGCCCCACGATGGAATCCAACGATTCGGTGAGGAGGACAGTTGCATCGAGCCAGACTCCTCCGTACCGTAAGAGCAACTCGAGGCGAATGATGTCTGTTGCGAGCTGTATTGAGGCGATCGGTGGGACGAGGAACTCCAGATCGGGGAGGTAGCACAGTACGGTGTGCCGATTCAGCAGCCGCACTGTCCAAGAAGGGCTGTACAGGCGCCAGGAATGGACAATTCTCAGCACAATCTCGGGCGGATGGGAGTGCCAGTACGTCCACACAACATATCTGCTAGGCTGTGTTGGCTCATCTCCACAGTTGTCAGGGTCCGGCGACGACCACAACGCCCGTAGCCTTTCGAATCGTGTACTGTCATGGGCGCGGGAGAGTCGGTGGGAGATCCACACTGAACTTGTCAGGTCGGCGCGCATGGACAAGGGCTTCATCTTGCGCTTGAGCCGGCAGCTTCCCGGAGTCCACACGGCGAGCGCGCAGCCAACAGACCTCTCACAGAGTGCACTGCAGGCCACCATCGTGCCTACAGGAACCTCGTGATTGGTGCCATGAATCACCTGTCCTTGTGCAGTTTTCTTGTGCATCCATCGGCCCTCGCGTTCTTCTTCAGAGACAACAGTGAGCTCCAATAACAGTAGCAACAAGCAGACGGCAGCAAATACCACCGCTGGGCGCGTCGTGCACAAAGTTGGCAGGCTGCGCATGTCGCGATCGCTCTGGTTCGGCGCGGGGGAACGACGAGGTACAGTACCGGTAAAAAGACACCGGGGGGAGCCGGGACACACACGGGACACACGGGACACGCGGACGCACAAAGGCACACAGACCACA
>Ga0164295_10003377_pt1 | contig 12870 bp, 11 predicted proteins | sample GEODES006metaG_FD_111798 | JGI IMG/M metagenome (GOLD analysis project Ga0164295, IMG submission 111798) | Oligotrophic lake water microbial communities from Sparkling Lake, Wisconsin, USA - GEODES006 metaG | ecosystem: Environmental > Aquatic > Freshwater > Lake | place: USA: Sparkling Lake...
AAAGAGTGACGATTTTCAACGTAAACTTACGAAATGGCAGTTTCTGCTGTAAGTTACGTAGTTTTGGCTGATTTTTCGAAGGGAGACTGGGATTTAAGGTGTAACGTTAAGTCCTTATGTGTTGCAGCCTTAACTTCTTACATTCCGAGCAGTCGGCATTTCTTATTTCTCCGTGCTGCAGTATCCAATGGCAGCTGCAGTGGATGTAGCGGAAAAATAAGGCTGCGACAGAGAATGACTTGCTTGCTTTCTGAGTGCCGTCCTTCCTTCCTTCCTTCCTTTTTTTCTCCCCAAGCAGTTAAATTTTGTTTCTGGGTTAAATCCTTTCACATCTCTATGATGCCTGCAGCCAATATTCTTGCTTCTACTTATTGCAATAACTTACACTCACTGAGACGCCTATATTTTGGACCCGAGAAAAAAGTAACCCGGAACTGGCACAGGAAACATAAGTTACAGTAGCATGTAATATTCTATCACGTCGTTTTTCTCGACATATTCTGCGTTACATCAGCAGCAGTGAGTCAAGACATGTCATCATTGCAACTTCACACACACACCAACGCATATCAAGTTCAACTACAGTAGTCGAACTAGATGTGGGTGCATGTGTATGTGTGTGAAGTCGCAATGATGAAATTGTCTAGACTCACTGCTGCTGAAAACGACGTGATAGTTAATACAGCAATGTTTACAAAAGATGGAATCATAAACATTATATAATCGATGGCATTGAGTGTCCGCCTCATCCATATAATCTATGAATGAGTACAGATACTTCTTGATCGGGAGCACCTTGTGACGAAAAGTGGAATCCCCGCACTTTCTGCTAGGACCAATTTCGTTGAAAGGACCGCGCAGATTCAGATACGAACTCAAATTATATGTGCATAGTTGATACAAATGGAGTTTTCCTAAGTCCCTCAATACGAGCCTCACCGTGACTTACAATGAATCGAGTTGATATAATGTAACTGTGTAATCACATAAATTAATGTCTATAAATAGATTTTAATGTCAAAATTGTGTTCATAGTCAGTCGATAGTGAGAAAGTGGTATCGATAACACAGACGCTTCAATAACGCTACTGCAGTGGCATGAACAGCAGTGACCAATGAGTGAATTGAGACACAGTCGGATATGTACAGACCACTGCATCGAGCAGCACTATATGAAGCTATTTAACGATTCGTTTGAAGAATCATCACTTCGATGCTGTATCTTCAGGGCAGCACCATCATCTGTGATGCCTTCGTCGATGTCTTCATGATGATTATGATGGTTGGAGGACTTCATTGAAATGAATGACTGCAGATGCACTTGTCTCGCAAGCTCAATATATATACCCTTCAGTATCAACGATTCTACCTGATCAGATACTTTGGACTTAGGGTACGTAGTGTTCGTCTTGATCGACACGTGATAGCTTTTATTTGATGCCAGTTTGCTGCTACTTATCGATTGTACGGTACCCCTACAGTCGATGCTACTTGTGAGTCTTGTCATTAGTCTTATTCTGCATGCATTCATAATCATGGTCACAAATTTCTTTTGACTTCAGGAACAATATAAAACTTTATGTGTGAATATTATGACTGATGACGATCGTGAACTTTCATTCAATGACGAACAAACGTGTGCAACGGCTCTAGGAATCGAACCGCCGAAATAGGCGCATCTGAGAAGCGAATGATCAGAGGAGGCGCAAATAATGTGATACAATGATATGAAGTCTGACGCACAAATCGAGCTGTGAAGTGAGTCATTTCAGACTGTTATCATTGTGTTACCATGATGATGCTTCTGTTAGTGGTTGTATGTGTAATGCTTTTGGATGGAGGATCATCGTTCATGTACAGTAGAATAAGGTATCAGAGCAGCCATGATTACAAGCTACGCAGTACCATAACAAATGATAATGATGGTCCTGTATCAACGATTGTCATCAATGACCAAGATACAGCTGCACTTAACTCCAAAAGGCGTGAGGATCTGAAGAAGTCATTGTATTCCAAGTGCGCGGAATGCGATCGTGGCTTCTCGTCCATACCCAGTGACAGAATAGCCATCGACTCGATCATCAATGAATTGAAGACATTATCACCGGAAGGGAATCCAACGAGGAAATTCTTCCCTGATAACAACGATACCTCTGCTAGTGCACCGCTGGATGGTGCATGGAAGCTGATCTACACGACAGCATTCGATGTGCTCATACTGGGCGTGAACCCGTTCTCCATCACTCAAAGCATATATCAAGTGATTAACAGCACTGGTTCCGCCATAAATGTCATCAATGTTGCGCCTAGACTGCAAGCATTTCTTCCACAGCAGCTAGTCGGCACTGGAAGCACGCTGCGTCTAAAGGTGTACATCGATGCTAAGAGGAAGAGTGATGACGAGATCTCCCTTCGCTTCAAGTCGACTGAGATCAAACCAATCACTCTGTTAGGCAATAAAATCAACTTTTTACCCTCCTTGAAGCTTCTATTACCACAGCGGATCCTTGGAGGTGATGCTTGGAAAAGCAGCGACAACAAGAACTCTTTCGGCCAGTCGTCCGGCTACTTCCGTGTGTTGTATCTCGACTCTGAATGCCTCATCATACAGCAGAACCAACCTGGAGGGATCTTCGTCAGTGTGCGCAGCTCGGAACCCTTGGAGTCGATCCTATGATCCAGTGCATCGATCGCAGCTATTCTATCATCAAGTATCTTTATTGTGACGAGCTGATGATGATGATGAGTGACATGATAAGCTCAATCCATCCATCTATATGTGTTACGTGTTAAATTGTAAAACGAATCTGACTATCATCTCCACTTCTCATGACTAATGATTGTCGTTACTTATCATCAATCTTGAGCGGATCGATCGGCTGGCTCCCTATCATCTATCTATCGTTGAGCCATCACATCACAACGATCGATGATCATATTCTCCGCTGTCGGACAGGACTCTCTAGTGCAGCACTCACCAGGTCTTGCAGCCTCTTCTCAACTGAGCTCATGTCCACAGCGGAGCCGAGGCTGGAGCTGGTCTCGGACCAAGCCTTCGACTCGTCAAGGCGTTGTTGTCTTGTCATCCCCATCCCCGTCGCAGACACTGCATCATAAGACGATGCCATTGGTGGAGACTGGGACTGTTGTTGTTGTTGTTGTAGTTGTTGTCTAGAGGTTCTATTCGATGATGCAGTGGTAGAGGCATCGATAGACTGAGTCCTCCTCACAGTATTGACCCGTAGCCCCAAGTGTTGTGGGTCGACTCCCAGAGCAGTGATGACATCCTGCAAGTCGTTACGGACCGCAGACTCCTCCAAAGGAATCGGAATCCCACTAAGTTGTATCGATTGAGGAGGCATGGGGTCATTGGTAACATTGGAAGTGTATGAAGAAGAAGAAGCGTTGGTAGATGATACCCTTCCAGCAGCTGATCGCCTCGAAGACCCTTCAGCCAATTGCCTCATGTTATCATTAGCCTCATTGGAAGAGTCAGTAGTCTTCTTCTGCTGTCTCAGACTGGGACTTCTGTTGTACTTGCTCCACGATGCTTGCCCCAATGCTGGAGGTGGTGGCGGAACGATAACGTCCCCCATGCGAGTCGACGATTGGAATAGCTGATCTGAGGTAGCGTCGGTTAATCTCTTCCGCATGAGATCCAACTCGCGCTCCATCTCTTGCTGGGCATGGGTCGCTATATCTACTTGTCTCTGCAGCTGTCTGTTGTTGTTGTTGTTGTTGTTGTTGTTGTTGTTGTTGTAGCAATGCAATATGATGATGTAAGTATGAACAGACAGGATAACGAGTATGGTACTAGAGCAAGCAGCGTGTGACTGACTTACTTGATTTTCTTGTTACATTCGGATTGCATATTCAGCTCCGACAGCTTCAACTCCTCTATCTGTCCATGCAACCTTTCGATCTGCTCCTTCAGCGTCTGTACCATCGCAACCTTACGTACTATAGACGACTTCAGACCCTCGACCTTCTCATTTGCCTTGAGGAGCTTAGAATTCTCCTCTAGTATCGATGTATGCTGAGCTTCCAACTCGTGGATCCGGTCTTTTAGAGCCTGTAGCCTAGTGCGATTCCGAGCGCGCTCTAATTCCGATGCTCTCAACCTAGTGCGCAACTCAGCAGCTGTCATAGTCGCCACATCATTCGTCAGTCCACTACTGCTACTCATCCCAGCAGAAGCAGCAATGTCTCGATCCGCTTGCTGTTCGAGTCCCTCCACCTTGGCCCTCAGGTCTTTGATCATCGCATCCTTGGACAGCAAAGACCTCTGCAACCTTATCATCGATAGCATATATAGAGAGTAAGTGGGTGCTCTATCTGTCAAACATGTCTGTCCTATCTGTCAAGCCAGAGATAGATCAATAATAGGCAGAGATATATGAAGTAAGGCGCTTCAACGGACCTCTTGCAGTTGTCTTCCTGTACAGCCACCTCTTGCTTCCACTGACTCAGAGCATGTTCATCTGCCACCTTGGCTTGCTTCAGATCGCTCTGTAGCTTGCTCTTCCGACCGTTGTCTTCCTTCAGCTGCGTGACCTGTGCTTTCAGAGCGGATACTTCTTGCTTCAGTTTCGCATTATCTTCCACAATTGGAACATTGCCTGTGTAATGCATAATTAGCCTCACGATCAACAACGAAGGAAGCTCCCTGTAATGCTTCATCTATAGCTCAATAAATAGCTCTATCTACTGCTCCATCCCATCATATACCTTGCAAACTAGCCAGTGTTGCTTTGAGCTGCGCTATCTCCAGCTTGGAGGATCGTCGCATGTCGTTCATGCGGCGGATGAGCATCTTAGTCTTCTCCTGGTTCGCTACATAACATCATACATCCATTCATTCATCATATAAAAGTGATGATCATCATCATAATCAATCATTCATTCATCATATGAAAGTGATGATCATCTCATTGCGAGTCAACTCACACAAATTCTCTGGTATCCGGTAGTCCCTGGAGAAGTCCAGAAAAGGATCTCCGCCCCCTCCCCCTTTTTCCTCCATCTGAACATCTGTATTCTGTCTGTTCTTCGAAGCTGCAAGTGGAGCCGCTGTTGTTGTTGTCATCGATGGAACCACTGCTCCTCCTCTACTGCTATTGTTGAGCTTGGTACGTACCATGCCTGATGCGGTGATGATAGCTTCTCTGGTGGCCGGAGAAAATGGGTCCAACTGCTCGTCCTTCAAGCTCCAAGGGTACGGATGATCACTGCCTCCTCCTGCAACTGTTGCTGAGGTATCCCCCACTCCCACTGCTGATCTGCTACTACTTCTACTACTCCGCTCCTTCAACTGCATCAGCTCAGCCTTCAATATCATATTATGCTCTCGCTCCTCTTCGAGACTCTGATACAGCCCATCGATCTCTTTCTCCATGCCATCGATTACCTTCTGCTTCCTTGCCACAGCTGCTGTTGCTATTGTATTAGTTGCATCGGTCCCTCCTTTCATCGACTGATCCATTGGCACAGCAACATCCTGTCTGTCTGACCCCATCCTACTACTACCACTGGAGAGAGACTTCAGTATGGCATCGTGCTCGGAGCATTTGAGTTGATATTTCAATTCTAGGTGATGGAACTTATCACTCAGCTTGTTGTATGTCTCTCTAGCACCATCATCGATGACCTCCGATAGACCGGGATGATGGACGCCCACCTGCTGGTGATGACTATGACTATGACTATGATGACTATGACGCTCTTCCTGTATCTGCCTCTCTAGATCCCTCACAACTGCATCGTGTGCTTGTCGGAAGCTGCTCAGTTGATTGCTAAGCTCCTCCATGTCGATGCGATACTTCGTCTCCAGCTCCACTACCTTGCTCCTGCTCTCCTCCAACTCGTCGCTAGTGATGTTCAACAGCCTCTGCATACGATTGAACTCTTGTGATGCCTTCAGATCAGATGGATGCTGGTGAGGATGATGGGGTCTTGAAGAGGACGAGGAGGAGGATGGGCCTAGCTGAGACTGTGAACTGTTAGTTTCTCTGTTGAGCACTAGCTCAGAGTCACTGTTCAATCTGGTTACGCTCTCAATGCTGTCATTAACGTTGGAGTGAACAGTCATTTTTCTATTCATCTCTGATTTCAATTGCTTTTGTGAGGCAACCTGTAGCTGTGATCTGAGTTGAGATATCTCAGCAGAAGCAACCTTGGCATCGTACTCATGTGAGCTCTGCACTTGTTTCAGAGCTAGGTCATATGTCTGCTTCATCTTCGAGACGGCTTCACTCTGCTGCATCCTCATTTGCTTGATAGTATCACTCTTTTCCTGCAGTTGGAGCATACAGGCATCTCTCTCGACGGTAAGACCATGGACTCGATGGACTATGTCTGCAGATAGCCTCTTATCTACCTCTACCATCCTCATCCTCAAGTCCCTCAGGGCGTACAGGTGTCTGTCGGGAATGTTGTCATCAGCGAAAGAGTTCTCCACCACCTTCACGCGGTCTATGAGGACTTTCATCGGATGGGCTGCATCGACAATCCAGTTGTCTTCCGTAGTGCTAGCTGCTGCAGCTGCTGCATTGATAGCGATTGATGATGATGAGGAGGAGGATCTATCCACCACGTGGAGGTGCTTGCTGCTGTCACCACCCTCCCACTGTTTGAGAGCTAGAGGACTTGCACATATCAGCTTCACCCGAGCAGCCATTGATATCGCAGTCCTCACTAGTGATTGGGCATGGTTGGAAGCAGCATCAGCAGGGCGATCATCCATGGACAACTCATGCAGAATCGTTAGCAACTCTTCCAGCAAGTTGCTCAGCGATGGCCAGAGAGTTCTATCCTCTCTCTCCACTGCTGCAGCTGCTGCATTGGAGATCGATCTAAGGTTATCACCGCTCAGCTGATGCTGATGATGCTGTCTCGACTGCTGTACTCCGGTAGGTGGCTGAGATGCTGTCATCGTCGACGAGTGAGGCTTCCGAGTGATTTGGGGGACGGCATCAGAATTGGATGCTTCCTTCTCTTTCTGATCGGGCAGGGATTGTGAGGGCTCGGACAGGGAATCTATCGATGGATCCATCATCATCATCATCATCATCATCATGATCATCATCATCACAAGCAAATATACTTAATTCATTCATTGCATGAGAATAATACTATGGATGCTAGGCAGACAAGACATCCATCCATCCATCCATCCATCGATTATCAGGCGTACCATTGACAGAAGATACAGCCACTCCACCCGATCGTCTTCGGTCCAACATCTCCTTCTGTTCCCGGTCAAGGAGCTGCTTGAAGGCCTCCTGCTGCACCCGCAGCATCTGTTCCAACTCCACTACCTAAGAGAATGATGAGGATGATCGCATGAAGAGTTATCATGTTCATCATCACTATCATCACCATCATCATCATCATCATCATCATCATCATCATCATCATCATCATCATCATATAGCATCCATTGTAGTAGCTACATCAGCATACACTTGCAGTGATCCAATGGTGAAGGAGCATCAGTCTGACCTCGAATTGGGTCTCTTGGTGCTTCCTCCGCTCCAACTCGAGCACTCTCTCGAGGTTTTCTATCTGCACCTCGATGAGGGCCTGTCGATGCATCATCATCGTGTCAGAGGAGGTGGAGTCTGGATAGCCGCTACTCCCTACAGAGGAGGTACCGGGTGAGTAGTGGTGAGTGCTACTACTATTGATTGTGAGGTCTCCAACTGGTCTATGGCTCGTCGGATGATGATATCGATGATGATTGCTTATCAGGTTCCTGTTGATTGCCATAGTGTCAATGTTGCTGTTGGCTGGATACTTGTTGGCTGGATACTTTTTGTTACTCTGGGACAGCTGCTGAAGAGCGGTGATCCCATCGGCGATGCTCTTCAACTGAGCAGTGAGCTCCTGTTTCGTCAAAGCCACCTCCCTATTATCTTTATTATCATCTTCATCATCATCATCATCGACAGTCTGCTCTCCCTGCTTCAATTGGTTCATGAACTGATCTCGACTGCGCTCCACCTCCCTCTGTACATGCTCTATACCATCGGACTGACGTCGGGAGAACGATAACGAATCCCCCTTGTCTTTTCGCTCCTCTACAGGTGACCTCTTGCTTTGAGACCTCTTCTTCTTCTTCTTCTTCTTCTCCTTCTCATCATCATCATCATCATCATCATCTGTATCATCTTCAGAACCATCGTTACTCGAATCGCTACTTGTACTACGATTGAGGTCCTCATCGTCGTCATCATCATCTACATCAGAAGATGACGTGGCACTGCTGCTGCTGCTGGATGACGATGCCTTCCTCGTACTCTTCTTACCGTGCTTCCCTTTCCTCTTCCCCTTCCTCTTACCGTGCTTCCCCTTACTCGGAGTATACTCTGGAGTAGGTATGTACGGGGGATAGGGATGCAGCTGACTCGGAGCGATATCCTTGCTGGCATGATGATTCGACCGGACCTTGGGATGGATACCTCTCTCGAGAGCTCCGAACTCGATATCAATCTCATTGTTCTTTCTCTCGTCACTTGCCACCAAGTCCTCCCAAGCTTTGGACTCCACCGTGGTGAGTTTCGCTTCCTCTACCGCATCCGCAACGCTCTTCAGCTCACTGATGAGAGCATGCTTTTCTTTCTCATAGCTCTGCCGCACAGCTCGTAGCTCCAGTGCATGCTGATCTTCCAGGTCCATCCTGATCTTCGTCAGCTGTTGGGTTGCCTTGGTCTTCAGTAGCTGCTCATCAGCCATCACTACATCTACAAGAGACTTCATCTCAGTCGCGCGGATGCTGGCCTGTTCATACTTGCCCCTCATCTCTATAGCCTCCTCCTCCAACTCAATCACCCTACTCGTCAGCTCATGCACCTTCGCTGTCAACTTACCCTCGATCTCCACATAGCTATAGATCTGCTGGATCACATGATCACTGCCATAGGCTGCTCCGATCATACCTGAGCCGGAGGGACTACTACTACTACTACTAGACGAGGAGGAGGAGGAGCCTATCTCACTGGCCCTACCGTACTTGAGGAAGCTGCTGATCGCTGTTGCACCACCTCCATCATCATCATGACCTACTACCCCTCTCGCACTGCTAGACATCCCCTCAGCCTGTACGATCTGATCCCTCCACCGAAGGAGCACTCCCTCGAGGGTAAGGACCCGCTCCTTGAGGATAGAGTTCACCTCTGTGAGTCCACTGATCCGCATCATCTGTACCGACTGACTGGCCTGCGCTGCGCACAGAGCCTGAGCTAGGGCATAGCATCGGTCCATACCCATACTAGACATCAGCTTATTGGAGATGTGGTTGAGGTCCGTTGATGTGTGGATGGAGGAACTACCGAAGTGCACAGGAATGGCATTAGTAGTAGTGTCCCCATAGTCAGTGTAGAAGTGAGGCATCGCCTCCTCAGTCACTGGTAGACCAGAGATCAACCTCGGTAGCTCGATACTGAACCAGTTGTGCATGGCTTCTTCAGCTCGTCTTAGCTTACTCTCCAATGATTGGATCGCCTCATCTCTTCCACGAAGTGTGGATGATCCTTTTGCTTCTAGCTCTGCCACCCGTAGCTGTAGTCGACGCATCTGTTGAGCTTCTAACGCTCGTCTGACTTCTTGGATCATTCGATCTCGTCGCTCAACTCTCAATGCCTCTATCACTGATGCATGCTTCAGTTGCATGTCAGAGAGGGATTGCTTTAGAGTCGACTCTAACTTCCCTCTAGTGATGAGCTCTTGCTTCTGATCACTGCTCAACACCTTCTCGAAAGCAGAGCATCTTCTCCGATAGCGATTGAGCGAACCCGACACAATCTTCAATCGCTCCATCGAAATAAAATTAGCATACTCGCAATTACTCAACTTAGTAGTCACCGCTCTCAATGCGTCCGAAGCCTTCATTGCTCTCTCATTGGAGGCTACAACTAGGTCAGTCACTTTCTGTAGGAAGCGTTGCTCAGATTTGGTTAGTTTGGAGACACCAGCAGCAGCTGAAGATGATGATGATGGTGGCTTGAATTGCGGCACACTGTGAACATACTCTTTCCATTGGGTCAGTAAGGTCGTCACGAGCTCTCGTACAGTAGGACCCTCCTTGTCTACTGTGACCCCCTTCTCTTCGCTACTACCATCGTTGCTGTTGCTGTTACTATTATAGCTGGGTGCTTCCACATGTGGATTGCTGATGATCTTCTGGTTATCTAGTGCTACGAACTCGAGCCAGGTCATAAAGTCCTTCTGTTCGGAGAGCTGAGCTTGCTGAGTCAGAGTGTTACAGCGCAGCTCACTCTCATTCAATGCCCCCTCATACTCGCGCAGCTTGGTGGTGAGATCATCGTTATCAGCTCTCAATGCAGCAATAGCGTCGATATGCTCTCGACTGACTTCACGTAGTCGATTGTTTACAGCATTCACTTGAAGCAATGTCTTCGCTGAAGCATCCTCTAGCCGATGCAGTTCTAGCCGAAGCCGATTGCACTCCTTTGATTGCCGACGATTGGTCAGCTCCAGGTCTTCCACCTGCCTCGCTCCAATAGAAGCGATCGCGTGCTGAGAAGATAGCTCTGTAGTCAACTCCACTACTCTCTTTATCAACGCCTGGTTTGCCCATGAAGTCGTGGTAGTAGTAGTACCTGCTTCGATGTAGACTGGAGCTTCATTCATCATTGTACTGTTGGTTGACGAACGATAGTTAAAGAGTTGTTCATCCTCGGCATCGAACCTACTCCCCAGCCTCTTCACCGATGCTCCTGCCACCTGCAGGGTATCTAGCGTCTCCATGACGATCTTCAGCTGTGTAGTCCTCTCTCGCAGCAATATCTTCATCGACTCCAGCTCCTTCTTATTCTCCTCATAACTTATTTCCAGTCCACTTGCTTGACTACTTGTACTGAAGTCTTCAGTGCTGTAGTAATTCTGCTCGAAAAGTGAGGTGATGATCCTGTTGTTGATAGACTGCCTGTTATTGTTGTTGTTGCCCTGGTGCTGGTTGTTGTTGTTGCCATTATTGTTGTTGCTGTTATTGTTGTTGATCATCAATTGGTCTAGCTGCACATCCGACATAGCCTTCTCTAGTCCAAGGTTACGCTGCTTCACCCCCTCTAGCAACTGTTTATACTCATTTAGCTGTGTTCGCAACAACTCTTGTCTTCTCTGACTGGTCTCATACTCGAGGTGCTTCGCTTCATCAGATGCATCCCAGTCTCTGAGAAGACTTGTCTCGACACGCACTCGGTCCGCCTTCAGCCCATCGACTAGCTCGGTGAGGTCATTGATGGTGGCCTCCTGTTCCAACACCCTCTGTACCAGCAATGTTCGGTCCAAGCTCTCAATGACTTGCTTCGGTGTGGCTTCAGCATCGATGATGATCGAAAAGTTGCTCACATTGGAGTCTGTTCTGAGAGAGTATGGAGCGTTGGCCTCGTGGTCATCGTCATCGTCATTGATAACGATAGCCTCTGATTGATCCAAAGGACCTCTGTAGTCTTCGTTAGAGGGTCTTGACAGCGAGTAGTTGTTGTTGTTATTGATCGCATTGGATCGTACTGGAGAAGCCGATGATGTTGCTGATAATGCATGTTCGCTAGTATCCTCATAGCTCCTCCTAACCTTGGTGGGCTCATCGATATCCTCCTCGACACGTCGACTGGATGATGATGATAGTAGGTGTGATGGAACTACTACTGGATGATAGTTGCTGCTGGATTTAGCTAGACCAGCAAGTGAAGATTGTTGCTTTTGTTCCTGTTGTCGAGTGCTATATTTCCGCTGATGTTGTTGCTGCTTCTGGTGATGATGCAAAGCAACGACTCGCTGTAGCTTCTTCAGTTGTGCGGTGGCTTCTGCGTGCGCGCTGCGAGCTCTACTGGCTTCCGACTGGTGGTAGGTGATCTGACCAGCCATCATCTCAATCAGAGTGGGTGCAGATACACCAGGGATGTTCGTGACGGTCTGTATGACCATAGTAGAGTCGATCTGAGACTGAAGATTGGCTGTCTCTTTCCTAGCTTGTAGTAGCTTCCTTTGCTCGTCCTCTAGTAGCAGTCGGAAGGTATCCACATCAGCTCTCAGATGGTGGATGGTCAGTCGCTCGGTCTCGACTTCTTGTCTAGCAGCGACGACCTGAGCGTGCATGTCCGTCCTAGAACTAAGAGCTCGTATCGTCGAGGTGAGCTCTGCGATCTTCACGTCCTTGTCCGCTCGATGTACCCTCGCCTGTGCCTGCATGTGGAACAGCTCTCTCTGGCTGCCTTCGATCTGTTCTTTAAGGGCATCGGTCTCTCGCTTGGCAAGCAGTCGCCGAGCGAGCACATCCTATGAAGTGATCGGATCAGATGGGATGGATGATAGATAGATTGATAGATTGAAAATACATACATGCACAAAATGCTTGCAATAGTATGCAAGTTGACAGGTCACTTCACCTGTCGTAAGGTCGCTATTTCGATGGCTTGTGAGCGAAGATTCTCTCGAAGTCGCTGATCGTGTGCCTTCTGAGCAGTCTCGTGAGGGGGCTGATAGTCATAGCTGCCCGGATAGTTGTTGTTGTTACCTCCACCACCACCAGTAGCCTCCTTCACATCACTGCCCACACCTACCTGCTGCACAGCTACATGACCCTGTTGCTCTCTCAAGGCATGCCAGATGTAGGACCACCAGACCTGAGCCTCGTCCTTATCGTTCGATCTCACCTGTTGCTCGATCCTGTGTAACGCATCCTGTAACTCCATCTCCTTAGCTTGCATCGCAGTGCTCAGATGATCCCTCTCACTCTTCGTCCGCTCCAGTCGATCAGTCAGCAACCTATTCTCCTGTTCCATAGCTCTCAACCGGTCGTCCAGAGTCGTAGTCTGTCCTCGGAGCTCCCTCTCAGCCCCTACTGTA
>Ga0164295_10003378_pt1 | contig 12870 bp, 7 predicted proteins | sample GEODES006metaG_FD_111798 | JGI IMG/M metagenome (GOLD analysis project Ga0164295, IMG submission 111798) | Oligotrophic lake water microbial communities from Sparkling Lake, Wisconsin, USA - GEODES006 metaG | ecosystem: Environmental > Aquatic > Freshwater > Lake | place: USA: Sparkling Lake...
ATATATACATCGCATAAGTTAACGTTACTTACTCTGTAGCTTAAATTAATGAATGATAGGCTTACTAAATTATACAATAGCTTCACTGGACTTGTCAAACGATACTGTAAATAAAGCTGATGAGCTACACTCTAGGATAGGATATATTTATATTATCAAATCATGTACAACTAAATCACCAACATTCCCTAAAGCATAAGATATCTACAGATATCGAGTGCATGCATCTCTTCTCCTTTCGGTGTATTTCCTCACCATCCATATCGACGATTATATCTTTAACAGCTATAACTATAACTTTTATGTCTTGTACTGACATCATGAACCACCGATACACACTACTCTTTACAATTTCATCACAAGAACCAAGCTCACCATAAGTTACAATTAAAGAACAAAGTTACCAATTAAAGTTTACAATTAATAAGAGACAAGCTGTAGTTGTTACGATGAGCTTCCTCCCTTGAACTTAGTCAATCAATCTCCTTTGAACAAGCAACTAAAGTATCGCTAAGCCCTGGCAGTAACTAAGTAATTTTAACATAAACCCTGATATAATGACTTGACGGTAGATGTAGTATGCTTATTGATATAGCATTTTGAGGTAAACAATCATATAATGGCATGCTTATTGATATACCAGAATAGCATACAACAAGGTGAGAGTGTCTTATGTATATTGCTGGAAGCCGTAATTAACTATTATCTTCCCGGAGGAAAGAAGCCAGTCAGAGTTCTTTCATCAACAGCTTCCAGTCGTTAGGAATTCAGGAGAATTTACACGCCAATTAAAATGTTATTTACTGCTGATAAAACTGAATATATGCGTTATTTTATTTCATCTCCAAGAGAAAATTGACACCCAGAGACAACAAATAAGTAACTTTGATTGATTTTGATTTAATTATTTTCTTATTTGATTGTAATGATTATTGAAATGATGAATGATATAACATTATCAGAGAATGATAAAGATTGGGTTAAAATGTTTGAATTTCGTATCGATGATATATTAAAAAATGATTATTGCAATAATAATAATGTTAATTATCGTTTCGATTTTAATGAAATATGTAAAAGTATTGGTCTAGATTCAACAATACTAAATAAGGAAGGTACTTTAATGTATGCATTATGGGTTACATTGTTAAATGGTGTAAGAAAATATAAATTATTGACATCATTTAAATATCCAACAATTGAATTATTTTTAAATAATTACGATTATTATGATAAATTTAAACATGAAAATGAAATTGAAATTAAAAAGTTATGGTATATAGCTAATTGGATGTCATATCTATTCACTATGGTATCAGCAAAGAAAAATAAAGGTTTAGCTATGATAGTGATACCAAAATTAATCGAAGGATGGAATATTAAATATATTACAGGTTCAGGTCAAACAAGAGCAACAACAAATCGTGTACATATATTTGAATGTGAAGGTAATGTGAAAGCGAATCATAGAGGTAAGGTGAAGAAATTGAAAATGTTAGAAGATGATAATACAAATGAAGCTGCCTCATTATTATTATCACAAATAAAAAATCATGAAAAACATTTAAAACCTAAAAAAAGAAGAATAACGAAAACTAAAACTAATAATACAATCAATAGTAATAGTAATAATCATCATTATAATAATTTTGATCATGCTTATAATCATCAACTTATTTTTGATCAACAACAACAACATGATGATCATCAACTTCATAAACAACAACTACATAAAAATGTCGATAATAATAATGATGATGAGATTAATAATCACTTTAATAGTATGCAATATTTCCAAACAAATGAGTTTGACCTTCTAGCATATAATTCATCACATAACTTGACAACATTACTAGAGAATAATAATGATTCTAATGGTGGTATATTGAATAATGATATTCATATCAAGAATATCAACAACAACAACATCAGCAACAACATAAACATCATCAATAACATTAGCAACGAAAAAAACAGCATAAAAAACGAAAAAAACAATATTAACATTAATCATCATGATCAGTTAAGTAATAGTGGTACTAAACGATCATTTGATATTACTCTTGATAATGAAAATAATAATTTTAATGAATGGAAAGAACAAACTGAAAATTTCGGCTTCGGTTTATTAGCACTCAGTAGAAATAGTTCTTATACAGCTGATTTACAGAGAGAATTCTCATGGTTAGATAGTAGTGCTTTAGATTTAATGAATAGTGTTGGTGGTAATAATATAATTGATAATAATATTAGAGTTAATAATGATAACGATCATATGAATTTGAATAGTAGAGGTTGTAAAAATGGAGATATTGATGTTAATTTGATAGATGCTTCTCGGAATTATATCCCAGTTGATGATTTAATTGATGCTGAAGATGATCCTGACAATGATCATCATATAGATATGGATGATACTGATATTGCTGATGATGATATGCTCATATCACAATCATCATTTATACAACCTTTCACAGCTGAGAAAATGAAAAAACAATACTCTCCTTTTGAAAACAATAACCATAACTTTTCAACAACAACAACAACAACAACAATGTATACAGATTTAAATTATCATCAAAATAATGTTCAAAAAAAAACAAACAAGAAAAAAGAATTCAAGCAAGGTTGTTTATTTCCTATTGATGAATTACCACGTCTTCCTAGTCATCCTTTTCGTATGAGTTCCGAATGTTGGGCTGATATTCCTATCATACCAGGGGAACCAATTGTACCTATTAAAGATGTAGATTCATGGAGGAAAAGTGTTAAGATGCCAATTTCTACACCAGTAGTAGCAGCGACAGCAGCAGTTGTAGTAAACCCTTCCATAGCAGGGTTGAAGTTGAAAAAGCAACAACAATTACAACAGCAACAGAAGATGATGTATTCTACTGCTCCAAATAATAATGTAAATAAAGAGCGCTATAAAGGAGCAGGAATGAATTGTTCTCAGCCATTTCAAGCTAATAGTAATGCAACCGCTTCAATCATGCATGGTAATTACAACACTGCTAGTTATAACTATAACAATAATAATAATAACAATAATCAACAGCAGAAACAGCAGCTTGCTAATAGCTATCTAAATACTATTGTAAATGCTTCATCAGCAGCTTTAGATGTGCCTTTAGTTGCAGATGCTTCGTTACCTGTTGTTGAAAGAATGCCATCTGACATCGAAACATTTCCTGGTGGAATGAACTATACTACCTCAGCTGTTGTTTGTAATAGTAATAATATTAATAGTAATAGTAGTAGTACTACTTCTTCTACTACTGTCCCATCTATTTTACCTCAAAAACAAGTACGTGGTAAAGTTAGATCATCATTACAATCATCTTTACCTTTAGACCCTTCTCATTTATCTATAACATCTACTAATAATACTACGAAGTATTCATCATGTATCTCTGATGGTCTAGAATCAACTGCAGGTGTGTTGCATTGTGAAGCATTATTATCGCTATTTCATGGTTATAATTGAAATATGATAATTCATGATGTTGTTGATGATCATGATGTAGTATTGTTATCCATGTATATTATATAGCTCCTATAGTTATTGTAGTAGAAATTGTAGTGATAAGGTTGATGATTATTGTTATAAAGATTAATATTTCTTGGATTTTGTTGCTTATGCTGATGTTGATGAATGATATATTATGGGGATGATGGATGTTTTGTGAAGATGATACGATGTTTGATTATGTTGTTGGTGATGATGATTTGACTATGATGACAAAAAAGTAGTGTTGTAATATTATTATAATGGTATGATGTTGCATGTATATTTTAATTAAAATTTACTACAATGATATTATGTATTGATCTACACTTCGTATATTATATAAATTAATTACAATGAAATGATGAGATTAGAAAATAAATCTGGAAAAGTAGTGTTACATTATATCTGCAGTAACAAAACATTGATTGTTAGTTGCACTAACAAAAATGCATACTGCATATATGTATGTGTAAGTATTGTAACTTGGAGCACTCTAAGTACTGCTGTATTAGAGTTCTAAATGATGTGTTCTTTGATTAGTGCTTTGTTCTCAAAGATGTGTAACGGTCCATAGTTGTAACGGTAATTTTGAATTATTATTTAAAAATCATCATCATCATTTGTCTTACCATAAAGTTAGTCCACTGTTGTTTAAGATGGCGATGAGGATGGTTGATCGTCTAGATGATATGTCTACTTTAGGCATGGATGCTGATGGTGATAGTTCTATTGTATCCATAGATGATTCTATGACATCAAATCAACAAAATGGTGGTGGTGTTGGTAATGATATTGATGAAGATGATATTGAAGGTGATATAAAGAGATACAATGAACAGCATGCTTTAGTTGTGGAAGGATTCAAATGTCCTGATGAGTTTATTAATGTCATAACACCAATGGAATTTGAAGAAATGGTAAATTTATTTATAAAATTTGATACTGATCATAGTAATAGTATAGATATTCATGAAGCAAGAAAAATATTAGTTTATATTAATATGGAATCAAGTTTAGATAAAGCAGAAGAGTTGTTGAAGGTAATTGATACAGATCATAGTGGTGAAATTGATTTTAATGAATTTTGTAATTTTATTGTATTAATGAAAAGAGGTGATTCTCGATTAGTTGGCTTTAATTCGATGTTAGGTATGATATCATCAACACCATTAGGTGAGTTAGAAAAGCAAGCAACTATAAGGAAATTAAAAATTAATTTCAAAATAATTGAACAAAGACAAGCAACCTTAACACAACCAACATTATGGGTTGTTGAAGTTAATTTATATGGAAATTTTCAAAAATTAGTAAATGGTGAAGTTATTATAGAGAAATCGATCAAACGATTTCAAGGAATGGGTAATACGACAAAGGAAGCTAAATACAATGCTGCTTCAAATGCTTTAGTTAGTTTAGGAGATACTATGCCAGGTGATTGATTAGTTTAAATAATTATCATTCTTATTATTATATTCTACATTATAATCTTCATATAATTATATTTATCATAATAAATCTCTATCATTATCAAACATCAACTCCACAGATTTTTTTTCTCTGTGTCATCCTTCATCTTTTCATTATCATCACGCATATACTATACATCAACTAACTCTTCATTATTAGTATCGTTATCATCATCATCACCACATTTTCTTTTCACTTCACAATAATCACAACGTACTTCATCACCATCATCGCCATCATCATCATTATTCTCACCATCGTCATCATCATCATCATCATTATTATTATTTTTATCATCACGGTAATGATAGGTATCAGATATAAACCAGGCGAATTTCCTGATGAATGGATGGAATGGTTAAATGAAAATTTATTAAGAGGTGTTGATGTAGGTAAGCTAGCTAGTATCTTAGCATCAAAAGGTTTCCAACCACAAAGGAATTTAGAATTAATGCATCGATTATTAACATGGAGTTCATTAGATAAATTTCTAAATAATTATCCTCATATTGATTTAACATCAAATAATAATAATAAATTTGATATTAATTTTATTAATTGGATTAAAGAAACAGTTAAGAAAGGATTAGATGGTAGAGTTATAATGAAAGTATTAGAAGATCGTTGTATTGATTTAGCTAATGATGATTTATTACTAACACAAAAATTAAAAAATAATGAAATTGGTACATTAAAAGATATAAATAGTAATACAACTGAATTATTAGATTTTTTTCATGTATGTAAAAAAGGATATTATGATGATATTTTAGTTTATTGTAAATGTAATGTATTAATTAATGAACAAATAATAGATAGACATACATGTCAGAGACTAACAGCATTATCATATGCTTCAATGTATGGACATACAAAATGTGTTGAATTATTACTATCATTTGGTGCAGATCCAAATATTGTTGATATGAAAGGTAGAAGTGCTTTACATCATTCAGCTAATAATGGCCATCATCATACATGTTTAATACTAATTAAAAATGGTGCGATGATGTTTTTAGGTGATTTACAAGGTAATACATCCTTACATTTAGCAACATTAAATAATCATTATGATACTGTTAATGTTTTAGCAAATGCAGGATTAGAATTAACAAGAACTGTAACATCAGATAAAATTAGAGTGAAGAACAACACAACATTTGATGAATTAGTTCATTATGTATTTATAAATTTACCAAAATTAAAATTAAAATCATCAGAAACATTGAGATTTGAAAAATGTTGGTTATGTGATGCAGCAAATTATATGCATTCATTAATGGATGATAATGTGAAGCATATGATAGCTTTATGTTCTATAGAAATTATGGATGATGTTTTAAATAGATTTGATCCAAGACCTGAAAGTGGTATATTTATATCAGCATTAAAAGGTGAACAAATATTTATTAAATGTATTAATTCAGCACAAGAATTATCATTATTGTTAAGAAATATTTATAGACAAACAGCATTAGATAGTATAAATAATTGGAAAAGAACTGCATTGCATATAGCATGTGATCAAAATCAAATTAATTCACATGAAAATATAATTTACCTATTAATTAATTATTATGGTTGTAATGTAAATATGAAAGATATTCATGATAGAAAACCTATAGATTTAATAATTAAAGATAAATTTATAATAAATAAACCATCAGCAACACAAATTAGAGAAGAATTATTAATTGAATTAAGAGAAATGAAATTAAATGAATTATTTAATAATTATAATAATATTGATTATGATGTGATTAAAAAAAGACAAGAAAATGTTTTACAAGAATGTATTAATCGTGATGACTATATAACTAAAAGATTGTGGCATTGTATTAGAGAAGGATCAAGATTGTTAAAATCATTTTCAAATTTATGGGAAATTTATGAAGACAGTGATAGTTTAAATTTTTTTTATGTGAAAGTACCCTATAATCCTTTAATGGGTGATGAATATGAGGAATATTCATGGAATGAACCAGAAAAGGCAAAAACATTAATACATCGCACATATGCTATAAATTATTTAATAAACATTAATTCTATTAAAAAAAGAGAATTTCATGAATGGATTTTATATGAATGTAAAAAAACATCTATAGAATTTTATTATAATATTTTAACACAAAATATTTCATTTCATCGTCCTAAACATTTAGAATGGAGATATATATTAAGAGAAAGTATTAAAACAGATATCAAATTAGGTTATGGTAATGAGTGGGAAGTGTATAATGATAAATATGGAAATTTATTTTATAAAAATATTTTAACATGGCAATTTGAATATGATAAACCCCTTGATGCTATTGTAGTGTCTCCTGCTGAGATGCTTTGCACTGCTTTCCAGGTTAGTAGTATAACATTAACCTACAATTACTATTTCTAGTCATTTGAACAATAAATCTATTAATCTTTTCTATGTTTACATCATTCATCTACATATATCTATCTATCGATCTATCTGTGTAGAACAAAGGAAGAGCGACTGTCCAGAATTGGTATTCATGTGAAGAATGCAATCGTGCTTGGAAACAAAGCCCTCATGGATCTACTAGAAGTGTTCAGATATGTGAAGGATGTATAGCAAGATGTCATGTAGGACATAAAGGTGAGTGTGATAGATGGTAGGTTGGATTGATATCATGGTCGATATATTAATGAATATGTATAGATTGTAATCATTGTCATAGCCACTGTCATTCACCAGTAATGTCATCATCATATCATCATTTTCATGTGTTTATGGAGATGCATATAGACTATACTAAGCATGGAGATTCTAATATATTTTTATATATTGCTTAGTGTGTATCTTATGATGATTAGTATTCTGAAATGAGTTTATCGACAATTTGTTTTAGGTGTACGATTAGTTAAAAATGCAAGTGCTTTATGTATATGTGAAAGTGTTTTAAAGGTTACAAATAACATGTGTAATGCATGTGTAATAAGTTTTATACAAACACAAGTACAGAGTAAAGCAATAGAAATGAGACAAGAAAATGAAAGAAAATATTTAAGAAATTTGGAAAATCCACCAATTTTTGCTTTAGCACCAAGATATTCCAGTGTTGGTAGATTGAAAGCTGAAAGTGGATGGTTAATTTGTCGTTTATGTAAAAATACTCAATCAAAGAAAATAAAAGATAATTATAATAGTATTGATGGTCTAAATGGTAATGATAATAATTATAATGCTAAAGAAGATGGTGATGATGAGAGTAGTGATACTTTAATGATTGATCGTCGAAATAATGATAATGATTTAAATAGCAATGATAATAATACTGAAGATGATGATGATGTTAATGATGATAATAGTAGCTTAAAATCATTACAAGTTAGTTTAGCAAGTGAAAATAGTCTTGAGAATGCAAAAAAAGAAGTTCTCGAAACTAAAAATTTCATGAAAATTCCAATTGAATTTCAGCATCATGATTTACCTGAAAATTGGTATGAAATTTATGATGTAGAGGAATCTTTAGGACTAAAATATGGTGATAAGGTGCTAGTGACAAGATATAAACATATCTTAAAACAATATGGTACAGTTAAAAGGCAAATAAAATCTAATTTTTATTTAATTGTATATGATGATCATTTTATATCCGATGAAATTATACATCGTTCATATTTAGAATTATTATCAAGAAGAAAATTCTTTTGTAATGTAGCTGCAGGTTATTCCACATGGTCAAAAGATGATATTCTCGACACTAATAATAGTACTAATGATATCGATAATCAATTAGTATCATCAGAATCGTTGACATTAACAGGTACAAATTGGTTAGAATTTTATAATCAATCAGTTTTAAGAAGAACATTTGATCAATGGGAAGAAATGATTAACCCTGATATTGATCAAATTTTTTATATACAAAGTGAAAATTTAAAATATGAAACTAATGCAATTAAAATTCAAAATTTCATACGTTCAAAATTATTTTTTCCTATACCTTGTCAACATTGGACTAGTATTTCATTTACTTTTGACGTACCTTCAATAGTTTCGAAATTAAAGAAAGTTAAATCTGGTTAGAGTTCAATTATATACCATATTATTTATTATTTCTATTATTTACTTATTGCGCTTATACACTATTACTATTCATACATATGTATTTTTTAAAACATCTTCTTTTGTGCTCACCAGCATCATCATCATATTTATATATATACATATATCACCATCTTTATCATAATCGTCAACATTATCATTATATGCACCTTATCATTGTATATCAAATTTATCCATCATTATCATCATCATCATCATCATCATCACTACTGTAGGATGGGCTTATCTACGTAGAAGATCCACTAGTGTTGGTGAATTCTTAGATAAAGATGGTATACAATGGGAAGAATATATAGATAAAAAAACATCTGAATACTTTTATTGGCAAGAAGATGATAATAAATATCAATGGGAGAAGCCTGAATTATTTCAAAGAAAAAAGACTTTGGAATTATTAAAAATTGGTGAAGAAGTATCATATATATTTCCTGGACGTAGACAAGCTGAAAATGCTATCATTTCAAAAGTAAGATTAGATGATGAATCTGGTGAAGTAATGTATGATTTACATCATAAATATAATTCAGAATTAATATGTAAATGGATATCAAGAGTTAGTATCAAGTTAATTCCAAAAGAAGGTGATGCATTAATGTTAGCAAAGTTAGAAAAACAATGGATACAACAATTAAAAAAGCAGCGTGAAAATGAAGAGAAAAAAATTAAAAAAGAAAAAGAAAATGCCATAGCAGCAGAATTTGCAAAATTAGAAAATATGAAAAATATTGGATTTCGTACAAATAAAGAAAATTTGCTATCCACATTAACAGCAACAACAAATATTGAAACTACTAGTAGTTTAAATGCAAGAATAATAAGAGGAAGATTGAAACGAATTGATTTAGAAGTACAAGAAATACGTGAAGAAATTGATCGTAATGAAGGGGAAGAAAGAAGAAAATTAATAAATGAAGAATTAGCTGAGATAACAAAAGATAAATATTTTTCAAGATCAGATATATTAACACTCACAAGAGCATTAGATATGAAAATTAAAATAAATAATAAAATTAAGCTAAGAAATCTATTGCGTGAAGAATTAAATTCAAAAAAGTATGAAACATTTCAACGAAATTTAAATATTGAAGAAACATTACGATCACAAGAAATACGTACAACAACACCTAAATCATTGCGACGTAGACAAATTGTACGAAAATTACATATTGCAATGAAAAGACAAGAACAACAACATATGATATGTGATTGGGGATGTGGTGATTGGTTTAAAGTTGGTAAGGAGCAATTAGACCATCAACTAAGACGATGTGTGAAGAGAATTATTGGTTGTTCGTTAGGATGTCCATTGAAACATACAGAAGAAGTATGGCTTATGCCTTATGAACCAAACATGTGTAGTGTTATTGATGATGATGGAGGTGTTGGTCGTGTTGGTAGTAATATTGAAAGTAAAAGTGAAATATTTTATGGTGATGATCATCAAATAAAGTCAAATCCTACTGCACAAAATAAAAATAGTAATGATATTAATAATATGATTGAGAATGAAGCAGTTGGAATTACAACAATACAACAATATCATGAAACTGAAGAATGTCCGAAAAGATTAGTTATGTGTCCAATGAATTGTTTAGAATGGATCATAGCTGATGTTTTAGATAAACATTTAATGGAGCAATGTACAAAAAGACCAGCTAAACCTATATTGTGTAGGTTAGGATGTGGGTTGGAATTTGGTGGAAGTGTTGATTTATTAATTGAAGCTGAAGATGATAGATTACAACATGAAAATGAAGAATGTAATTTAAGATTAGTAAGATGTAATTTTGTATTTCATGATGGACGTATGTGTGCAGCACAAATGAAAGCATGTGATCGTAATGAACATCGTGATTATCATATTACAATGCAAGGTTAGTATATTTATGTTAGTACGGATATCGATTTAATACCTATTCATTTTCTTTCTTCCTATCTATCTATCTTTCTTTATAGGATTGATTACATATGCTGTTCCTGGTACTTATGTATATAAAGTTCCCAAGAATATAAATAAGCTTAAGCTTCAGCTATGGGGTGCTGGTGGTGGTAGTGGTTGCTTCAAAGGAAGACAAGCTGGAAATGGAGGAGGAGGAGCCTTTGTTGAAAGTAAGTGGTTGTGGTGATGGTGTTGTGGTTGTGATTGCTGTTATATCAGCTTTTTGTGTGATATTACATTCCTCTATCTCTTATTTTTTATATCATACTCTACTATCTGTATAGCAATAATTGATGTCGAGCCATATGCAATATTGGAAATTATAGTTGGTTCAGGTGGTGGTGCAGGTGTATTTGGCACAGAAATCGAACCACTTCCATTAGATGAACAACGTAGAATAGTTAAAAATAAAAGAAATAAAATGATCAATTTGATGAAAGGACGTACTGTTCATGATGATGATGATGATCCTACATCTAAAGAGATAATTGGACTGCAAAATCAATCATATGGAATTAGTTTAGGTGGTACACCTGGAGGTAAATAATTATTATCACAACTATATTTTTTGTATTTTGTTTATTGATAGGTTGATGGGTGGATTGATTGTTAACTGCTTTGACTATGTATTATGATAATGTCATAGTAACAAATGTATCATCATATTATACATGCGAGTGAGTCACTCCTGTATATTAATTAAGTATTGACTAAATATTATGCTATAGGAGGGGAAGGCTATGGTGGTTCTGGGTTCTGGGCATCTGGTGGTGGTGGCGGTTACTCTATTGTATCCAAACGTACAAACTATGGACCTCAAGGTAGAAATATAAATATCCGATGATGATGATGATGATGATGATGATGATGATAATTATAATAATAATAATAGCGATGTAATATTGATTTAGATAGTGGATTTACGAGAATAATCTGTTCATTTCATTATCATCAATGCAAGTATATATCTTCATTCAAATTTATTTAAATCCTGCTTGCTTTTTATTCTCTTCTATTCTATTATGTTTTTCCCTCTCTTCTCTTATTAGCTATAGCTGTTGCTGCAGGTGGAGGTGGAGGTGGATCAGTAAATGGATTGGTTAGATCTGATTCCAATTATATGATTATGATATGACACTGAAATGACTTATTTCATCTAATTTAATAACTATCGTTCCTACATTTTAGTATTGTTCCACCCATATCACTAGATTATCTTCTTTTTTTTTTCTTCTGCTTTTCTATTTTTAATTGATGAATTAAATATTTTTATAGCCTGGAGCAGCAATGGATGGTGAAGCAGCAGGTGCATTACTAGATCCTATCAACGGAATGACAGCTACAGTGCATAAAGGTGGTGCTGCTGGTGAGTCAGGAGCTACTTTTAACTCAGCTTGGCCTGCTGTTTCTGGTGAACAATGGCAAGGTGGTAATGGTTGTGAATACGGAGCTGGAGGTAAGTAGTACAATATTCTATAAAGCAACATATAATTTTTATAACTAATTCTATCTAAAATTGAAAATGATGATGACGATGACGATGAATGGTGACGAACATGAATGATGATGATTATGATGTATGAAATGTCTTCTTCGTCTACTATATGTTTAGGTGGGGGAGGATACTATGGAGGAGGAGGAGGAGGTAAGCAATGAGGAAAGGATTGTGATGATGTTTCAATGATGATGTAGAGTAAATAGATTTGGAATGCTGTTGATTTGATGATAAAGAATAAATGGATTGTGATGGATTGTGATGCTGTTGTCGAGTGATGGATTGTGATGCTGTTAGAATGATGATGTAGAAGTTTTCTCTTATTACATCAAAAATTATACATAAATAAAAATACATGTATTCCATACATG
>Ga0164295_10003379_pt1 | contig 12869 bp, 4 predicted proteins | sample GEODES006metaG_FD_111798 | JGI IMG/M metagenome (GOLD analysis project Ga0164295, IMG submission 111798) | Oligotrophic lake water microbial communities from Sparkling Lake, Wisconsin, USA - GEODES006 metaG | ecosystem: Environmental > Aquatic > Freshwater > Lake | place: USA: Sparkling Lake...
CGCGGACCCAGATCACGTGGTGGCCCTGCTCTCGCAGTGCGCGGACTATCGCGTGCTGTTCGCCAAGGCGTTTGCAGGGCGGCCGATCGACTTCGCGGGCGTGGTCGACGCGCTGGCCTCGTTTCAGCGGACCGTGGTCGGCGGGCGATCGCGATTCGACGACTTCCTCCGCGGCGACGCCTCGGCGCTGGCCGATGCTGAACTCCTGGGGCTCGACCTGTTTCGCCGCGACGCCCGGTGCCTCAACTGCCACCATGGGCCGATCCTCAGCGACGGCCGATTCCACGACGTGGGCCTGAGTTTCTACGGCCGACCGAACGAGGATCTCGGCCGCTACGCGGTCACCACCGATCCCGCCGACATGGGCAGGTTTCGCACGCCGTCGCTGCGGGATGCGACGCAGACGCAGCCCCTGACCCACACCGGCATGTTCGAACTGCCAGGCCTGCTCGCGATGTACAACGCGGGGATGCCCGCGCTGCGACGGCATCCCCACCAGGAGGGAGACCCGCTGTTTCCCGTGAAGTCACCGCACCTGCGGCCCCTCGGCCTCAACGGCCAGGATCTCGGCGACCTCGCCGCGTTCCTCGCCGCCCTCGCGGAGCCGGTGCCGCGGTCGGCCGTCCGGTCTCCCGACCTCCCCCGGAGTGATGCTCCGGCCGTGGCCGTCGAGCGGTGATGCCTGACGTGCGGTGATCACGGCGGCGTTGGTCAGGCCCCAGATTCTCGCGCCGCCAGTTGCGGTGGGAGCCAGGAGTTTTGTGCCGTCGGGGCTGATGGCGATCGCCCGCGGCGCGTCGGCCCGGCCGGGGAGCACGTAGAGTTCGCGGCCGAGGCCAACATCCCAGATGCGGGTCGTGCCGTCGGTGGCGCCCGTGACGAGCCGCCGGCCATCCGGGCTGAAGAGCAGGGTTTCGATGCTGCCCGAATGCCCGAGGAGGCAACGGAGTTCCTGCGCCTGGCGGATGCTCCACAGGCGGGCCGTGCCGTCGAGCGAACCCGTGGCCACGACCTCCCCGTCGGGGCTGAAGGCGATGGACTGCACGGAGTCGGTATGCCCGACGAGCCGAGCCTGGATCGATCCGCCGGCGACATCCTCAAGATAGACCGTCCCCAATGCCATGCCGTTCGCCAGCAGGCTGCCGTCGGGGCTGACCGCGAGGCAGGTGACGTATCCGCGGTCACGGATCTCGCTGACCACCACGCCTGAGTCGACATCGAGGAGCTGGGGCAGCCCACGGGCGACGACGCGTCCATCCCGCGCGAACTGGGCCACGAGTTCGGCTTTGGGATTGCGGGCGGCTGCCGGAGAGACCCAGCGGCGCACGCCCGTCTGCGGATCCCAGGCCTTGACCAGGCCGTTGCCCGACGTCGTCAGCACGCACCGGCCGTCGGGGCTGAAGACCACGCCCACCAATCCCAGCACATGACCGCCGAGCACGGCTACGGGGGCTGCGGTGCCGGGCCGCCAGACGTGGGCTTCGCCCTCGCCGCCGGGGGTGACGAAGGCTCCCGCCAGCAGGTCCCCGGCGGGGCTCCACGAGAGCTGCGTGACCGCTCCAGCGGCGGCTTCGAGCGAACCGACACGCTCTGCCGTCGCCGCATCCCACACGCCGATCGCACGTTCTCCTTCCGTCGCCACCGCCACGAGTCGGCCATCCGGGCTGAAGGCGGCCGTCGTCAGGTCACTGACGCCCGGGAGAATCGCACAGGCCGGCGCGGATGCCGTGGCCCAGATCCTCACGGTCCGGTCGACCGATCCGGAGGCCAGCGTGATGCCGTCCGGATGAAACGCCAGCGTCGGCACGCGGCCACCGTGGCCGACGAGTTCCCGCTCGCAGTCGTAGGTGCGGGCATTCCAAATGCGGATCTTTCCGCTCGCGACGCTCGAGGCGATCTGGCTGCCATCCCGGCTGAAGGCCAGCGTCTCGACCGGTGTGCTATGCCCCCGGAGCGTGCCGGTCGCCGTGCCGTCGGCCGCGTTCCAGATGGTGATCTCGGCCTGCCTGCACGCGGTGGCCAGCCGCTCGCCGTCGTGGCTGAGGGCTACGAGGTTCACGGCGGCGCTGTTTGACCGCTGACCAGGAATCACGAACCTCGAGAGGATGCGTCCGTCGAGGCTGTCGTAGACCACCATCTCGTCGGGGCCTACGCTGCTCCGGAGGGCGGCCCCACACCGCGACCCATCGCCGCTGAACGTCAGTGACGCCACTTTGGTGCTGCCATCGTCGCCGTGACCACGCCCGATCAGCCGTCCTGTGGAGGCATCCCAGATACCGAGCGAGCCGTTGATGTCGCAGCCGACCAGTCGATCGCCCGTCGGCGAGAACATCACCTGAGTCAGGCGGCCTGTATGATCGGCGAGCGTCGCGATCGGGCTGCCAGAGGGGCGATCGACGACGGCAATGCCGCCATTCTTACAATGGACGGCGGCGCGGGAGCCGTCCGGGCTAAGGGCCAGGGCGTTGGGGCGACCGCCCCCCGGAGCACCCGGTGTCGGTGATTCCGCCACGGTGCTCCATGCCGCGGCCCACGCGGTGTCGCCCTTGGGCATGGCTGCGTACCGCAGTCCTGGTTCGACCGAGTAGAATGAGGCACGCTTGCCCCCCGCGGTTCGGTCCACCCGGTGGCCCAGCAGCTTGCCATGATGGAGGGGGAGGATAGTGTCGACCGTCATCGGCCCGTTGGCCGCCGTCACCGCCATCATCTCGCCGTCCGGGGCGAATCCCACCTCGGTCACGGGGCCTACGGTCTCGAGCACCACCAGGGCATCGTCAAGTTCCGCGGCGACGCACCGCAGTTCGAGGGGGAGCTCCTCGGGGACGAACGCCTTGTTCTCGCCCAACAGCTGCTGCGCGCCAGACCGGTTGCCGTCGGTGAGCGCAGCCTGCAGGGCCCGCATGTTGGCCACATAGAGCAGCCGCTTGGCGGTCTCGGCCTCGGCGTTGGCCCGTTCTTTTTCACGTCCTGCCAGGGCGCGTTCTGCCGAGGCTTCCTCCGCGTTGTCGATCGCCTCCAGCCGGGCCACATCGGCCCGCTCGCGGGCGTCGACCTCGCGAATCCGCGATCGCTCCGCGCGGACGGCGAAGATGCCGGTGGCCGCCACGCCCAGCGCTACCGCCGTCGCCACCGCGACCGCCGAGGCGGCCGCCAGCCGGTGGCGGCGGGCCACGCGGGCGAGCGAGCCGATCAGCCCCGGCGCCTCGGCCGCAATCGGCTGCCCCTGGAGATACCGGCCCAGATCGGCCTCCAGTTCCACGGCGCTGGAATAGCGAAGAGTGCGATCCTTTTCCAGGCACTTCGACACGATCGTGTCGAGGTCGCCGCGGAAAGTCCGGTCGACGGAGCCGAGGGCCCTTGGCTCCACCTCCCGGACCACGCGGGCCACCTGATGCACCGCCTTACCGGCAGTGTCGTAGGGGGAACGCCCTGCGAGGAGTTCGTAGAGCACGACGCCGAGGGCGTAGACGTCGGCCCGCACGTCGACGTCGTCAGATGTGCCATCGAACTGCTCCGGGCACATGTACCGCAGCGTGCCCAACAGTTGGCCGATGTCGGTATGCATGGTCGTCAGTGCCGCGTCCGCGTCGGTGCTGCGGGCCACGCCGAAGTCGATGATCTTGGGCTGCCCGGCGGCGTCGATGAGGATGTTGCCGGGCTTGAGATCGCGGTGCACCACGCCCTTGAGGTGCCCGTGGGCCACCGCCTGGCAGGCTTCGCGGACCAGCCGCACCCGCTCCCGCGTCGTGAGGCCGCGGGTGGCCGCATACTCGGTGATCGGTTGGGCGTCTTCGATGTACTCCATCACGAAGTACGGCAGCGCGTAGCCGAGCCTTGGCAGGATGCCCACGGAGTAGATGCGGGCGATCCCCGCATGCGTCAGCCGGCCGAGGATCTGTGTTTCCTGGTGGAATCGTTTCGCGGCCACCGACGACAGCACGCCGGGCCGCAGCACCTTCACGGCCACGGTGCGGCAGGGCATGCCCTGCAGGGCCTCGTAGACGCGGCCCATGCCCCCTTCCGCAACGAACCGGACGATCGTCACATCGTCGAGCCGGGTGCCGACGGCAAGGTGGCCGTCGTCGGCCACCACGCCCTGCGGCCCGGCGAAGGCGGTCAACCCGCCGAAACTGAGGCCGGTGTCGTCGGCCGGCTCGTTCTGCCCCTCGGCGCCGCTGTCATCCATCTCGACTCGTCCCGGCGGGGTGGGGTCGGTTCGTCCGTGGCCGCTGGGCGTTACACCCGAGGCAGCTCATATCCCTGGCGGTATTCGCGGGTGAACAGGGCGTTGGCTTCCGCATCGCTCGATCGTTCGGTCTGGGGGTCGAGCGTGAGTTCGCGGCCGAGTTTCAGCTGCGTCTTGGCGAGGTCGACACCGTTCTCGGTGACATACCCTGCGAACGTGTCGAGCGACGCCTTCGCATGGGGGTCGGTCGCGGCGAGGGTGGGCCGGGTGTCCGGCGACACGGCTTTACCGAGGGCCCACGAAACGTTGCCGAGGTGGGCCAGGGCGCTCGAGAGATGACCGTCCTCGATGTCGAGGTGCAGGTCTTCGTGGCGGCGACTCTTGACCGCCTTGACGAAGTTGGCGAAGTGCTGCTGGTAGCTCCCCCCCTCCCACTTCGCGAGCTCGTGGCCGTCGTAGTCGTAGGCGGCTGCCGACGTGTAGTTGGGGGCGAAGACGAATCCTTCGCTGCCGTAAAAGATCGCGCAGGCTTTGTCGAGCGGATTGGGGATCTTCAGTCCGTAGGTCACCGGTGTCTTGATGGGCAGGCCACGGACGTCCGAGATCAGGATCGCATCGTCCCACTGGAAGATCGTGACCTGGCTGTTGGCCACGTCACCGTTATCGATGTAGCCGAGCCGGCCACCGATGCTCACGACCTTCTTGGGCAGCGTCTGCTGGCCGATGGCCCAGCGGCACTTGTCCATCTCGTGGGGATTCTGGTTGCCCAGGTCGCCGTTGCCGGTGACGTGGTTCCAGTGCCAGTCGTAGTGGAGTTTCGAGCGGATCGGCACCTCCTTGGGAGCGGGGCCCGCCCAGAGATCGAAGTCGAGCCCCGGCGGCAGCGGTGCCGGCGTGTCGACCAACCCGATGCTGTCCCGCCGCCGAAAGCACACGGCATGGGCCGCCTTGACGGGGCCGAGTTGGCCCGACTTCAAGAACTCCATCATCGCGCGGGTGCCGCTCATGCTTCGGCTCTGCACGCCCATCTGGCACATCCGGCCGAGCTTGCGGGCCCACTGCGTGATCACCCGGCCCTCCTCGACGTTGTGGCTGCAGGGCTTTTCCACATAGACATCCTTGCCGGCCTGCATCGCCCACACGGCCATCAGGGCGTGCCAGTGATTTGGAGTCGCGATCGAAACGGCGTCGATGTCGTTGCGGTCGAGCAGCCTGCGGACATCCTTTTCGTAGTCGGGCTTGCGGTCGAGTTTCTCAAACCGCTTGCCGTGCTTGTCGTAGGCGGCTGGGTCGCAGTCGCAGACCGCCACGACTTCGACGTCGGGGTTGGCGATCCACTCGCCGAGATGCTGGCCACCCTGCCCGTTCACGCCGATCACGGCCACGCGGATCTTCTCGTTGGGGCTAGCGGCGCGAACCGGGGCCGAGGTGCCGGCCAGGGTGGCTCCGGCGAAGGCCGTACCGGCGAGCGCGAAGGCCTGCTCCACGAAGTCGCGGCGGGTCGGATCGAAGCGGCGGGTCGGCATGGTGGGGTCTCTCCGATGAAAACGGCACGCGCGGAATGGGCGTGGCAATGTCTAGAGCGCCGTCGCGCGGATGTCGCGAAACTCGACCTTCATGGGCAGGCCGGCGTGAATCTGCAGGCCGATGGGGGCGGGGCCGGAATACTTCTGATCGCTGTAGTGGGAGACCTGCTCCCCGTTGAGCCACACGGTGAAGGTGTCACCCCGGGCCTCGACGCGGATCCGGTTCCAATCGCCCGGCTTGAGCAGTTCGCCGGCCCGTTCGGCGCGGGCTGCTTCCGGATACGTGCCCGTGTAGAAGGAGCAGGTCATGTCGCGCTTCAGGCTCCGCGAGACGCCGATCTGCACCTGCACCTCGGGCTTTCGGAGCATGATGCCGCTGTCGATTTCTCCGTCGAACCGCACGTCGGCTTCCACGGCCACGTCGCCATAGTCGCGGTCGGTGTAGAGCATCGATCCCTTCAGGGCGGCGTCGTTCTCGCCCACGAGCGTGCCTTTTTCAACCCGCCAGCAGGAGCCGTGGGGCTGCTTCCAGCCCGTCAGGTCGCGGCCATTGAAGATTGACTCGAGCGGTCGATCAGCCACGGGTTCGCCCACCGCCGGCCAGGCGGCGATGGCGAGCAGTGCGGCCGCGAGGATCGGTGTTCTGGCGCGAAACATGGAACTGGCCTCGAGCGGCGGCCGGGAACCGGCCCCCGTGTCACCCCAAGATAGCGTCCCCGGGATTTCCCCGCATCGGTCGATCAGTCAGTGGTTGTTTTGCCCCTGGTCGGGGTTTTTCTCGCTAAGAGAAAGAGCGGCACGCGTGTGCCGGGATCAAGGTCTCCCATACGGGTGATGGCATGATGGGTTTCCCGTGGCGGGATTCTGCAGCGGTCGATTTCCTGGGGGATTTCTCCGCGGTGGCGATGGAGTGGGGCGGTCGAGCCAGCCGTTGGCTCGCCGCGGGGCCGCTGATCCTGGTCGCCTGGCTGCGGGCCGCCCGGCGGACCGAGCCGCTGCCACCCCGACCAGTGGTCGTCGGGGCGGCATGCCTGGCGGCGGGCTGTGTGGTCGGTCGCCTCGTCGAGCCCGTGGAGGGATCGAGCCTCGCGTGGGCCTGGTGGATCGCGGCGGTGGCGGCCCTGGGGACCTGGCTGTGGCTGGCGACGTGCCGCGGCCCCCGGGCCGGCGCATGGCCGCTCGCCGTGGCGATCTGCTGCTGCGGGGCCGCCTGGTCCGAGGCCCAGTTCGACCTCTTTCGCCGCGACGACCTGGGCTGGTACCTCGCCGACTCCCCTGCCCCGGTCGCCGTCATGGGCACGGTCGAGGAATCCTTCCGACGGTTGCCGGTGCCCACGGGCGATCCCCATCGGGCAGCCGCGATCGGACCCTCGAGCGAGTGTGTGGTGCGGGTGGAGTCGTTTCGGGCCGGGAGCCGGTGGCGAACGGTCTCGGGCCGTACGGCGGTGATCGTCGATGGCGAGCCGCCCCGGGTTCGCGTGGGCGATCGGATTCGCGTGCTGGGCCGCGGCCTGCGGCCTGCCGCCGCGCTCAATCCCGGCGAGTTCGACTTCCGGATGCGGGCTCGCGCGCACCGCTGCCTCTCGATCGTCCGCGTGGCATCGGCCCGCTGCGTGCGGGTGATGCGGACATCGGGCTGGCTCCAGGTGGCCCGGTTCGTGGACGAGCTTCGTGAGCGGGGTGTGGCCGTCCTCGAAACGCACATCTCCCCCGCCCGGGCGCCGTTGGCCGCCGCACTCCTGCTGGGGAGTCGCGAGTCGCTGCCCCGCGAGGAGGCCGACGACTTCCTGGCCACGGGCACCGTTCACATCCTGTCGATCTCCGGCCTGCACGTCGGACTGCTGTCGCTGGCGCTGTTCAAGCTCCTCAGGGCCGCGATGCTGCCTCGTGGCTGGTCACTCGTGGCGGTGGCCGTCGTCACGGGGGCCTACATGCTGCTGGTCCGCGCGGAGACTCCCGTGCTGCGGGCCACGCTGCTCGTCTGGCTCTCCTGCCTGGCGGCCGCGGTCGGCAGGAGGTCACCGGCGATCAACGCGCTGGCGGTGGCGGCGATCGTGGTGCTCGCGTGGCGGCCGGCGGAGGTGTTCAGCGCCGGAGCGCAGCTCTCGTTTCTCTCGACTGGCGTGCTGGTCGGGATCGCCGCGGTCCTGCCGGGCAGCCGGCAGCCGGAGGATCCCATCGACCGCCTGATCGAGCGGAGCCGCTCGCCGACGGAGCGATTCCTGCGCCGGTGTGCCTGGCAGGTCTGGGTGGCGTTCGTGACCGGGGCGGCGGTCTGGGCCGCCACCACGCCCCTGGTCGCTGCGAAGTTCCACGTGGTCAGCTCCGTCGGCCTGGTGGTCAACGTGCTGGTGGCGCCGCTGGTCGCGCTGGCGATGGCCTGGGGCTTTCTCTGCCTGCTCGCGGCCAGCGTGTCGACCACGCTGGCCGCGGGCTGCGGCGCGGCCTGCGACGGCATGCTCCACGGCATCGCCACGGTGGTGCACTGGGCCGCCCGCGTGCCCGCCGGGCACACGTGGGTCGCCGGGCCTCCGGACTGGTGGGTGGTGGGGTGGTATGCCGTGCTTGTGGCAACGCTTGGCTGGTTTCCGGCCGGCATGCTCCGCCGGCCCCAGACCTGGGCGGCCGTCGCGGGGGGATGGATCGGCGTGGGCATCGTGGCCGGGGCGGCGGTGGGATCGATGGCGGGGGGCGATCCGCCGCTCCGGGGCGTGGTGGCGGCGGTCGGCCACGGCTGCGGGATCGTGCTGCGGACACCCGAGGGCCGGTGTCTCGTATTCGATGCGGGGCGGCTCGGTGCGCCAGCGGCCGCCCGGCGGTCGATGGCGGCCGTGCTCTGGAGCGAGGGCATCACGAGGATCGACACGCTGGTGATCTCGCATGCCGACACCGATCATTTCAACGCGGTGCCCGAGCTGCTCGAGCGGTTTGCGGTGGCCGCGGTGGTCGTGCCCGCGGCCCTGCTCACCAGCGAGTCGCCGGCCGTTCGGGATCTGCTGGAGCGATTTCGCGAGCGCGGGATTCCGCTGCAGACGGTCAAAGCCGGTGACTCCTTCGCGGTCGATCGGCAGTGCCGCGTGCGGGTGCTGCACCCCACGCGGGCTGCCGCGGATCAGGCCGGCACCGGGTCGGCGGCGGTCGGGCTTCGATTCCCATCTCGCGAGGCCGACAACCAGACGAGCCTGGTGATGGCGGTGGAGACGGCCGGCCGCCGGTGGTTGCTCACGGGCGACATCGAGGGGGAGGCGCTTGCGGAATTCATCGCCGGCGATCCCGACTCCTGCGACGTGCTCGTGGCGCCGCATCACGGCAGCCGCACGAGCCTGCCGGCCGGGATCGCCGTCGCCACGAAACCGAAAGTCGTGCTTGTCAGCGGCGGCAGGAATCCGTCGTGGCCCGAGGTCCGCGCCGCCTACGCGGCCGCGGCCGAGGGCGCAGCCGTGCTGAACACGGGTGGCACCGGAGCGATCGCCGTGGATGCCGACGCCAGCGGCATCGCCATCAGCCGGTTCTACGCGGGCCGCTGGCGGCCCGCGGAATGAGCACGAGCCCCAGAGCGATGAGGATCAGTTGGCTGGCCACGTAGCTGGCCAGCAGCATCAACACACCGCTGGTGAAGCCGTAGCTGTGCAGGCCAATGCCGAGTTGGTTGGTGCCGAACCAGCTCCAGGCCGTGACGATGTTGCCGCCGATCGTGAACAAGGCAAACCCCCGCGGACCGATCCACTTGTCCCAGCGGGCATGGAGCACCGCGGCGTTCCAGAGCACGATCATCAGGGCGCCGTTCTCCTTGGGGTCCCAGCCCCAGAACCGGCCCCAGCTGTCGTCGGCCCAGAGCCCGCCGAGCACGGTGCCGATGAAGCTGAAGAAGAGCGCGAAGCAGACCACGCCGTAGGTCATCCGGTAGAGCCGGTCATCGACCATGCGGGCGGCGGGGTCGGCAGCTGGGCGACCGGTCATGCGACCCCAGAGGCGATGGACGATGGAGCAGGTGCCGAGCATGCCTGCGAGGAAGGTGGCGCCGTAGCCGAGCGTGACCGTGACCACGTGGGTCGATAGCCAGAACTGCGTATCGAGCACGGCCTGCAGCACATGCATCGTGTCGCCGGAGTCGAGCCCATAGGCGACCATCAGCGTGAGGCCGCCGCTGAGCGCAGCCACCAGGTTGCCGATGCCGAGCCGGTGCAGCGTCTCGAGGCCGAGCCCTGCCAGCACGCAGGCCCAGCCAATAAACACGGCCGACGAGTAGAGGTTGACCACGGGCGGTCGGCCAGTGATATAGATGCGGGCCGCGAGCGCGAAGGTGTGGAGGGCGAGGAGGCCCACGAGCATCCACCACACGAAGCGGTTGAGTCGCGGCTGGCCGACGAGAAAGCTCGCGAAGCAGAGGATGGTGGCCAGCACGTAGAGCCACTTGGCGATCTCGGTGGGGTTGAAGGCGCTGAGCCAGGCCTCGAACGCCGCCTTGCCGGCGACCGCCTTCACCGCCGGCATCTCCGCGATCACGCGGTGGTAGGCCGTGACCGCCGAGTTGAACTCCGCCGGCTGCTTCCCGACCGCGGCGAGCAGATCGGTGAACGGCAGGATCGCCGGGTTGAGCTGGAACGCCGGTTGCCCCTCCCGGCCCCCCACCACGCGGCCCACCAGCGCCGTGACCACCGCGGGGTAGAGGGCCTGCCAGCGGCCCGTCGGCCCGGCGTCGGGGGCTCCGCTCGCGTCGGTCGTGTCGGTCGCGGAGGCCGTGCCCACCGTGGATCCCGTGGAGGCACCCAGCGGCGGGATCGCGGCGGGGGGATTGTTGTCGTCGATCATCCGCGCCCCCTGCATGAGCCGGCGGACCTGATCGAAGACCGCCTTGCGGGCCTCGTCTCCGGGCCCGGCCGGCCGGGGCATTTCCGGCGTGTCGTAGGCGAAGCGGATGAGGTCGTAGGCCATCAGTTTCTGGTCGATCTCAGCGAACTTCTTCTGCACGAAGGTCCGCTGTTCCGGCGGGATCTGCCGCAGCGACTCCACCTGCTTGCGGAGCGCCGGCCGACCGTTTTCGAGTTCCGCGGCGGTATAGCGGTGGCCCTGACGACGATTGAGGTCGAACAGGTCGAGCACCTCGAAGGCGTCGATCCGAAACACGGGGGCCCGCGACACCCAATCGCTGCCCGCCATCACCGCGAGCAGCCACTGCGTTGCCGGGATTGTGCCGCGCGGTTCGGCGGTGGCGTCGGCCGGCATCACCACGCTCGAGCGATTGCCGAGCAGTTGCAGCGTGGTGCGGGCGACGCTGTCGAGCGGTTTGACGCGGCCCTCATGCATCATCGGAATCCCGCCGGCCGTCTGCCAGTCGAAGGCATCGGCCGCGGGTCGGCGGGGGTTGGCCCGCGGCAGGGCGATCGCGGCGACAAGACCCAAGGCGAGAACGGGCGCGAGAAGGGGTACGAGAACGGGCGGCAGCCACCGACCGGCGGCCGTGGTGGCGAGGGCGGAGCGGGCTGCGGCTGCCTGGCGATCGGGCCGGCTGCGATCGCGGCGGGAGCGGCTGGCGGTGTCGGCGTTCACCGCCCCGGCAGCCGTCGTGCCTGCCTGCCGCGACTCCCGCTCGTGCCGATCGGCGAACCGGAGGAAGGTGCCTCCGAAGTGGAACAGCATGCCCCAAAAGGCCAGCACGCACGACACGTAGGGGATCAGCCAGCCGGCGTTTTCCACGACCTGCAGGCCCGTCATCTCGCCAACCTTCCCGTCGCCCAGGTCTACGGTGGAATACTGGCTCTGATAGAAGGTCTCTCCCCGGTAGCGGACCGGGTTGTTCATCCAGATGCGGCCCTTCTGCTCGGCCTGCGTCGAGCGGTCGGTGAAGGTCACGTACGACGAATAGTCGCGGGGCGTCTCGCTGGCCGAGTAGTCGATCCGCCGCACGTCGTCGAGCCGCATGCTGTAAGGCTTCAAGGCCCGGCGAAACCGCAGGGCGAGCCGCCAAGGCACGCCTCCGACCTCGACGGTGTCGCACTCGTCGGCGGCAGCGGCCATGAAGATCCGCCCCTGGTCGTTGAGGAACTGCGAGACGAGGTGCGTTCCGAGGACGCGACCCGTGCCCCGCTCGACGAGCTGCACGTAGGCCGAGGCGATGTTGGTCTTCGAGGAGGCGCCCCCTTCCGGCGGCCGACCTGTCGCGAGCCACTCCCGGCCCAGGCCGGCGGAGGCGGGATTGGGGGCCACCGGGCCCACGCGGACGACGCTGGAGTTGGGGAAGTAGTCCACCACGCGAATATCAAACGGCAACGCTTCGACCGCGATCGGCTCGCCGTCAACGCGGGCTCTGAGGAGTCGGCCCGAGATGGCGGTTACCCGATCGTCGGTGGGATCGGTCGGGTCGATGACCGCGAGCTCCGTCTCGTCGGTGCGGTAGGCGACGCTGGTGGTCTGTCCTTCGACGAGCGAGATCCGCTCCTCGATCTGCCGATCGCCGAAGGCAAACTGGCCGATCATCAGGAGGCCGACGGCCACGTGGATCAGCACGTTGCCGCCGCGGATCCCGAACACCATCACCAGGCCGACGAGGAGCACGATCGACGCCACGCTCGACTGGATCAGCTGCCACATGATGCGGAGCCCCGGATCGTTCATCCGCCAGGCGTCGCCGCCGAACAGCGTCAGGCCCACGACGGCGGCCACCGCCGCCGCCCCGCTCCACAGGCTTCCGGCCACCAGCCGCTGGCGGCTGTTCCAGGCGGCCGCGGCCAGCCCTACGGCGAGCACGGCCCCGCCTCCCTGCACCATCCGCCACACGGTGTCGTAGTCGACCGGCGGCCTGCCCTGGAGGCCGTCGGTGCGGTGGCCGGTGAGAATCACGCCGACCGTCAGCAGGGCTCCGAGCAGCGAGATGACCGTGCCCCAGACGAGCCGCCGTCCGGCGGCCGCGACATGAAACCGCGTCGCCTTTGCCGCAAACAGGTTGACCAGCATCACGAGCCCGATCGTCCCGCCCCCTGGAAACGGAAACCAGCCGGGCAGGTTGGTTTCCCCGAACACCGTCACGGGCGCAAAATCCGCAAACGGTACCCGCGCCAGCCAGCTGTTGAAGTACTCAGCCTTCACTTCGGGCAGGTTCTTCTCGTCCTGCGCGAGCGTCCCAACCAGCAGCAGGAACGTCGCCGCGAGGAACATCA
>Ga0164295_10003380_pt1 | contig 12867 bp, 12 predicted proteins | sample GEODES006metaG_FD_111798 | JGI IMG/M metagenome (GOLD analysis project Ga0164295, IMG submission 111798) | Oligotrophic lake water microbial communities from Sparkling Lake, Wisconsin, USA - GEODES006 metaG | ecosystem: Environmental > Aquatic > Freshwater > Lake | place: USA: Sparkling Lake...
AGCCGCCCGGTAAACCTGCGCCGAGATCGACGCCACGGTCGCTGATCGCGCTGAATCGCAGCCTTGGTGTCGATCTCGCGGCGGTGCTTTAGCGCTCCGGCAGGGCGTGCTCGACGATCGGCCGTCGGGCATGCGACTGCCGCTCGGCGCGCTTGGCGGCCAGATAAACCTGTGCTGTTCGCACGGCCACGGTGTGCCAGTCGAAGTCCGAGGTGAGGCGCTCGTGGGCGGCGACAGCCCGCCCCTGGGCGCTGGCGGGATCATCCAGCGCGGCGCGCACCGCCTCGGCAAGCGCGGGGACGTCTCGCGGCGGGAAGGACAGTCCGGTCTGGCCGTCGATCACGGCCTCGCCAAGACCGCCGACATTGGAGGTCACCAGGGGAGTGCCGGCGGCCGCGGCCTCCAGTGCCACGATGCCGAACGGCTCGTAGTGGCTGGGCAGTACGGCGACGTCGACGCGGTGCAACAACGCCAGCAGTTCGTCGTGCTCGGCCCGGCCGGCGAACCGGATCGCCTTGAGCACCCTGTGCTTTCGGGCCAGCTCGACCAGCCAGGCCTCCTGGGTGCCGTCGCCGGCGACAGTGAGTGTGGTCCCGGGATGGGTGCGCCGGATCCGGGGCAGGGCGGCGATCACCTCGTGAACGCCCTTCTCATATTCCAGGCGGCCGAAGTACAGCAGCTCCGGCGGTCGAGCATGCGGCTTGCGCAGTGCGAACGGCCACCGCGTGGAGTCGATTCCGTTCGGGATGACGGTGATCTCGGCCAATCCGGGACCGAACAGTTCGGTGATCTCCTCGGCCATCGATGCCGAACACGCGATCAGCGAGTCCGATTCCAGCGCCAGCCAGGATTCGCTCGCGTGCACCTGCCGGCTAATCCGGCCCGACACCCATCCGGAGTGCCGGCCCGCCTCGGTGGCGTGGATGGTGGAAACCATTGGCACATCGAAGAATTCGGCCAGCGCAATAGCGGGGTGAGCCACCAGCCAGTCATGGGCATGCACCACATCAGGCAGCCAGCCCTCAGCGCCCAGACACAGCCCGGCCCGGATCATGGCATGACCCATCGCCAGCGTCCAGGCCATCATGTCGGTGCCGAAGTCGAACTCGTGCGGGTCTTGAGCCGCGGCGATCACCCGAACACCCTCGCGGACCTCGTCGGTGGTGGGGTGGCTTGCCGGGTCGGTGCCGAAGGGTTGGCGAGACAGCACCACCACGTCGTGACCCTCGGCGGCCAACGCGTTGGCCAGATGATGTACATGCCTGCCGAGTCCGCCGACGACCACCGGCGGGTACTCCCACGACACCATCAGGATTCTCATGCGCTCACCGCGGTAGCCGCCTGGCGTCCAGTGCACCGAACAGGCCGTCGGCGCGGTTCCAGTTCGCGGCCAATCGCACGGCGACCTCGCGGTGGCCGCCGGCCAGTGCATCGGCGATCTCCCGGGTGGCATGGGCATGCAGGTGGGCGCGATAGCGGGCGTAATCGGCGGCGGAGTCCTTGCTGACCATGAACGGCCAGTCACTGGACACCGTCAGCAGTGTCTCGCGCAGGATCTGATCGGCCACCAGGTCCCGGGTCGGCGCGGTGTCGGTCTGGGACAGTGCCTTGTCGACGACCGTGAGCGCGGTATCGACCACCTCGGCGTTGAGCGCCACCAGGTCGGCCACCTTCGGTCCGGACCACACCTGCCAGTCCTTGCCCGAACCCCAGGAACTCGGCGGCAGATCGACGGGAGTGCCGACGAAGCCGTCGGCCAGGGCGTCGCCCAGTGTGCCGACGCGCACACCGGCTTCGGGCAGCGCGCGCAGCAGTCGCTCCAGCCAGATCGGGCCCTCGTACCACCAGTGCCCGAACAGTTCGGTGTCGAAGGCCGCCACCACGTGCGCAGGCCGGCCGATGCGCCGTGACTCGCTGCGGAGTCGGTCGCGCACCAACTCGACGAAGTCGGCGACGTGGGCGTCGATGACGCGCTCGGCCCGCTGGGGGTCGTAGGGAGCTTTGGCGTCCGAGTCCACACTGCGGCCGGTGACGCGAGCCGGTTTGAGTCCGGTCAGGTGGTCGAAGGTGTGGAAGTCACGGTAGGCGGCATTGCCGGGATAGCCGGACTTCGGTGACCACACCCGGTAGGAGACCTGGAGATCACGGCCGAAAGCCACCACGTCGGTGTCGCCGACCGGGCGACCCAGCGCGGTGTCGCCGTGCAGCGAGGGCCCGTCGACCATGAAGTGCCCGACTCCGGCGGCGGCGTAGTCGCGCTCCATACCGGGGGCGTAGGCGCACTCCGGCGCCCAGATACCTCTCGGGGTGCGGCCCAGTCGTTGGCCGGCGTCGGCCAACCCCTCGCGCAGTGCGAATTCGCGAAGACGCGGATTCAGCAGCGGCTGGAACGGATGCGCCAATGGACCGCCGAGTAACTCGACCGCGCCGGCATCGACCAGCTCACGCAGTAGCGGACTCGCACCGTGGCGCCACAGTGATGTGAAATCCTCGAGAGCCCGGGTGGCTTCGCCATATTCGCGAATCCCGAAGCGCCGCAGGGCTTCCGGTGCGCTTGCGGTTCCGGCTGCCGCGCCCGTCGGGGTATGCACATTGGCAGCCTCGAGTGCCCGCAGTTGCCAGTTGGACAGCCAGCGGTGCATACCGTCGAGGCAGTAGGGATCGTCGAGTTGTGCGGCGACCACCGGTGTCATTCCCAGGGTGATCAGCCCGCGACGGTTTTCGGCAGCCAGCGTTCGGAGGACGCGCAGCAGCGGAAGGTAGGACGCCGCCCAGGACTGGTAGAGCCACTCCTCGCCGACCGGCCAGCGGCCGTGGTGGGCCAGCCAGGGCAGGTGGGTGTGCAGCACAAGGCTGAACTGCCCGGGTACCGATTCCCGGGAATCCGAAGGTGTCATGGGCGCACCGCGATCGCCAGCAGATCAAGGCTCTCGTCGATATCGCGTCGTGAATCCTCGATGATGTCGAAGTCCTTGGATGCGACTGCGGCCACATCAGCGAGCAGCTCATCGGACCACGGCGCATCGGCGACCGCGCGGGCGATCTGGGCCCCGATGATGGAACCGCCGTGGCGGTTGTCCATCTCGGTTAGTTGTGGGCCATGGAAAACGCCGTACAGTCCGTCGACCTGGAAGCCACCGCCGGTCAGCAGCTCGCGCAGTTCAGCGGCGTCGAGTTCGCGGGTGTGGAACGGGTTGAGCGGAGTGTCGCTACCCGGGGTGAAGGTGATCCGGTTGGGCGTCGACATCAGCAGCAACCCGCCCGGCCGCAGCACCCGTAAGCATTCGGTAATGAATTGTGGTTGATCCCACAGATGCTCGATGACCTGGAAGTTCACCACCACGTCGATGGTGGCATCAGGTACCGGTAGCGAAGTCAGATTGGCGGTGACGACCTGTACTCGGGGGTAGCGGGCGCGCACGTGCGCGACGGTGGCAGCGTCGTAGTCGACCGCCACCACGCGCCGGGCCACGGTCGCGATCAGGTCCGCTCCGTAGCCCTCCCCGCAGCCGGCCTCAAGTACCTCGCGACCTGCGCAGATGTCCGCACAATGGAGGTAGACGACCTCATGGCGGCGGAACCAGTAGTTCTCCACCGCCAAACCGGGCACGGTCCGCTCGCCGGTCAGCGGCAATCCGCTGTCGGCTGCGTCCCTCAGGTGCGCATTCATCGCAAGGCAGGCTAACCCGACGGGCCCGGATCGCGAACCTCGCGGTCATGACAGGCCTGCGGGAACACCAACTTCGAACAGCTATGGTGTTAGTGCAACCGACCTTAAGTTACTGACCAGTAACATAGTCTGGTCAGCAGATGTGACCCCACAACGTGCGGCCCACCGGCCGTTCAACGCCTGCCAGGAGGACTACATAGCCATGACCAACATCGTGGTTCTGATCAAACAGGTCCCAGACACGTGGTCCGAGCGCAAGCTCACCACCGGTGACTTCACCCTCGACCGTGAGGCCGCCGACGCCGTGCTGGACGAGATCAATGAACGCGCCGTCGAAGAGGCGCTGTTGATTAAGGAGAAGGAGGGCGGCGAGGGCACCGTCACCGTGCTGACCGCCGGCCCGGAGCGGGCCACCGAGGCGATCCGCAAGGCGTTGTCGATGGGCGCCGACAAGGGAGTGCACCTGCTCGACCCGCAACTGCACGGCTCGGACATGGTGCAGACCGGTTGGGCCCTGGCTCGCGCGCTCGGCTCCATCGAAGGTACCGATCTGGTGATCGCCGGTAACGAGGCCACCGACGGCACCGGCGGCGCGGTTCCGGCGATCATCGCCGAATACCTCGGGCTGCCGCAGCTGACCCACATGCGCAAGCTCGTCGTCGAGGGCGGCAAGATCAGCGGTGAGCGCGAGACCGACGAGGGCCTGTTCACCGTCGAGGCGTCACTGCCCGCGATCGTCAGCGTCACCGAGAAGATCAACGAACCGCGCTTCCCGTCCTTCAAGGGCATCATGGCCGCCAAGAAGAAGGAAGTCACCACGATCACCCTCGCCGACATCGGCGTGGAGGGCGACGAGGTAGGGCGCGACAACGCCGGATCGACCGTGCTGTCCTCGACGCCCAAGCCGCCGAAGACCGCCGGCGAGAAGGTCAGCGATGAGGGTGACGGCGGCACGAAGATCGCCGAGTACCTCGTCGCGCAGAAAATCATCTAAGACCTGACGTCTGAAACCTGACAGGAGATAGAGAACCGCTATGGCTGAAGTACTCGTGCTCGTCGAGCACTCCGAAGGTGCGATGAAGAAAGTCACCGCCGAACTCATCACCGCCGCCCGCGCGTTGGGCGAGCCGTCCGCTGTGGTCATCGGTGGCGCCGGCACCGCGGCACCGCTGGTGGAGGATCTCAAAGCTGCCGGTGCCGCCAAGATCTACATCGCCGAATCCGATGATGCGATCAACTACCTCATCACCCCGTACGTGGACGTGCTGGAATCGCTGATCGCTTCGGCCAGTCCGGCGGCGGTACTGATTCCCGCCACCGCTGACGGCAAAGAGGTCGCCGGCCGATTGGCCGCGCGGATCGGCTCGGGGGTGCTCTCCGATGTCGTCGAGATCAACAGCGACGGCACCGCGATCCACTCGATCTTCGGTGGTGCTTTTACCGTCGCGGCGAAAGTCAACGCTGAGGTGCCGGTAATCACCGTGCGCCCCGGAGCGATCGAGCCCGCACCGGTTGCCGCAGCCGGCGAGCAGGTCACCGTGGCGGTGCCGGCACCGGCGGCTAATGCCACCCGGATCGTCTCCCGTCAGCCCGCGGTCGCCGGTGACCGCCCGGAACTCACCGAGGCATCCATTGTGGTCGCCGGTGGTCGTGGTGTCGGCAGCGCGGAAAAGTTCAGTGTCATCGAGGAATTGGCGGACTCGATGGGTGGCGCAGTCGGTGCATCCCGTGCGGCCGTCGACTCCGGCTACTACCCGGGCCAGTTCCAGGTGGGCCAGACCGGCAAGACCGTGTCACCGCAGTTGTACGTCGCTCTCGGCATTTCCGGTGCGATCCAGCACCGCGCCGGCATGCAGACGTCCAAGACCATCGTTGCGGTGAACAAAGACGAGGAAGCTCCGATTTTCGAGATCTCTGATTTCGGTATCGTCGGTGACCTGTTCAATGTCGCACCTCAGTTGGCTGAGGCGGTCAAGGCCCGCAAGGGTTAGTTTCGGCTTCATTTCGACCCAAAGGCCCCCGACCGCGCAGCGTTTCGGGGGCCTTTGCGTTGAAACGTCACGTTCTGTACACCGACACAACACCCGGTCGTAGGCGTTAGGTCAGACGGCATCGCGACCGTTTCGCTTATGAGCACTGCATCTGTACTCATAGCCCCCGACCATGCTGAGACCCGCCGCACCGCCGGCCCGCGCTACACGTTGCTTCTGAGCAACGACTCCGCTCTCATCGAAGCCGCCCAACGACTGCGCTACGAGGTCTTTTCCACCGAACCCGGTTTTGCCCTCACCAATGACTCCGGGATGGACGCCGACCGGTTCGACGAATTCTGCGACCACATCCTGGTGCGCGACGATGACGCTGGCGCGATCGTCGGCTGCTACCGGATGCTGCCACCGCCCGGCGCAATCGCAGCCGGCGGGCTTTATACCGCCACCGAGTTCGAGGTCAGTGCTCTCGACGCGCTTCGGCCCTCGATGGTGGAGATGGGCCGGGCGGTGGTGCGCAGCGACCACCGCAACGGCGCGGTCGTGCTGATGATGTGGTCCGGCATCCTCGCCTACCTGGATCGGTGCGGCTACGACCACGTCATCGGATGCGTCTCGGTGCCGACGCACGGAGTGGGCAACCCCGGCAGCGAATTGCGCGGAGTGCGCGACTTCGTGCGTCGCCGCCACTGCGCGCCGACCCAGCACACGGTTGTGCCCTATCGGCCGGTCGTGCTCGACGGCCTGGGTCTCGATGACATCGAACCGCCCGCTCGGCCGACACTGCCGCCCCTGCTACGTGGATATCTGCGCCTGGGCGCACAGATCTGCGGCGAGCCTGCCCATGATCCCGAGTTCGGCGTCGGGGACTTCCCGGCTCTGCTGTCCAAGCGGCACGCCGATGTGCGGTACCTCAACCGGCTCCGGTCGGCATCGGCTGCCGCTGCGGAGGTCAACGCCTGATGGGCACCGCGGAACACGCATGGCTACCGAAGACCCTATGTAGCGAGTCCTGCGTCAATGCCGGACTTCAAGAGCCGGGACACCCTGTGGCAGAGGGCATTCGGGTGGCGCGTCGACTGGTGTCGGCGCTGCTGGTGTTTCCTACATTGGCCCTGTTGGCTATCCCGCTACCGGGTCGCATCCGCTTCCAACGCATCTATTGCCGGATGATGCTGCGCTGCCTTGGTGTTCGAATCACTATGTCCGGCGGTCCGATTCGTAACCTGCCAGGCATTCTCGTGGTGAGTAACCACGTGTCGTGGGTAGATGTGTTCGCGATCGGTGCGGTGATGCCCGGTGCTTTCGTCGCCCGGGCCGATCTAGTCGACTGGCCGGGATTGGGAATTGCCGTACGGCTGATGAACGTGATCCCGATCGACCGTGCCAGCCTGCGTCGGCTACCCGCGGTCGTCAGCGTGGTGGCACAGCGGTTGAGTGCCGGTCGCACCGTTGTGGCCTTTCCCGAAGGCACCACGTGGTGCGGTCCGGATTTTGGGCCGTTCCACCCGGCGATGTTTCAGGCCGCTGTCGATACCGGCCGGCCGGTTCAGCCTCTGCGGCTCAGCTATCGCCATCGCGACGGCAGCCCGTCGACCGCGACCGCATTCCTCGGCGAGGATTCGCTGTGGTCGTCGCTGAAGCGGATTGCCCGTGCGCGGCGAACGGTGGTCAACGTTGAGGTGCGTTCCCTGCAGCTGCCCGGGTCCGGCCGTCGTGAACTCGCGACGCGCTGCGAGGTGGAGGTCAGCGGCCACCGTCGCGATGATCACCTCCCGGAGCTGGCTATCGGCGCCTAGCGGGCGCATCCGCTGTTCAGCCGGAGTGCCCTGGCCCGGCCGGTATCCTTAATAGGCCATGAGCGATACCCGGTCGGTCTATCTCGACCACGCCGCCAGCACCCCGATGCATGCGAGAGCCATCGAGGCGATGACGGCGGCGCTGGAGGTGGTAGGCAACGCGTCCTCGTTGCACACCGCGGGCCGGGCCGCACGGCGTCGAGTTGAGGAGTCCCGCGAGACCCTCGCTGCCCGCCTGGGTGCCCGCCCGTCGGAGGTGATCTTCACCGCCGGCGGCACCGACAGCGACAACCTGGCCATCAAAGGGATTTACTGGGCCCGCCGCGACGCCGACCCGGTGCGTCGGCGCGTCGTCACCACCGCCGTCGAACACCACGCCGTGCTCGACGCTGTTGAGTGGCTGGTCGAACACGAAGGCGCCGAGGTGACCTACCTGCCCACCGGCACAGATGGCTCGGTGACACCGGGGGCATTGCGTGACGCGCTGGGCCAGTACGGCCCGCAGGTCGCACTGGTCTCGATCATGTGGGCCAACAATGAAGTCGGCACCATCATGCCGATCCCTGAACTTGCGGCCGTCGCGGCCGAGTTCGATGTTCCCATGCACAGTGATGCCATCCAGGCCGTCGGCCAGCTACCCGTCGGATTCACCGCCGCCGGGTTGTCGGCGATGAGCATTACGGCGCACAAGTTCGGTGGGCCTGCCGGAGTCGGGGCCCTGCTGCTGCGCCGCGACGTGGAGTGCGTGCCACTCCTGCACGGCGGTGGCCAGGAGCGCGATGTCCGCTCCGGCACCGTCGATGTGGCGGGTGCTGTCGCGATGGCGGTGGCCGCAGACATCGCCGTCGGCTCCCTGGACGCCAGCGCAGATCGGCTGCGCGTCCTACGGGATCGGCTCATCGACGGAGTTCTGGGTTCTGTCGATGATGCCCATCTCAGTGGAACGCGTGGCGAGCAACGGCTGCCCGGCAACACGCACTTCACCTTCGACGGCTGCGAGGGCGATTCGCTACTGATGCTCCTTGACGCCAACGGAATCGAATGCTCGACCGGTTCGGCCTGCACGGCCGGTGTGGCTCAGCCGTCGCACGTTCTGCTCGCGATGGGTGCTGACGCGGCCCGGGCGCGCGGATCGCTGCGCCTGTCATTGGGCCACACCAGCACCGATGCCGACGTCGATGCGGTGCTGCGAGTATTACCCGCTGCGGTAGCGCGGGCGCGCCAGGCAGCCCTGGCCAGTGCTTCGGTCGGCGTGTCACGATGAAGGTGCTGGCCGCGATGAGTGGCGGCGTCGACTCGTCGGTGGCTGCCGCCCGCATGGTGGATGCCGGCCATGAGGTGGTGGGCGTGCACCTGGCGCTGTCGCAGGCACCCGGGACGCTGCGGACCGGATCGCGCGGCTGCTGCTCCAAAGAAGACGCCGCCGATGCGCGTCGCGTCGCCGATGTCCTCGCAATCCCGTTCTATGTGTGGGATTTCGCCGATCGTTTCGAACATGATGTGATCGAGGACTTCGTCGACTCCTATGCGCGCGGCGAGACCCCGAACCCGTGCGTGCGCTGCAATGAGCGGATCAAGTTCTCCGCGCTGTCGGCCAAGGCACGGGCGCTGGGCTTCGACGCGGTGGCCACCGGCCATTACGCCCGACTCTCCGAAGGCCGATTGCGCCGGGCCGTCGACGCCGACAAGGACCAGTCCTATGTGCTGGCCGTGCTGACCGCAGAACAGTTGCGCCACGCGGCATTCCCGGTCGGCGATACCCCCAAGCCGGAGATTCGGGCGGAGGCTGCCCGGCGCGGGCTTGCGGTGGCCGATAAGCCCGACAGCCACGACATCTGCTTCATTCCCTCCGGGGATACCCAGGCCTTCCTGGGTGCGCGCATCGGCGTGCGGGCCGGTGCCGTCGTCGACGCCGAAGGCACTGTGCTGGCACACCACGACGGCGTGCACGGCTTCACCGTGGGTCAGCGCAAGGGTCTCGGTATCGCCGGTCCCGGGCCCGATGGTCAGCCGCGCTACGTCACCGCCATCGACGCCGATTCAGGCACCGTCCGCGTCGGCGGGGCCAGCGATCTCGACGTGTGGTCGCTGACCGGCGTGCGGCCGGTGTTCACCTCGGGTGTCGAACCCGTCGGACTGATCGACTGCGAGGTTCAGGTGCGTGCTCACGGTGGCGTGGTGGGCGCGATGGCTGGACTCGCCGACGGCCGGTTGCAGGTGGCGCTGCGTGAACCGCTGCGCGGGGTGGCGCCCGGCCAGACCATGGTGCTGTATCGACCGGACCCCTCAGGTGACGAAGTCATCGGAAGCGCCACCCTCGTAACGACCCCGCAGTGAGTGTTTTCGCGGCAGCGACCGGAGTGGGCTCGTGGCCCGGTTCGACGCCGCGGGAGGCCGCCGAAATCGTCATCGGCGAACTCCACCAACTGCCGCACCTGGTGGAGCTTCCCGAACGGGGCGTCGGTGCCGACCTGATCGGCCGCGCCGGAGCGCTGCTGGTGGACATCGCGATCGACACCGTCACCCGCGGCTACCGGATCGCCGCGCGCCCAGGCGCAGTGATGCGGCGGGCGCGCAGCTTGCTCGACGAGGATGTCGACGCACTAGAAGAGGCCTGGGAGAAAGCCGGCGATCCCGCCTTGGTGGTCAAGGTGCAGGTGCCAGGCCCCATCACGCTGGCCGCGCAGTTGGAACTGGCCAATGGTCACCGGGCAATCACCGATGCCGGGGCGGTGCGTGATCTGACCGCATCGCTTGCCGAGGGCGCTTCCCGTCACCGCGCCGAAGTGGCCCGGCGACTGTCCACGACGGTGGTGGTGCAGTTCGACGAACCACTACTGACGGTCGCACTCGCCGGCCGGCTGGCCGGCGTCACGGCGTTGAGCACGGTGCATCCGGTGGACGAGACCCGTTTCATCAGCCTGCTCGACGAGTGTGTGGCCGCTGTCGGTGGCGAGGCGCTGCTCCATAGCTGCGCTGCTGGTTTACCGTGGAAGGCGTTGCGGCGCAGTGCGATCAGTGCGGTGTCACTGGATATCGACACCCTGTGCCCCGCCGATCTGGACGGTCTTGGCGAGTTCGTCGACTCCGGGCGCAGTGTGGTGCTGGGCCTGGTTCCCGCACTCGCCCCGGTTCGCCCGCCCTCCGTCGAGGAACTGGCTGCGGCGGCGGTCGCTGTCACCGATCGGCTGGGCTTTCCCCGCGCGGTGCTGCTCGACCGGATCGGAATCAGCCCGGCCTGCGGGCTCGCCGGGGCCACCGAAGCATGGGCACGTTCAGCGATCGGGTTCGCGCAGCGCATTGCCGAGGTGATGGCCAGTGAGCCGGAGTCGATTTAGATTTAGTCGATTTCTGGACTGAGTCGGGCTGTGGTTAGCCGGTGTGGCGTTACGATGCGGCCATGCCGGGAAGCGCAGATTACGGTTCCGGCTGGCCAACCGCCCCGATCCCGGCTACAGGACCGATTGCGACATGGCCCCAGCGCGGTGCGGACGGCGGACCGCTTGCGGCCGCCGCGCACTGGTCTCGCTGGCTGATATTCGGCGCGGTGGTGGTGGCGGGTGGGCACTTCGTTGGCCTGCCCGCGCTCGCGGGGCCGATCGCACTGGTTGTCGCCGGGCTGGGATTCTTGGCTGGTGTGCCACACGGTGCCGCCGACCATGTCATGGCCGCGCGCTTGTCAGGCGGTAGATCCATGCTGGCGATCGGTGTGGTTTACGCCGGCATCGCCGCTGCGGCGTGGGCATTGATGGAGTGGGCTGGGTCGATCGCACTCATCGTGGTCGTGGCACTCAGCATCGTGCACTTCGGATTGGGTGAACTCGAGGTCTGCCACCAGCTGACCGGGTGGCGGCCGGGGCGGCCGGTCGCGGTAGCGGTCGCGGTCGCCGGCTGTGGAGCGCTGGTTCTACCGCTGGCTCGTTCCGGCGATCAACTCAGAGAGGTAGCAGCGGATGTGTCTCCGGGCCTAGCGCTGTTGATCAGCGGGCGACCCTTCGAGATGTCTCTGGCCGGGATTTGGTTGGTTGCGGCAGTGGTCGCGATCATCGCGTCGATTCGGGCGGCTCAGCGGTTGGTCGCACTTGACATCGCGATCGTCGGCGCGTTGGGCTTGATTGCGCCGCCGCTGGTTGCATTCGCCGTGTGGTTCGGTGGCTGGCATGCGATACGGCACTGCGCGCGCATGCTTACCGTCGAGCCGGGTTGCGCGACATTGGTGAGCACGGGCCGGGATCGTTCGGCGGTGCTTCGGTTGATCCGACTCGCCGCGTTGCCATCGGCTGCGGCACTGGCAACGGTTCTGGTCCTCGGCTGGTTCACCGTGACGGCGTCAGACCCGGCGGTGGTCGTTGCGGAGATCCTGCGGCTGCTGCTTGCTCTGACGGTGCCGCACATGGTGGTGGTGTGGTGGCTCGACCGGGCGACCGGCTAGCGCCTGCCGGGGCGTCGTCACGTCTTCAGGTCGGTCTCGATTGGCCGCAGGCCGGGCCCGAGGTAGTACATGAGAAGCAGGGCGTTGAGCACCAGGACGAGACGTACGTCGATCGCGATGGCGACAATAGCGATTACCGGAAATACGACGGTTGCGAGGCCGTAGCGGAGGAAAAGCCTCCGCACTTCCTGCTCAGGTACCGGCGAGTGATTCAGGCCGGCGGAAAAAATGTGGTAGCAGATCAGAAATCGGCTGATTGCCATGCCCTCCATGATGAACGTATAGACGAGCACCGCAGTATGTGCATCGGCACCACTGAGCAAAACGTAGTCGGCGTAGGTGGCGGTCGCGTACGGGATGGCGGCGACGAATAACAGCAGAAGCAGGTTGTAGAGCATGAGTCGCCGGTCAACGGTGTTGGTGAGCGTGAGCAGGTAGTGGTGGTTGAGCCAGATCACCCCAATGATGAAAAAGCTCAGCACATACGCGGCGAAGGACGGCCACTGTTCGCGTATCTGGGTTGCCAGCGGGACCTTTGAGCGAACTCCGGCGTGGAGGTTGAACGCCAATAGCGTGATCGCGACTCCGAGAACTCCGTCACTGAAGGCCTCAAGGCGTCCCTTTCCCATCCGTTTGCCCTCTCGCAGGTAATGACCCAAGCGCGCGCCACCTTACTGCCCCGGACCGGAGATGGAGGCAGTCACTCGGTCTTCTAGGTAACCTGCCAGGGTGGCTCCCGACGATCCGGAAACCGATCCGATCGATCCTGATATCCGTCGGCGCTGGCAGGAATTGTCTGACGAGGTGCGCGAGCACCAGTTCCGGTACTACATCAAAGACGCGCCGGTCGTCTCGGACGCGGAATTCGACACGCTGTTCCATGAACTCGTCGCGCTCGAGGAGCGCTACCCGGAACTGCGGGTGGCGGACTCGCCCACGCAACTGGTCGGCGGGGCCGGCTTCGCCACCGAGTTCACT
>Ga0164295_10003384_pt1 | contig 12858 bp, 11 predicted proteins | sample GEODES006metaG_FD_111798 | JGI IMG/M metagenome (GOLD analysis project Ga0164295, IMG submission 111798) | Oligotrophic lake water microbial communities from Sparkling Lake, Wisconsin, USA - GEODES006 metaG | ecosystem: Environmental > Aquatic > Freshwater > Lake | place: USA: Sparkling Lake...
CGGATGAATCGAAAATGCATCGGAGATTGGACCTGCGGTGTGCCCATGTTTGGGGGGTTAGGCTGATGAGGAATCTATTGAGGGCACGCAGGATTAGGTGTTGAGGAGGGGCGTGGGTGGGCCTCCAGAGGTGGGTGTATTGTTGTCCGTAAAAAAACGTAAACACGGACAGGAGCTGGCTGTGCCTGTGGGGCGGGCGGGCGGCGACCGGCGTCCGGTCCGCTGTGTCGTGAGTCGGAATCGGCAATCGGAATCGCCGGAGCGTCGATCGTCATTGAATGATTCCTCATTGGGAATCTCTCAATCTGCTTGATTCGGAGTAGTGAGTAATGACGAGGTTGTTACGAGGTTGTCGCGTAGTACACCGAGCACGTGAGCACGCTCCCAGAACCGTCGAACTCTGAGACCGACCTCAGACCATTCAACCAAAGAGGCTCCAAAACATGGGCTGTGATACTAATGATGAAGTTGAAGGCAAGGGCTCCACCGCTGATGATGGCAGCTGGATGGTCTGCACCGGAGGGCACGGAATAGGCCCGTTCCGATCCAGCTCCACCGCTGCGTGCGCGCTGCCCGCTTGCAGCGGCCGCCTCCTCGACGCCAAGATCATGAGATTGTCGGCCGTGAGCGTGTTGGGCACGTGGTGCACCAACGCGACCGAGAAGCCGCGCTGCTGCAGGTGGAGGGCCCGGGCGCTGTCGAGGAGGACACGGCAGCGCATGCCCAGATCCGCCGCGTCGTCTGGGCTGATGCAGAGCTGCTGGGCCATATCGACCAGCCGTGGGCGGCTCTCCGCTGGCTTCTCCCGCCGCGGCGCCATACGAGACCAATCGCGCGCCAGCTCCAGCTCGCCGTCTGTCAGCCCGCACACATCGCGTAAGAACTGTTGGCTGCCGAGCAAGGTTGTGCAGCTGCAGTTGTGGTGGCAGCACGTCACCGACACAACGCCGGCGAGTTGGCTGCCGCCGAAGGCGTCGCTGCTGCTGCCGCCGCCGCCGATCCCGCCTTCTCTGGGACGGTCCCATGCGGCGAGCGCGCACCGGATGGCGTCATCGAGGGCACCGCCGCATAGGTGGTTGCACACGACGACTACCGTATCGTCAGGGGCCGCCGCGCGCAACGTCTCGGGCTCGAGTATGCCGATGTCTGCACATAGCTGTTGCATCGCAGCCTCTGTGCCCTCAAGGGCGCGGCCAATCCGTCGCTTATTCTTGTCGATGAGGAGAAACTTAGATGCTATGCCTCTGGCACTGAGCGTGCGGCTGAGCGCGCCATCGCCCGCTCCGAACTCGACGATCGTCATGTGCGCCGCGTCAGCAAGCCCGCTCCGCCGAAGGGCGTCAGCGATCGCGTGCCGCTGCGCCTCGAGACGCTCCTCGTCGGAGAGCTTTCCGAACGGGCCAGAGTACAGCTGATGAATAGGCAGCGCGTGCGCCGCGTGCGCCGCGAGGAGTCGACGGCACGCGCGTCTAAAGTCATCCGCACCGCCCGAGGACGCCATGTTTGTCCTTGCCGGGAGGGGGCGGCGCGTTGTGACCTGTGCACGTTTGGCTCTTGTGAAGAATTCCTAGACGTGGAAAGTCAAGTCAAGTCAAGTCAAGTGAACTTGACGCGACAACCATACCGGTACGGCAACGCGACACCGCACCACACACATTTATTGATATTCGACAATACGACCACAACTTACGTTAGATCTAGAGGTCACAGATACACAAAGCTGCACTGGCGCGGCAGCACACACACTGCCGCACTCATTACAGGACTCATCATGTAGCTGCAGGACACTCACGCACTCCCGTGCTCACAGGTCACCACGCCCTTGTCGCGTCCAGTCCTGTCGGCTCCCTGCTCACACACCGCTCCGCGCTGGCACGCATGTGTTGCCGCAGCTCACTGTCCGCCGCGCTCGGCCTCGCGCGCCTCCTCCGCCTGAATCTTGGCTTGGATGGCCTCCTCGTTAAGCGCACCGAGCTGCTGCGCGGCGGTCGCGAGCTTGGGCAGCGTCTCTTCGATGCGCTGCTGCTGCAGGAATCGTTGGCGCAGCAGCAGCACCGTATCGAGGTGCTGCTGGTGCTGGCGCGCGAGCTCGTACGCCTTCTCCCACTGGAAAAGGCGAACATACATCTTGATCGCGCGGTAGATCCAGCCGCCCTGCACGAGCACGTTGACCGCCTCGGGCAGGCGGCGCCGGAAGAGGAGCAGCTCGGCCTCGCGCGCCTCGGTGGTGGGCAGCTCCTTGATGTGGCACATGTACAGCAGCTTGTCAACCTGCTCGATGGCCGCGTACGCCACCTCGGCCGTGTGCAGCTCCTTGCCCGCGATGGCCATCGCCGCTAGGCACGCCCACAGCTCAGTTGACTTAACGTAGCGGCAGAGGCGGAGGGCAGGCTCCCACTCCGAGGCGGAGCAGAAGCGCTCGAGAATGGACGGGTAGGGCGAGACGCCCGCGCACACGATCGAGCCGTCCGAGCGGCGCACCTGCGTGCGCGTGTCGCGGAACTCGACGATCTCAGCCGTCTTGCCCCAATCGCCCGATTGCTTCGAGAGAGTGAGTGGCAGCAGCTCGCGGTCCATGTAGACCACCTCAGGGTAGAACCAGACGAGCATCTGGCCGTCCGAGACCGCGGCGAGAGCGTCCGTCTCCGTGTTCCACGCGACCGAGTCCACCATGATGTGCAGCTTGTACAGCTCCTGCGCGCCCTGCACTGGCGTCAGGTACAGGTCGCGATTCTTGTCGACGACCACGAGCCGGCGCCTGGAGAGGTCGCCGCGCTGCGAGAGCGCGACCTGCTCAACGTCGATCGAGTGCTGCACCGTGCCCAGCTGCTTGCCCGTCAGTGGATCGATGAGCATCACCACCTTCGGGTCGGCGTGCCCGATGATCGCGAGGAGGTCGGGCGCGTACGCGACGTTAAGCGGGCTGAGCGCGTCAGGGCGCATCGCGGTGAACTTTGGCTGCGAGACGACGCGCCCGTCGTAGTTGAGCACCTGCAGCCCGTTCATCGTGTCGACCATCAAAAAGTGGCGCGCACACTGCAGGATGAGGCTCACGGTGCCACGAAGCTCGATGATGTGAGGCGTCGACCAGTTGGTCGTCGAGTAGATGCATGCCTGCGTCGAGGTGATCACGACAAGGTGCGTCGCCGAGAGCGACATCTCGGTGACGCGATCCTTGAACTGGAGGTCCTCGCGTGTGTCGTCAGTCACGTTGAGCACCGTGAGCGAGTGCGGCTCCTCCTGACGAACCTCGAGGTGGGCGCACGAGACCTCGCGGTGCACGAGCTGCCCGAAGAGCACCGCGCCCGAGCCGCAGCCCGCCGCGAGCTGCGTCGAGTCGGCCGTCCAGCACAAGGTCATCACTGAACCCACCTCGGGCGCCTGTGAGCAAGCGGCAGCGGCACGGGAACGTGACGGTGAGGCCTCGGACACGAGGCGGGGAGGGGAGGGCGGGCGCGGGCGCGGCGCAGGGTAGGCCAGCGAGCGATCGGAGGCAGGATGACAAGAGCAACTCGGACGAGAGCACGCGCGCGGGAGGGTGCATGCACCTCGCGCGAATGAGACCAGCCGGCCTTGTCGCACAGCCGCAGCATGTTGAAGGAGCCGACCGCAAAGTACCGTCCGTTGGGCGCCCACGCCACCGCCGAGATCGAGTACTCGCTCGCGCTCGACGCGTAGAGCTGCCGGCCGTAGCAATCCCACACGCGGTACTTGCAGTCCTCGCCACCCGAGACGATGAGGTTCGTGACGGCGTTCCAATCGGCGCAGAGCACGGGCGCGTCGTGCGCCTTCCACATCGTCTGCTTCGACGAGGGTGTGAGCGGCCGGATCACCAGGTGCTTGCCATTCGAGAAGAGGATCTGCTCCGACTCGGCCGACCAGCATAGCGTGTAGACGGCGCCCTCGGCCTGCGCGAGGTGCGAGCGGAACATGCCGTTGCGGCTCCACGACTTGACCTGCCCATCCTCGCCGCTCGTCGCGAGCGACGAGCCGTCATTGGACCAGCGCAGCGTCGTCACCGCTCCATTGTGCGCGCCCGTCACCACCTTCTCGACTCGGCCCGACTTGGATACGAGCTTGAAGGAGCCGTCGGTGCAGCCAACGACGAAGACCTCGGACCCCTTGCCGCCGTGCAGTGACGGGAACCAGCGCAGCTCTGTGCAGTACTGCTCCACGTCGAGCAGCAGCGACTGTGGCTCACCCTCCACGTTCCAGAGCCACACCTTTTTGTCGTCGCCGACCGTCACGAGCTCGTTGGCGCCCGACCACGAGGCGCCCGTGACGATCTCCGAGTGCTTCTTGGTGTTCACGTCGCGGTAATGGGTCGAGAGCGACATCCGCACCATTGCGGCTTGCGGCTTGCGGCAAGAGTACGGCGGTGCGCCGCGCCGTCGACCGTTGTGGTGTGGTCGCGGCGAAGTGCGAGTCGAATCATGTGAATTATAACCAAGTGAAGTTCCCTACGGCCCCCATCCAGGGGGTAGGGGTTTGGGGGCGGACAAACGTCCTCTACCAAAATTGGATAATTGAAGCAATCTCCCCGACCGTGCGGAATAGGGGACGATGATCGCCTTTCTCTTCTTCGCGCTAATGGCAACGAGTGCGACAGCTCTGCAGGCCGCCGGCGGTCCGCTGCACTCTTGCATCCGCGCCCTTCCGGCATCGACCACCGTGTCCTCGCTGCGCTGCGCAGCCGACGATGGCAGCACCACGGGCCGTGGCTTTGGCGGCGGCGGCATGGCGACTGGCAAGGCTGGCAAAGATGTCAAGGGTTCGAAGGCGTCCAAGTCGAGGGCCGAGAGCAGCAGCTCACCGTCGGTGTCGATGGCGTCAGCAGTAACCGACGCGGGCGTGGGAAACGCCGATAGGCGTGGCGCCGAGGAGCGAGGCCGTGCCATCATGGAGCAGATGCGCAAGGAGGCAGGCGCACAGCCGGCCGACCCCTTCAAGAAAAAGGGCCTCGCGCTCACGCCCGAGGAGCTTGCGCCCCTCGACCCCACCACGGGCGTGATGCCGGAGGTCGTCTCACAGCGCATGCTCAAGCGCGTGGTGCCCTTCGCGGGCCTGCCCGTCTTCGGCGGCCTCCTCACCTTTGTAGGCTTCTACTACGCGAACACGCAGCTAGAACTCGACCTGCCGCCGCAGATTGTCGCATTCACGACGCAGGCGCTGCTGCTGCTCTCCTTTGCCGGCATTACGTACGGCGTCATGTCCACCTCGTGGGATGAGAACGAGGAGGGCTCGCTGCTCGGTTGGGAGAACGTCGGTCCTAACATCGCCTCCATGCAAGGGCAAGAGATGGATCGCATCGCCGAGGCTAAGCGCGACGCCGAGGAATCCGACGCCGAGAAGGCGGGCATCCGGATGGGGCGCAAGGGAAGGCGAGAGTGAGCCCAACCTCGATGGTGCGCAAGCCCCCCTTTCCCTCACTTCCCCCAACCTCGATGGTGCGCAAGCCCCCCTTCACCTCACTTCCCACGCGCGGCGGAGATGCGATCCAGTCCCTCTAATCAAACCGGCGCGATTTAACGGCGCGGCCATGCTGAGGCACACTGTAGACTGAGCCGCGCTACGCGCTAGGGCGTGCTCGTTCGCGCGCTGCCTGTCTGCGCAAGCACACGCACAACCTCTGATCTCCCCCTCATGCTCTGCGTCCTCCTCGACCTCCCAGGAGCTAGGTCCTCCCCGCGAATAACGCGTGCATATTTGGCAGCCTGCGCTTTGTGGCATGCTAAGCACCACGGCAACGATGGCGGTAGCCATCTTGCTCTCTTGGCGCCCCCGCGATCCTCTGAGTCCAATGGTTGAAGGAGTGGGCTTGGGCCTCGAGTGGGCCCAGCATGATCGATCATCATGATGAGTGGGCCTCGTACACTCGTTCTCTCGCGGCTGGCGGCTCTGACTCCGTCGTCCGTCGCGTGATTTATACATTATCCCCCATTATCGAGTTATCGGCATGCGGACTCGACTTCCGTTCTCGCACATCACTGGTTGATGGTCGGTTAGCTGGGGAGATTCGCTGAGACGGTGAGGTCGCAGACTCATCGCGCCCAGAACTGTCTTGAAAAAAAAGTCGATTCGTCTCGGATCTCGTGCGTCGGAGAACGCGCCCGCCTTGGCGCCGCGACAGGCGATGCTTCGCCTCCCATGCTTCCTGCTCCTCACATCCGGCGCCGAGGCCTTCAGCATCGCCGCGCGTGCGCCGGTGCAGCGCTGCAGCGCACCGTGCATGGGGCTCTTCGACGGCGTCAAGGATGCCTTTGGAGGTGACAAGCCAATCCCGGCGGCCGACCGCGTCACACCTTTTGACAAGTGGCTAGGCCTCGACAAAGCGCTGGTCGAGGAGGAGATGCCCGATCAATCGGCGGCATATATCGATCCCAACGACGTGAAGAACTATTTCAGCGTATCGCTTCGCAAGCCGATGGGCATCGCATTCGTGGAGAACGTTGGTGGCGGTGGTGTTTACGTGGATGAGGTGCTGGCCGAGGGCGCAGCAGCGAAGCAGGGCACGAAACTCGAGAAGGGCGATCAGCTGGTGGGCGTGGGCTCCGTTCTGGTTGCCGGCAGCGATTTCGACGGCGCGTTGGATGCCATCAAGGCCACGACCAGCGAGACGACGAAGCTCACGTTTTTCCGTGGCCCCACGTGAGCAGCGAACGCAGGTGGACCTGCCCTTGCAATGGCTCACTGCTCTCCCTGTTCTGTTCTCTCGTGCTCGCAGCGCCTTCCTGTATGGCCCGACAAGGCCGTCAGCCGAGTGGTATGCGAAGAACTTGCTCAAGTGAACCGATGAACATTAGAGGCTCGTCCGCGCCACTTTCTCGTCCGTCGGATGTCCCTCGTGCGGACAGATACGCTTATGTGTTGTATGTGTGGTGTCATTATCATGTGCACATCCGGGCCTTTCCACTTTCGCCTGTATCCGACGGTCCGGCGTCGCGTGGACCCCAAGAATCCTAAACGCTGACACGCTTAATCGGCTGGTATCGCGTCGATTACCTAACCGGTGTGCGGTGACAAATATGGGAATCTTTCGGCTCCCGGACCGGCGAATCGCCCGCGTTGCGCGTATAGCGCGACGACGTCGTCTCCACGCACCACGGTCCCGTAATCCCGCTTCCCGGATCCGGCCGCTCCCCGCGGCCGCCGACGTCTTACGTCTTTTTGTATAAAATACGTTCGTAGCGCTCCTCAAGAACGCATCTCTCTCAATTCATACGTTGCCACGAATCATGACGAGACTCTGAACGCCCGAACGAGTATTACCGGAGATAACGTAACGAGGAAAAGATGACGCTCGTCGGCGAGGAGATAACGAAACGTGTCGTTATCTCCTGGTGTGCGTCGCCCTCGCCGACGAGCCGAAGGGCGGCCGATCCGTGGAACTCACGCTGCGTCCCGCCACCGGGTGGGTGGTTTCTGGGGGCAGCGCTCATGTCGGTCGGCGCGCCGAGACGGCTCGGCAGCAACGTTGCGCGCACGCGAAATGGCGAAAGGTCGGCCACACCTACAAGTTCTTTTGGAACCAGTTGACGACCGACTTCTCGCGGTTGATCTTCTTCTGGAGCTGCAGCAGGCCGTAGATGAGCGCCTCCGCCGTCGGCGGGCAGCCGGGCACGTAGATGTCGACCGGCACGATGCGGTCGCACCCACGCACCACCGAGTAAGAATAGTGGTAGTAGCCGCCGCCGTTTGCGCACGAGCCCATCGAGATGACATAGCGCGGCTCCGGCATCTGGTCGTAGACCTTGCGGAGCGCGGGCGCCATCTTGTTGGTCAGCGTGCCGGCGACGATCATCACGTCGGCCTGGCGGGGCGACGCGCGGAAAACGATGCCGAAGCGGTCCATGTCATACCTGGCCGCCGCTGCGTGCATCATCTCCACCGCGCATCAGGCGAGGCCAAAGGTCATGGGCCAGAGCGAGGACTTGCGAGCCCAATTGACCAGGCGGTCGAGGCCGGTGAGCATGAACTCGACGCCCTGCACCGCCTGCGAGTTTGCGAGCGGGTCGACGGACAGTGTTCCCATCTTGGACACCGCTGCCTTCGAGGAGCTCTCACGGCGATCCTGCAGCACGAGCGCGCGCTGCGCCGCAACAGGAGCGGCACGCAGCGGGGCCATCGCGAGCGCAGGCTGAACGGGCAGCCGCCGGGAGGCCCTCAGGCCAGCCCGCAGCGTGTGCATGGCGATCTCTGCTTGCAAGAGAGGAAGCGTTGTTGCGAGCGCACCGAGAGAGAAGGATCACAGTGTGTGGAGCTCTTCTTCTTGGCAGGTGTGAACAGGTGAGGCGGGACGATTTGGTGCTTCGCGTTGCATCCGCTACATTGCAACGCTCGACATGAATAATGACGGTGACGATCCTGAACTCTCCTCTGGCATGGAGGCGCTGCGTCAGCGCTTCGCCTCGCGTGGCGTGGCCGCAAAGCCCGGTGGGAAGCTGCGCAAGACGGCGAGCACCGTCGCTATCGCCAACAGCTTTGCGCTCGAGAAAACGGCGATCGAGTCTGTGCACGGCGGCCTGGTGGTTTCACTGGATGCGGACTGCCGCGCGTACCGCGCGGCGATCACGGAGCTCACGAACCGATGCGTGCAGCTCGAGGAGCAGGCCAAGCCGGCCTCCGAGCTGCACAAGCAGGTGCAGTCTCTGAGCGACGAGCTGCGGCTCATCCGCTCGCAGGTGTCAGACGCGAACCGAATGCGCGAGACGCTGCAGGCGACGGTGGCCGACCTGCGCCAGCAGCTCACCGCACAGCAGCAGCTCACCGCACAGCAGCAGCAACAACTTTTGCAGCAGCAGCAGCAGCAGCAGCAAAAGCTCGCCGCCCCGCCAGAGCCGGAGCTCGGAGGCCAGATATGTGCCGAACGCGACGCGCTCGCCCGGCGCGTGGCGGAGCTCACGCAGCGGCTCGACGCCGAGACGATCGCGACGCGCGCGGCGGCGGAGGGTCTCGCGGCGGCCGAGCAGACGCACGCCGAGGTAGCCAGCCGCCTCGAGGCGCGTTGCGCCGAGGGCGAGGCCAAGCGCGCCCTGCTCGCCGAGATGGTGGCCGGCCTGAGGGCCGAGCTCGAGGGCGTGCGCGCCGAGCTGGAGAGTATGTGCGAGGGGGCAGCCAAGCGCGAGGGCGAGGCGGGTGGGCTGCGCGCGCTGCTGCTCCGCGCGCAGGAGGAGGCTGCTGAAGCGCGCGGCGAGAGCGGTGCGCTCTCTCGCAAGCTGAGCGGCGCGCAGGAGAAGGAGAAGAAGGAGATGGCAGCGCTCAAGGCGGAGGCGGCGCGTCAGGCGGAGCTGGTGAAGGCGCTGCGCACTAAGCTGGAGGCGCACGCGGCCGACGCCGACGCCCACGAGGCGCGCGCGCGTGAGCTCGAGAGCCTCAAGACAGCAAGCAAGCGGCACGAGCGGAGGGCGCAGCAGCTCGAGGAGGGCTCTGCTGAGCTGCAGAGCGAGGTGCTCAGATGGCGCGCGGCGGCTGAGGAGGCGCGCGCTGAGGCCGAGGCGGCCAAGGCGCGCGCCGAGCACCTCGCGCGCAGCGAGCGACCCGCCGCCCCGCTCGGCCCGATCGAAGACGCTCGGGGCAGCGCCTTTGTGAAGCACATGAAGACGGTACAGGCGCAGCAGGCGGAGATAGCGCAGCTCAGGGAGCAGGTGGAGCACCTGAGCTTCCTGCTCTCCTCCTGTCGGTGCCCCCGCAGCGTACACAGTGCCGCCACCTCGCCCCTCAAGCCGCCGCGTGCACTCGCTCCGCCGCCGCCGTCGGTGGCACCGAAACGCGGCTCATTAATGGGCCTTCTCGACTCGCACTCGGCGCCGGTCATGGCGCCAGCGGCAGCGGCGCCCTCATAGACTTTAGACTCAGTAGGTGGCATACTCGTACTCGTGCAAATGTGGTTTCACTAGACGCGAAGACGACGCGGTCCGTTCTTTCACCGAGCGAGCCGCGGCGGAGGACGGGAGGAGTTAAAAGAGGAGTTCCGGCGGCGGCGCCGTTCCGCGCCGGCCGCCGCATACTGGCCGATACCTCCAGCAAGCCACAGGCCAGCAACCCAGCATACGCAGCGGACGGGTTCACGCAACCATCACGGATCACCACGCTGTGTGCGCCCTGGCTGTGCGACGTACCCTCGTACCGACGACCCTTAGTGCTCCGAGGTCCGAGCAGCTCATACGGTGCTCGTATGGTCGTATGACGTATATCGTTGACGTTGTCGTATTCTATTTTATTAGTTATTAGACGACCGCAATTGAGTCTCGACCGCCGCGAGCGTACGAGGACCGCCCGGTGTGTTTCCGCCTTATGCGAGAATGTCCACCAAAATGCTCTTACTCTCCTTGCAACGACCCCCTTCTTCTGAACGCGCCGTAGTCGGGCGCTGTCCAGGCGAAATTTCCTGAGCATGTCTCAGTATCCACAAAGACGACACAAAACAAGCAGCTGTGTCTCGCGTCGCGGATGGTCTTGCCTATGACCTTCCCTCACGCGGCGGGGGAATCTCCATTAGCTTCGCCGGCGGCCACCGAAGACATTCACGCCGCCGCTGCCGCAGCCACTGCCACCCCACCGCCGCCGCCGCTGCCACCAGCCGAGCCGCTCGCCAGTCAGGAGTGGATCCCCAAGGCTCCACTTCAAGTGGCGCCACTGGCCGTCGGCAAGGATGGGCGCACCATCGCCGAACGCGTCGCACTGCTCAAAGAGTGCGCGCAGGAGCGCTTTGCAGCCGGCGACCCCAAGATGGCGATCAGCATGTACACGGACGCTATCCGTCTGTCCGGCCCATCGCATACGCTGCTAAGCAACCGCTCGGCGTGCTACTGCGCCGCGCGCAAGTACGTCGAGGCCTTTGAGGACGCGTGCAAGTGCATAGACCTGATGCCTACCTTTACCAAGGGGTATGTGCGCAAGGGCGCGGCGCTCCACGGGATGGACCGGTGGAGCGAGGCCATCAAGGCGTACGAGGCGGGCCTCAAAGTAGAGCCTAGCAGCCGCGCATGCCTCGACGGCATCGACGACGCGCGCAAGCGCCTCGCGCTCGCGGGCGGCGAGTGGCGCATCATCGGCAACCGGCGCGTGGCTGATGAGTGGGGCAATCCTGAGTGGTTCCTCAGGCAGCCTTACGCGCTGTGTGCGGGTCCGAGCGGCGGCTTCTGCGTCATCGACCGGGGGCGCAACGTAGTGCGCGTTCTCAACGCGGACGCGACGTACATAAGGTGCACGCTCAACGACGAGAACAAGGTCAACATGGCTGGACTCTTTGGTGAACCGAGTGGCGTGGCGTGCGACGGAGCGCATGTGTACGTGACTGACCAGATGCGCTGCCGCGTCGTCAAGTGCGACGCGACCAATGGGAAACTTGTGTCCTCTGTCGGCCGCTCGGGTAGCGGCACGGGCAACTTCGACATGCCGTGGGGCCTCGCCCTCGCCGACACGTCGGCGTTGCACGAGGGTGTCGCCGACACGACCCTCTTCGTGAGTGACGCGAAGAACCACCGCGTCGTGGCGCTCAGCGCGGCAGATCTGAGCTGGCGGTACGCCTTCGGCCGGTGGGGCACGAGCGCGGGCGAGATGATCGAGCCACACGGCCTCGCGACAAGTCCCGACGGCGGCAACCTTCTCGCCGTCGCCGATTCGGGCAACAAGCGCGTCGTGCTCTGGACCCTCGAGGGCACCTGCCTGCGCTGCGTCGGCCCGGCGGGCCTCGATACGCCCTTCGTGGGGCCAACGGCCCACGTGGCGCTCAGCGAGGCGCACCTCTTCGTGCTCGAGGAGCCGCAGCCTCTCGCAGACCATGACAAGCCTTCTAACGGCCTGGCGAGCAGAATTCACGCGCTCGACCCGCAGACGGGTGCCGTGCTGCGCCCGCCGCTCGTGCCGCCCTTTGCGGCCGACGACAAGCTGCGCGGCCTCCTCCAGGGACTTGCCGTCTTCCATGGCTCCCTCTACGCGAGCTCGGCCTATGGCTGCGTGCTCGCGCTGGTGCGTCGATCACGTGAAGTTGGACAGGAAATGGGGTAGCAATGTCATTCCTGTGGAAAAGCAGCATCCTTCATGAAGTATCTAAAAGTCATACTCTGGCCGTAGCTCAGCACCACGTCCACCCGAGCGCCGCCGCGCACCAGCGTCCACCGCCCCGCCCACCGAGCGGCCAACGAGCCAAGTCCACCCGCACTCGGACTCGAGGTCGGGTGAGCATGCGATGGGGTGCGATCTGATCACGCAGGCCTGCCGTCACGCGTGCTCAGAGCGCCTCCTTCACCTCCGAGATTACTCGTACGATGCTGCCCATCCCCGCTCGCCTGAGTACCACCGGGTGCCACTTGAGCAGCACCGAATAGACCTCCGTCTTCTTGCCCGGCTGGCCGAGCCCCCGGTACAGATACTTCATGAGAACGTCGCACTGTTCGAGCGAGAGCGACTCTACCACCGACTCGATATCCGCCTCCTTGGTCGCCGCCATCGCCTTGGCAACCACATCGTACGACGCGTTTTTCACGTCCTCCGTCCTCGTCGCGTACGGCGGGTCCTCAAGGGACTTGGCCAGTGCAGCTGCAGCGTTGCCGCCCATGGGCCTGCGTTGCAGGGATGCCAAGAGATCAGACAGGGCGCCATGCGCGCACGAGGACAACAGGGCTCCACTCGCGCGCGCTTCGCGTGGAGGCGCAGCTTTGCAATGTGGGTGCTGCGTGCTGTGTGCCATGCCACGCGTACTTGAGCAGCGGAGCACAGGCTGCCTCACGAGCTTTGATTTGGGCCAAGAGTGCACTATCTTCTCCCTGGACAAACGCTTCCACGTACTCATCCTCGTCCGCCATGGCCTCCGCCGACGCTTCGAACAGCGGACTTCACGTCACTGCGAGAGCGGAA
>Ga0164295_10003386_pt1 | contig 12855 bp, 12 predicted proteins | sample GEODES006metaG_FD_111798 | JGI IMG/M metagenome (GOLD analysis project Ga0164295, IMG submission 111798) | Oligotrophic lake water microbial communities from Sparkling Lake, Wisconsin, USA - GEODES006 metaG | ecosystem: Environmental > Aquatic > Freshwater > Lake | place: USA: Sparkling Lake...
GATAGCGGTGTGGAACCACTCGACAACATTCCGAACTCGCAAGTGAAACGCAAGTCGCGCCGATGGTATTTAACTGTTATGGTTAGTGAGAGCAGGTTATCGCCAAGCTTATCAGTAGCATTCAAAATTTTCAAAGCCCAGCTAATTAATTAGCTGGGCTTTTTTTTGTTATCAATTATCTTATAAATTGCAGTTTAAAAGCTCTTGTAAATAATCCTATTTTTGTTTATTTAATTAAAAAACTCATTTAATTTATGAATCTTGCTGTTGCAATATGCTTGCTCTTGTTATTTTTAATAATAATTTACATTATAATCAAAAAAAATAAAGTTTTTAAAAGTCAAGAAATTTTTAACAATCAATATCAATTACTGAATGAAAATTTTATAGTAAGTAATAGCGAGTTAAAATTTAATAAATCTCGCTTAGAAGAGCTTAATCTATTTAATGATCAACTTAATTCAAAACTTAATCGATATTATGAAGATAATCTTGAGTTGGAAAAAAAAGTTTCTTCTTTGCAGGTTCATAATAAAGCTCTATTAGATGAAAATGAAAATTTAAAAAATATTGAGACTCAAATCGAGAAGAAATTTTCTAGTGAATTTCGTAATTTAGCAACTCAAATCATAGAAGAAAGAAGTCTTAAAATTACTGAATTTAATAAAAAAGAGATAACTCCTATGGTATCTCAATTGTTAAGCTCAATAGATAATCTTAGAAAACAGGCATCAGAACAATTAGAGCAAGAAACTCGACAAAGAGCAAAAATAGAAAATAATCTTGTAAAATCGATTGAAGAAACTAATCGCCTTAACATTGAGGCAAATAATTTGGTTAATGCATTGAATTCTAATTCTAAAATACAAGGAGACTGGGGTGAGGTAATAGTTGAAACCATCTTACAACAATCTGGGTTAGTTAATGGAGTTAACTACTTTAAACAAAGTTCTTTTAAGGGTTATAATGAGCAAGATATAAAAAAAGATTTTAGGCCTGATTTTTTGATTAATTTACCAAATGAAGATGGCGAAAGAAGGGTTTTAATTATTGATTCAAAGCTATCTTTGAATGATTTTCAAAAATACATTAATTCTGAAAACACTGAAGATAAAAAGAAATTTTTAAAGAATCATTTGGATTCAATAAGAAATCACATTAAAGGTCTTTCTGAAAAAAAATATCAAGATATAGCTGAAATTAATTCTCCAGATTTTATTTTTGCTTTCATTCCTATTGAGCCTGCTTATTTACTGGCTATTCAATCCGATAATGAATTATGGAATTTCGCTTATCAAAAAAAAGTAATATTGGTTAGTCCTACTAATTTTATAGCTTGCATTAGAATTGTTGCCGAATTATGGAGATATCAAAGGCAAAATAAGAATTCTGAAAAAATCGTTGATCGTGCAAACAGGCTGTATGAAAAAATTATTCATCTTGCGCAAAATTTTCAAAATATTGAGAATAGCCTTGATAAGGCCAAGGAATCTTATCTTCAAGTTGTCAAAATTTTTGAAGGCAAGGGCGGAATTGTGTCTCAAGCAAATGATTTAAAAAAATTAGGATTAAAATCTAACAAAACTTTTTCAAAAGATTTTGGCGATATGCTTGACAATCAAGAATATGAACTAGAAAATGATTATATTGAATCTAATCAAAATAAATTAGATGATGGCAATTAATATCCCAAAATAGGGCATTAAAATAATTTTATTATGACAAAACAACAACAAAACACCTCTAAATTTTCACGAATTTTATTTAAAGTTTCTGGTGAGGCGATGATGGGGAGTAAAGGCTTTGGGCATGATATTGAGGCGATATCAAAAATATGTAAGCAAATTATCAAGGCTCATGAAATTGGTTGTGAAATTTGTGTTGTGGTTGGAGGTGGCAATATATTTAGAGGCATGTCGCAAGCAGCGGAGGGAATGGAAAGAGTTAGTGCGGATTATATGGGTATGCTTGCAACTTGTATCAATGGCTTAGCTTTGCAAAGCGCTCTTGAAAAGCAAGGTGTTGCAACTCGAATGATGTCTGCAATTTCAATGAATACAGTATGCGAGCCTTATATAAAAAGAAGGGCGGTTCGTCATTTAGAGAAAAAAAGAATTGTAATTTTTGTAGCTGGAACAGGTAATCCATTTTTTACAACTGATACCGCTTCAGTTCTTAGGGCTGTTGAGATGAGTTGCGATGCTATTCTTAAAGGAACTCAAGTTGATGGAGTTTACTGCTCCGATCCTAAAACTAATCCAAATGCTAAAAAATATGCTAAGATAAAATATATAGATGTTATTAAGCAAGATTTAAAAGTAATGGATCAAACCGCCATAACTCTCGCTAAAGATAATAAATTGCCGATTATCGTCTTTTCGATAAAAAGTGAAGATGCTTTAATCGATGTTATTTTTGGCAATGGTCAATTTACAATTATCAACTAAATGAAAATCACAAAATTCTTTCTACCAACTTTAAAAGAAGCCCCAATTGATGCCACTGTAGCATCTCATCAATTAATGATTAGAGCTGGCATGATAAGACAAACCGCTTCTGGAATATATTCTTGGCTACCTTTGGGGTTAATGGTTCTAAGAAAAGTAGAAAATATAATCAGAAGAGAGATGAATGAATCTGGAGCCTTGGAGGTTTTAATGCCAACTATTCAGCCTAGTGAGCTGTGGATTGAATCTGGTAGATACGATGTTTATGGCAAAGAGATGTTAAAAATAAAAGATCGTCACCAGAGAGATCTCCTCTACGGCCCAACTCATGAAGAGGTGGTGACAGATTTATTTCGTAAAAATATTAGCTCTTACAAAGATTTGCCAAAAAATCTTTATCAAATTAATTGGAAGTTTCGTGATGAAATTCGCCCTAGATTTGGCCTGATGCGAGGTAGAGAATTCTTAATGAAAGATTCTTATTCTTTCGATATTGATGAAGAAAAATCAAAAGAAACTTATAATTTAATGTATAAAACTTATATTAAAATCTTCTTATCAATGGGGCTTAAGCCGATACCTGTAAAAGCTGATACTGGACCTATTGGAGGCAGTCTTTCCCATGAATTTCATATTTTGGCAGAAACTGGTGAAAGTAAAATTTATTACGATAAAAAATTCGAAGATTTATTCTTAAAAAAAGGCTTTGATATTTATGAAATGCAGAGTATTTATGCAATGGCAGATGAGATGCACGATCCTGAAAAATGCAATATTCCTGAAGATGGTCTTGCAGTTAAAAGGGGAATTGAAGTTGGGCATATTTTTAATTTTAAAGATAAATATTCTAAAGCTATGAACTCTACGGTTCTTGACCGCAATGGTGAAAAAATTTATCCTCAGATGGGCTCCTATGGAATTGGGGTTTCACGAGTTGTTGCTGCCGCCATTGAGGCTAATCACGATGAAAAAGGAATTATATGGCCAAAAGAAATTAGCCCTTTCGATGTTGCTCTAGTTAACATAAGAGGAGAAGACGAATCATGTAAACAATATTGCGATGAGATTTATTCTAAATTGCAAGATAAAAATATTGCAGTTATTTTTGATGATTCAAATGCAACAATGGGGCAGAAGCTCTCAATTGCAGATTTAATAGGCATTCCTTATCAAATTATTGTTGGCCCCAGAAATGTTGCAAACAAAACTATTGAAATTAAAAATCGTTCTAGCGGAAATAAAATAGAAATCGAGCTTGATAATTTGTATAAATTTCAATTATAATTATTATATCATTAGAATGTTACTAAATATGAATTCGCTATATTCCTTTACGATTAAGAAAAAACTATTTATATTGTTTTTAACATCACTACTTTTATTTTCTGGTTATGCGGTAGCAAGTGATGCGGTTTTGGATTGCATGATTATAAAAAATGAAAATAAAATCATCATTCAGGAAGGTAAAAATTGTAATACTTTGTACTCACCAAATTCAACTTTTAAAATTCCTCTTGCGGTTATTGGGTTTGAAAGTGGTGAATTAGTAGGAAGACATACTCCGATTTGGATGCCTCAAAAACCAATTACATTTTTAAAATCTTTTCATCAAGGGGAGCATTCTCCTTCGAGTTGGATGAGGTTTTCAGTAGTTTGGTACTCGCAAATTTTAACATCAAAAATTGGTATAGAAAAACTTCGTTTATACCTAGATAAAATAAATTACGGAAACAATGATTTGTCTGGCGATGCCACTAAAAACAACGGACTAACGGAATCTTGGCTTTCTTCCTCGTTAAAAATTACTCCACTACAGCAGATCGAATTTATTGAAAATCTTGCAAAGAATAAATTACAGTTCTCAAAAGAATCGCAAATAAAAACTAAAGATTTAATAAAGCTATTTGAAGAAAGTTATTTTTCTAATGGTTGGACTATTTATGGCAAAACAGGCACAAGCGATTTTGATAAGATTAATTTTAAAGAGGGCTATTTTGTTGGATTTGGAGAAAAAAATGGTAAAATAGTGTCGTTCGTAGTTCATATCAGTGGAGAGTTCGGTGATAAAAAAGTTAATGCCGGAGGAATGAAAGCGAAACAAATTTTAATTAATAAAATGACGAATGAAGGAATTTTTAATTAACAAAAAAACATATCTACTTAATTCAGCTTCTTTAAAATGTTGTTTTAATGGCAAGAGAAATATCATATAAATAAATTTATTAATTATCGATGACAAAGAAAAATGCTTATACTTGTCAATCTTGTGGTTCGGTGCATTTTAAGTGGTCGGGTAAGTGTCCTGATTGCGGAGATTGGAACTCTATGATTGAAGAATTTGCTGAAGGTGGAGCTGGAACAAGCTCTCATTTTTCCCATATGGAAGAATCCGTTTCTGTAAAAAATGCTTCTAGCAATAAAAAGTCAAGAAAAATAGAGTTGGTTGACTTGAATGGAGAAGCAAAAGATTTTCCAAGAATTGATACGGGCATAAAAGAGCTTGATCGTGTTTTGGGCGGAGGCTTAGTTAAGGGTTCGGTGGTTCTAATTGGAGGAGACCCCGGCATCGGTAAATCAACTTTATTGTTGCAGACCGCACAAAGTTTAGCGCAAAATAAAAATAGAGTAGTCTATATTTCCGGAGAAGAATCAGTTGATCAGGTTAGGCTTAGAGCTAAAAGGCTTAGTATCAATCAAGAAAATGTGCAATTGGCATCAACAACTAATGTTGCCGAAATTATTGCCTCAATAATCATTGATAAACAGCCGACTATTGTAATTATTGATTCAATACAAACTATGTTTGTAGAAGATTTATCTTCTGCACCGGGAACGGTATCGCAAGTAAGGGCAAGTGCTTTTGAATTAACGGTATTTGCTAAAAAATTTAATGTAACCCTTCTGATTGTTAGCCATGTCACTAAAGATGGTCAGTTAGCTGGTCCAAAAGTTTTAGAGCATATGGTTGATACTGTTCTTTATTTTGAAGGAGAAAAAGATCTTCATTTTCGCATTTTGAGAGCGGTAAAGAATCGCTTTGGGGCGGCCAATGAAATAGGGGTTTTTGAAATGAACGACACTGGGCTTGCTGAAGTTTCAAACCCTAGTGAATTGTTTTTAAACCATTACGAGAGAGATACAAGTGGCACAGCAATCTTTGGTGGAATAGAAGGAACAAGGCCCATTCTTGCTGAAATTCAGGCATTAGTTTCACCTTCTTTTATGCCAATGCCAAGAAGATCTGTTGTTGGTTGGGATAATAATCGCCTAGCCATGATTATTGCGGTTATTAACAATAGATTTGGCTTAAATTTATTTGATAAAGAGATTTATTTGAATATTGTTGGCGGGCTTAAAATTGTTGAAACATCAGCTGATTTAGCGGTTGCTTGTGCTTTAATTTCTTCCGCAAAAGATATTCCATTTGTTGTTAAGGGTTCGGCTAGTCAACAACAAAACACTTCAAATAATAACATTAATAAAAACAACTCTGCAACTATCGCAATAGGAGAAATAGGGCTTACTGGCGAGGTGAGAATGGTTGGAAATCTTGAGGCAAGACTAAAAGAAGCTGTTAAGCTAGGTTTTACAGACTGCCTTGTGCCAAAAGGAAACAGTAAAAATAAAAATTTTGATAATATTAAAAAAACCCTTCCGCAACTTAATCTGCATTTAATTGAGCATATTCGCGATTTAGCTAAATTTTTTAAAAAATAATAGTATAGTTTAACTATTTGTTGCACTTAATGCTTTTATCTTCTGATTCTGTAAAGATTTTTTCAATTAAAATGTAGGCCTTAACATCGTCTATATTGATTTTTTTGTTAGTAAATAGTTCGTTAAGCCTTTTATCTAGATTTATTTCTTTGCTGGGGATGGAAATAATCTTCACTGAGCCTTCTTTTGCATCAATTAATTGATTTTCAATAATTGAGCTCTCATTGCTACCGATTTGATATTTGTAATCTTCTTGGTTTGTTATTAGGCGACCCTCGGTTGTGTAGATATATTCTCTTACTTTTGCGGTGGTGCCACATTTTATTGTGATGAGGTTTTTTTGATTGGCAGAGGCGGTTTCTGCATAGTCACTATAAATGCTATTTATTCCTTTTGAAAAAACAATTTCTCCCTTTAGGGCCTTGTCATATTCTTTTAATATCTTGATATTGTTAGAGATTCTTGAAAAATGCTCTTGAGTGTTGGTAATTTTATTCGCTAGATCCTCGCTGGTTATTTTTTGAACCTGATCGTTTTTTTTATTAAAAAAAACAAAATAAATTATGGCAATAACTCCAATTAATTTAACAATTGGATTTTGTGACAAATTGAACATAGATTAATTTTTAAAAAAAATGTTGTTAATTTCTGTTTTGCTTATCGCTCCCTCTCTTAATATTTCGCAGTTATTATGTTCAAGCTTAATAATAGTTGACGGGGATTGATGATTATTGATATCTTTATCAATAATTGCAAGCTCTACAGTCGAATTTTTGAAATATCGCAGAATATCCTCTTGATTGCTAGCAACTTGCATTTCTGATGGATTTGCACTACTAACTGCGATAACATTTTTAAATGTTTGATTTAATCTTTCAACAAAATTGTGATGCGGAATGCGGAATCCTAAAAATTCTTGATTATTTTTATTTAAGTTGTTGGCGATTTTTATTTTTTTAGAAATCGATTTTCTTAATTTTGCAACGATTGTAATCTTTCCGGGTAAAAAATGTTTAGCAATTTTGGCTCCCAGATCGCTTAGCTCAAATATTTCAGTGATGAAATCAAGTTTAGGCAAAAAAATTGCAATTGGTTTATTTTTATCTCTTTTTTTAAGGTTGTACAGCCTTTCTACCGCCTCAGGGTTCGACCCGTCGACCGCTAATCCATATATTGTATCGGTCGGTATTATTATAATCTTTCCTTCCTGCAAGGCTTTTGTTGCCAATATTACGGCACTTTTATTCTGCTGATCAATTATTAGCATTTGGCGAATATTTTTCTTTAATATCGTTGTTGATTGATTTTACTGGCTCAAAGCTGATACGATGAAGATAAGAAATTCCGCTTTCTTTAATTGCCCGCACATGATTTTTTGTGCCATAGCCCATATTATTTTTCCAATCAAATTGCGGAAAATTTATGTGATAATCTTTCATAATATTGTCGCGAGTTTCTTTTGCGATTATTGATGCAGTTGCAATTGATATTGAAATTTTATCTCCCTTGATGATTGGCTTTATTTCCTCTAAGCTGTCTCTCAATAAAAATGGTTTAAAATTGCCATCAACCAGCATAATATTTGGATAAATTTTAGTTTGACGGCAAAAATTCTGATAAGCATTCAGCATCGACAATTTTGTTGCCTCGAGGATATTTATTTTATCTATAATGTTGTTATCAATAATGCCAAAAGAGGCTAATATTTTTTTATTAGAAATTTTTTCTTTAATTATTTCAAAAGCTTGTACTCGCCGTTTTTTGCTTAAAAGTTTTGAGTCTTGAATTTGCAATATTTCTTCTTTATTAAAAGCATCGATTGAAACCATTGCAATTGCCGATAAAACTGGTCCAGCCAAGCATCCTCTACCGACTTCGTCGCAACCAATAATTAATTTATTTTGATATTGATTTTCAATTGAAAAATCTGCCATTGTTTAATTTAAAAAATAATTAAAAAAATAATTGAATAATTTATTTTAATAACAATAATTCTAGCAAAAGCTTTAATTGTAAAGCAAAAAATAGTTATCACAGAGCTATCACCAAACTATAAACACTAAAAACAATATGTTCACAAACCATTTTAAACCACTTACAGCAAATAATAGCAATTTTTCTACTGATTGCGATATTGAAAAATTTAACATCCTGAGACTAATCAGGAGTGAAAATGTTGGTCCTGCAACTTTCTTTAATCTTCTCAAAATATTTGGTACTGCCACCAATGTAATTGATGCAATTAATCAAGGAAAATCAAATAATATTACAAATATACAATTATTAAAAATAAAATCTAAAATTAAATTAGTTAGCGCCGATCAGATTAATCAAGAAATAGAATCTACTAAAAATTTTGAAGCAAAATTATTATTTTTTACCGACGATTTATATCCTTACTTATTAAAAAAGATCAACAACCCCCCTCCGGTAATTACTTATAAGGGGAACCTCTCTTTATTGCAAAAAAATATCATATCTATTGTTGGTCCCAGAAATGGCTCTTTCAATGGAATGGTCTTTGCTAAAAAAATTGCCGAAGAATTGTCTAATAACGAAATTGTAATTGCTTCTGGAATGGCGAGGGGCATAGATTCTTCAGCTCATCAAGCTTCGTTAAAAAATGGAACAATAGCTGTTATGGCGGGAGGAATCAACAAAATATATCCGCCAGAAAATCAAGAAATGTATAAAGAAATTAGTAAAAATGGGCTAATACTAACAGAGCAGGGTTTCGATACTCCGCCAAAAAACATAAGCTTCATTCAAAGAAATCGCATAATCTCGGGAATAGCCCTTGGAACATTGGTAATTGAAGCGAGTATAAAATCTGGTAGTTTAATAACGGCTAAATTTGCAATCGAACAGGGTAGAGAGGTTTTTGCAGTTCCTGGCTCTCCTCTTGATTCTAGGTGTCGTGGCACAAATCGACTAATTCGCGAAGGAGCAAAAATGGTTGAAAATATCGATGATATACTTGAAGAAATAATACCAATTATTGTTATCAAAAAAAATGGTGAAGATTCTTTTTTAGAAGACGGTGACGAAGAGCAATATGTTGATGAAAATCTTGATCCAAAACTTAACTCCGATAATATTGATTTTGCAGAAAAAATATACAATCTTCTTGGTTTTGGAGAAACTGAAATTCCAATTATTGTCGATCAACTTAATGTTCCTGCTCAATTGCTAAATATAGCTTTGATGGAATTGGAATTAGCGGATAAAATAATTATAAAAAACAACAAAGTTATTAAAAAATAATATTTTTATTTTAATAAATTGCTCACAAAATCTTGGGCGTCAAATTCTTTTAAGTCAGAGCTTTTTTCACCTACTCCTATGGCATAAATTGGCTTTTTGAATTTATCTGCCAGAGAAATAATTGCACCGCCTTTTGCTGTGCCGTCTAGTTTGGTTATTATTATTCCGCTAATTTTAATTGCTTCATCAAAGCTTTCTAGTTGATTATGACTGTTTTGTCCGGTTGTTCCATCTATTATAAGCAAGTTATGATGTGGTGCGGTTTTGTCAATTTTTTTAATTACTTTATTAATCTTTTTTAATTCATCCATTAGATTCTGTTTATTATGCAACCTTCCTGCTGTGTCAATCAAAATAACATCGAACTGGTTTTTTGTTGCAAATTCAAGAGATCGATAGGCAACAGAGCTAGGTTCTTCATTTTCTCTATTTGGAAGGATGATGTCGATATCAATTTTCTTTGCCCAAATTTCGAGCTGTTCGCATGCTCCAGCACGAAAAGTGTCGCAAGCCGCAAGTAAAACTTTTTTATTTTGAATTTTTAATTTTTGAGCAATTTTAGCGATTGTGGTAGTTTTGCCAGCTCCATTTACACCGTTAAATATTATTACTATTGGAGATTTTGTGAAATCAAGTTCAAGAGGTTTTTGACAGGGCTCCAGTATCTTTAAAATTTCATTTTGAAGAAATTTTTTTACCTCAAAAAAATCGGAGTCTGTTATTTTTTCTTTTGAAAATTTTTGCTTCCTAAGATTTTCAATAATTTTATTAGTGGTTTCTGCTCCAATATCACTGGTTATAAAAAGATCTTCAAGCTCTTCGATGGTTGATAAATCAAGCTTTTTATGAGTAAAAATTTGACTAATTTTTTGTGTCAAATTACTGCTGAAAATATTTTCAGTAATTTTGCTTTTTGAGAAAATCTTAAACATTCTGTGAATCGAAATTGAATTTATTTGTAATTTAGGTAGTTTTCAGGGTTCACGGCATCGCGACCTTTTCTTAAAGAAAAATAGAGTTGCGGAAATTTAACATTACCACTTTTTCCAACTTCGCCAATTGTTGTTTCTGGTTGAATCTTTTGACCATTTTGAACCGATATTTTTGAAAGATGAGCATATGCACTTATCCAGCCATTTTTATGCTTAATGATTATTAAATTTCCATAGCTTTTTAATTCATTGCCAACATATGCAACAATGCCTGCATCGCTAGTTTTTATTATTGACCCTTGGATGGCTTTAATATTAATGCCATCATTATATAATCCGCCTTGCTTAGGACCAAATTGAGAAACCACCTCTCCTTTTAATGGCCAAATAAAGTGATTAACTTTGTCTAATGAGTTCTCGATTATGCGGTTGTCACCTTCGTTTGATTCGTTAATTTTAGGATTTGGCTTTGCAGATGTTTTGTTCGCAAGTTCTACCGCATTATTTGCGGGGTAATTTCTATTTTTAATGATGTTGCCCTGAGTGTTCTTGATGTTACTTTTAGTTAAGTTATCATTATTGGATTGATTGATTGCATTTTCTATAAATTTTGTGATTCTAATTTTTTGTCCAACTTTTATATTGCTGTCTCTGTTTAAATTATTGAGTTGATAAAGCTGATCGATGTTAATTTGATGTTCTCTAGAAATGCTGTATAATGTGTCGCTATTCTTAACTTCGCGATATATGGGTTTAGGAATTATAAGGGTTGAGCCGGCTTTTAATATAAAAGGCGGAGTTAATTTGTTAACTTCGATTAAATCTCTTAACACCAATGAGTGTTTTTTTGCAACGCTATAGAGAGTCTCCCCGTTTTCAACGACTATTTTTTTCTCCCCCTCGTCATTTTGTCGATTTGTGTTTTTATTATTTTTATCTAGATATTTTATTTTATTTTGTTGATTATTTTTGTCATATACATTTTGATTGCGATTAATAATTTTTGCAGGTTTTTGAGAGCAAGACTGCATTACTAAAGCAAGGAGCAATATTGTTAGATATTTTAGTTTCATAGTACGAATTTATAATTGCAAATAATTTAATTGCTCTAATTTTAAAAGTAATCCTTGATTTATCAAGGCTAAATTAATAAAAAAACTATTTTGAAGCATCGAATGATAATTTTTGAATTGATTTTAATTTCAATAATAGGAGCTTGTTTTGGCTCCTTTATAAGTTTGCTAAGCTACAGATTAGCGTTAAAGAAATTTAATGTTAATCAAAAAGATAGCAACATAATTTTTGCTCATTCTCGATGTTGTAATTGTAGCATTAGATTGAAGGCAATTAATTTAATGCCGATATTTTCTTGGATTCTCCAAAAAGGTTGCTGTCATTATTGTGGAATAAAAATTTCAGTTCGCTATATTTTAATCGAAATTTTTACTTTATTCGTTTTTGCTTCGCTTTATGCATTCAATCAATTTCATTTTAATTCAGGCTTTATATTGCAAATAATGGTTTTTGTCATTTTGCTAACAATGATTATAACCGATATTGAGCATTTTTTTATTCCGAATATTTTGCAAATATTTTTAATTTTTGTTGGTTGTGCAATAATTTATAATCAAAATATTGACAAAGATTTTGAAAAAATATTTGGAATTACTCTGGTTAGAGTTTGGTCTTCGTTTGTTTATTTTTTAATTGTCTTTGTGATATCGATAGCATTTTTTCTTTATAAAAAGATTTTATCAATAGGGGTTGATGATCTAAAGTTTTTTGCGGTTTCTGGTTTTATTTTGGGTTTGCAAAAAATGCTATTATTCTTTTTTTTGAGTGGAGTTATTGGAGTGCTTTTTGGATATTTATGGCTCGTGATTAAAAAACAGCGAGAATTTCCTTTTGCGCCACCGATTTGCATATCTTTGTTTCTTTGTCTTGGTGATTTTAGTTTTTTAATTAAAATTTTTGACAAAGTTATTTTAAAATTTTCATTTTGATAAAATATTTTACTTGAAAACAAAAAAATTAGACATAAAATCGTCAACACTCTTTTAATTAAGATTAATAGTTTTTAATATCAACCCTTTACCAAAAATATCAATGTCAGAGCAACTATCATCAGAGCAGATAAGCGACAAATTAAACGAAAATACACCCAATCAAGAAATCAAAAACACATCTAGAAGTGCTGTTTATGATAATGAAAAAATAGCAGAACAAGAAAAATTATTTATCGAAGAAAATTTTTCCGCTTTATTTGAGGAGTATGAAAAAGACAGTCAAAAACTAACAGAGGGAACTGTAGTAAAAGGGGTGATAGTTGGAATATCTGAAAAAACAATTGCAATTGATATCGGGGCGAAATCGGTAGGTTTTATTGATATAGCTGAGTTTAAAAGAGATGGCGATGTTGAAGAGGGCGATGTTGTTGATGTCTTTCTTGAGAGACTTGAAAATAAAAAAGGTGAATTAATTATTAGTCGTGATAA
>Ga0164295_10003388_pt1 | contig 12848 bp, 7 predicted proteins | sample GEODES006metaG_FD_111798 | JGI IMG/M metagenome (GOLD analysis project Ga0164295, IMG submission 111798) | Oligotrophic lake water microbial communities from Sparkling Lake, Wisconsin, USA - GEODES006 metaG | ecosystem: Environmental > Aquatic > Freshwater > Lake | place: USA: Sparkling Lake...
CCCATTGTTGAAAAGTTGGGATTGCTGAGTGTTGCTTGTAGTTCGCTCCGTGTGCTGGCTTTTTCTAGTCCCTGAATAATTGCCCGAGTCGCATCGTAAGCAGTCGCCGTCCGCCAGTTAACTTGACCACCCCAAAGCTTGGTTGCTTGTTTGGTAAAAACACTAGCCTTTTCCATTTGAGGATGCCAGACAACAGGCATTGTTAACCCATTAACATCACTTCTACCTGATTGCAATGTTTGTATCGTATACATACTGGGACTACTGAAAAGTGCTAGTCGGCTTTTATTACTGCGAGCAATGTCAATTGACTTTTCCAATTGATCGATGTGAGGAGTAAGTAAAATAGCATCGGCTCCACTGCTAATAGCTTGAGAAATAGAAGTAGATGGGTTGAAATTAGCTGATCCCATATCGCAGTCAATGTTAATTAACTGACCACCATCTGCAATTAGGGATGCGGTGAATTCGTCTCTAAATGTAATATTATCAGGAGCTTGAGAATTATAGCAAGTCGCTACACGGGATTTTTTTGCTACCTTGAGGACATATTTTGCCAATGGTTCAGCCAAGAACCGAGTGCTAGGAAGCGCACGAAAAATATAGCTGCCAAAACCTGCTAGTTTTTGTGCAGAACTGGTTGGAGTAATCATCACTAGTTGTCCAGACTGATAGATGGGAGCGGCTGCCAGTGATGCTTCGCTGGCATTATGTCCCACGACCGCCAGCACTTGAGGATCTGCTATTAAAGCTTTCGCTACTTGCTTGGCAATGTCTGGATTGTTTTCGTCGTTGATAATTTCAACCTGTAAGCCCTTACCATTGATACCTCCAGATCGATTAATTTCATCTTGTGCCTGAGCCACACCCCGGAGTAGTTCTCGAGCAACGTTGAGACTACTCCCAATAGGGACACTAACAGCAATTTTAGGAGCATTATCGCCGATAGAACGAGCATTATTTAGATAAATTAAGGTTTCTGGGTCATTCTGTTGCTGAATTAAGGCTGCTTGGAATTTAGCGATCGCCGTGGGGTAGTCCTTATCCGCAAACGCGCTAATACCTGCTTCTTTCTCAGGAGTGGCATCAGCAAGAATTAGCAGCTTTTCACCCCAACTCATCCGTTCTTGGATCGAAAGATGATATGCAACTAATTTTGACATACCCAAAAGCAAAGCGATGCCTAGCACAATAAACACGATTGGTGGCAGACCCTGTTTAGTTTTTAATCTCATTTTTCCTCTACTGTCTAAGCGATTTAGTGGTTGGGTACTATGTTAATTCTGTGTATTTTGTAGGTAGGGATTGTCTAAAAAATTATTAGTTTTGTCCCACTTTACACCAAAAGCATCTGTTTTAGGCACTTCCTCATAAAAATATGCGACACATTTTGTATATTAAGTCTTATGGGATAAGGGATTCAGAATTAACACACTAGGCTCTGCCTAATATAATTGTATCCTATACAACTATAACCCTTAATAAATTTGATGAGTATAAGCTTTATTACATCTAACTTGCATATTTTTGAATTGGGAAAAAAGCATAGCGTTGGCGATCGCTATATTGAAGCATAAAAATCAAAAATTATATCGCTTAAGCTCCTTGTCTCTGCGCCTCTGCGCCTCTGCGTGAGCAAAAATCATCCCTTCAATCACCAACGCTATCTATTTTTGATATTCCCTGATTACCCATTACCTATCACCCATTACCCATGACCCAAATTAAACGTCCTCGGCAAAAATGAAGCGATATAACTCGCTAGGATCTGGTTCAGGGCTGCTTTGGGCAAATTTAACCGCGTCCTCAATTACAGCCTGAATTTTCTTTTCAATATCTTTGAGTTCTGCTTCTGTAGCTAGATTTTGTTCCACTAAATAACCCGCTAACTTTTTAATGGGGTCACGAGCAAACCAAAATTCTTTTTCTTCTTTGCTTCGCATTTCGTCTGGGTCAGCTAGAGAATGACCCCGGAAGCGATAAGTCAGAGCTTCAATTAAAGTTGGACCTTCTCCAGCACGGGCGCGGGCTACGGCTTCCTGAGCCACCTGACGCACTGCTAGAACATCCATGCCGTCTACTTCCACACCCACCATGTTAAACACACTGGCTTTTTTGTAGATCTCTGGTTGGGAAGTTGCCCGTTCGTGAGACATACCAATTGCCCACTTATTATTTTCGACCACAAAGAGAATTGGCAATTTCCATAAAGCTGCCATATTCAATGTTTCAAAAAATTGACCGTTGTTAGCAGCACCGTCACCAAAGAAGCAAGCGGTTACTTGGTCAGCGTTTTTGTCTCCCAGAACTTCCCGACGATATTTAGATTGAAAAGCAGCACCAGCAGCCACGGGAATACCTTCGGCTACGAAAGCATAACCACCTAATAGGCGATGTTCAGCCGAAAACATATGCATTGAACCACCGCGCCCTTTGCTGCAACCTGTGGCTTTACCAAATAATTCTGCCATAACTTCGCGGGCGGGGACTCCGGCGCTTAAAGCATGAACGTGGTCACGGTAGGTACTGGAAACGAAATCTTCACCGGGGCGCATTGCACCTTTGACAATGCCGCTACAAACTGCTTCTTGTCCGTTGTATAGGTGGACAAAACCAAACATTTTCCCTCTATAGTACATTTCGGCACATTTATCTTCAAATAAACGTCCTAATGTCATATCTTCGTATAAGCCCAATCCTTCTTCTTTGGTGATTTGGACTGTGGCAGTATTAAATGTGGGTAACGTGCGCTCTTGAGCCATGCTGGTGAAGTATCCCTATTGTAAAAGTTAAAGTTAAGTTGGTTTTAGATAACGTTAGCTATAAATTAGCCAGCGTTGACAAAACTAATTTATCAAGCCTCATTTTATAGGATAGCAATGAGGATAACTGGCTTTCTGCATAGCTATTAACAATTAACGTAATTTCATCACGTAAGTTAAGATGAAGCTACATGAAATCAGATTTTAAGAATAATCAAACGCAGATAAACGCAGATAAACGCAGATGAGAATGAATAAACTCATCAATTGTATGATTTTTTTTTGCAGCAACGGACAACTGACAACGGACAACGGACAACTGACAACTGACAACTGACAACTGACAACTGACAATTATTTGCCGATGAGTTTAACTAGTCCAATCCCTCCAAAGTATAGTCCTAAAACTGCACCGGCTAAAAGACTTTGGGTTAGAGGATCGGTAGAAGGTGTCAGCACTGCTCCCAAAATTACTGCTGTCATAATTACATAACGCCAACCTTTCAACATGATTTGTGAGGAGACAATTCCCAAGGTAGCGAGCAAAATTTGAATAACTGGAACTTGAAATGCTAGTCCTGTGGTGAATAACAATAACAGCACAAAATCAAAATACTTATCAATTGACCAAAGTTGCTCAACAACATCAGCACCATAATTAATGAAGAATTGCAAAGCAGCGGGAATGAGTGCAATGTCAGCGAAAATTAAGCCGCATACAAATAATACGCTTGAACCTAGCACCACAGGGATGACTAAACGCCGTTCCCGCACGGTGAGGCCAGGAAGTACAAACTGGATAATTTGATAAAGAATGAAGGGAGTAGCCAGGATTAAACCACCGTAAGCAGCAACTTTCATGGAGACAAAGAAAAATTCTCCCGGAGCTAATTGCAGAAATTTAACGCCGTGAGCAGGAACTTCTAGTAGTTGTACTAGGGGTTTGACGAAAATAAAACAACCGATAATACCCACTACTACCACTATGAGGGCATAGAAAATTCTTTGCCGCAACTCCTCCAGGTGGTCAAATATGGACATTTCCACTTCACCTGGTAATTCATCTAGCGGGTTAATAGATGGTTCTGGGTCTAAGCCGGGGGAATTTATGGTATCTACGTCTTGTGAAGAGGTCATGAGTAGGAAAAGTGGGAAACATTTGTTAGGCAATCTTCGTTCACTATTTTATAGGGAATCCGCTCGAAAACTTTTGAAGTTGTAAATAAGTCGGGAAAATAGCCGTATTTATTTTTGGTAGCATTTCTATTTTTATTTTTACATTTGGACTTTAATTTTGCATCTGTATTAATTAGCACAAAATAAATTTTGTGCATTTCTAAATTATTACTACTTGATACATAAATATTAATTGCAGATCTTATATCCTTTTATGCAGTATTTACTAGGTGTATAGCTTGTTAAATCTGGTTTTTTTATGCTTTAAAAAAAAATACTCTAAATTTAATTTACGATTAAATACAAATGTACTTTAAATTACGTTCTGTTCTATGTTGACGGATAATATTTATATTTGTTTCTGATCAAAAAAAGATTTTTTTATCCGGGATTTTCCCGTAGTCAATGTATACGTATCAAGCACGTTATCTTGTGGTTAAATTAACTCTGCCAGGGGGGTAAGAGTGGATTTGTCCATCACAGATATAACTTTAATCTGTGAATCAATGAAAACAATAACTTGTTTATCTCAGTCTGGGATCAATCAAGGATGTAGTTGGGTAAAACCAAGTATAAATCTTGATTTATTTCTATACTGACTAGACAAGGATATACTAATGCGCTTTAAATTTGCATTCTTTGTAGTGTCTTATTTGAGACTATAAACAGATTTTTCTGGCAATTTTTATAACTATTAGCTGATTCATAAGTTTTCACGATTGATCAAAATAATGTTGCTGATTACGCAATAGAAATCTGAATTGAATTTAGACATGAAAAAAACAATTGGTGTAGGACTAATGGTGTTGTCAGTTTATCTGTGCAATTCCAGTGCTTGTTTTGCAGGGAATAAGCTGTCTAGAGATAATGCTCAAGCAAGAATCGAAAATTATACTCAATCACAGTTAGTGGTTAATGTCTCTGCTAGAGATGAGCCACAAGGAGATTGTTTACGTACAGGTACATGCAAGGACTAATATTTTTTGATTACAAAGTAATATTTGTAACCGAGCTTAAATAATTAGCGTTAAGCGAGATTTATCAGATCATCAGATTTTTTCTCAACTTTCAATATTGGATATATTTTGGTTTGCTTCGGTAGAGGGAGTCATCCAGATGTTATCTATGCTTGTTTATCAGGGACTACTACTTGTTTGATTTTGTTCTGAATGTATTAAAGTAAATACTGATTTTGGATTTTCTTGCGTGAAGATGTGAAGAAAAATCTAAAATTAGTTATGTTTCTATACCTGATTTTTGCGGATATGTTCGGTTTTCCACTGTAAAATAGATTGTGACAGATCATGTTATGACCATTACAGCGTGAATTAATTTTTTATGCTTCTTAACTTAGAAAGATTTTATCAAGCTTGTAATCCTTCCCGGCCGTTGATGATTGAGAATGTAGACGACCGGATGTATTATATTGATTTTACTTCAGTCCGTGGAGGAAAAATTATTGAAGCTCTGCTGCGGACTATTGCAAAGATTTCCCCAAATATACCAACCTGTCAATTATTTACGGGACATTTGGGCTGTGGAAAATCTACGGAATTGCTACGACTCAAGGCCGAGTTGGAAGCGCGAGATTTTCATGTTGTCTATTTTGAGTCTACCCAGGTTTTAGAAATGGTAGATATAGATATTACAGATATTCTATTAGCGATCGCGGGTTTGGTGAGTGAAAACTTGGAAGCGATGAAACTGCGTGTCCAACCTAGTTACTTTACCAAGTTGTTTAGCGAGTTGGTAGATTTTTTGCAAACGCCTTTAGAATTGGGGGTAGAAGCGGAATTATCTGTGGGGATTGCCAAAATTACGGCGAAAACTAAAGAAAGTCCTCAGTTACGCAGACGGTTAAGAGACTATCTAGAACCACGCACAGAAAATATCTTACAATCAATTAATAAAGAGCTATTAGATCGGGCTAATTTGGAGCTAAAAGCTAGGGGTAAGAAGGGATTGGTGGTGATTGTGGATAACTTGGATCGGGTGGCGGTTCGTCCTTTACCGTCTGGGCGATCGCTACCAGAATACTTATTCATTGATCGAGGAGAACAATTAAGAAAATTGAATTGCCACATAGTTTACACAATTCCCTTAGCTTTGACATTTTCTAATGATAGTGCGGAACTACAACATCGTTTAGGAGGTGGAGTTGCACCGAAAGTATTACCAATGATTCCCGTGCGGCAACGTTCTGGAGAAATTAATACAGAAGGACTAGGATTAATGCGACAAATGGTATTAGCAAGAGCCTTTCCTGACAGATCACCAACAGATCGTTTAAATTTAGTTACTCAATTATTTGATCATCTAGATACTCTAGATCGTTTGTGTTTGATTAGTGGTGGTCATGTCCGCGACTTATTAGGGTTACTATTTGATTGTTTACGAGATCAAGATCCACCTTTTGACCGTAAGTGTGTAGAATTAGTAATCCAAAGACAACGAGATTACCGGGCTAATGCCATTGATCTGGATGAAAGTGAATTAATCTTGCAGGTAATCCAAGATCAACGAGTTAGAGGCAATGTAGAGTACGATATTTTATTACGGAGTTTATTCGTATTTGAATATCGTGATCACCAGGGAGTTTGGTTTGCACTTAACCCAGTTTTAGCAGAAACCGAAAAATTTAAATTATGGTTAAAAGACAGCAAGCAGAGAATATAATCGCTGCTAATCAACAGTCTTTACGTAGTTTAGAAAGAGCAATTACCTTTTCTAAAAATCAGTTTTCAGTTATCTTGCTGTGCTGTAACTACGAATTTTTGCGAGATATAATCCGGCAACAACTAGCAATTAATGGTTGGGGAAATGAGCGTATTCAAAGTATTACTTTAGCCGGAAATGCTACAGGTTTATATACCACTATTCAATCACAACTTACCATTAATCAACCTGCCGGATTAATGATTATGGGGTTTGAATCAATCTATGGAATAGATGATCTCCTGCGTTCCATTAATCAAGTCCGAGATGAATTTCGTAAACGTTATCAAATCCCCATGATTTTTTGGGTAAATGATGAAGTGTTACAGAAAATCCTGCGGTTAGCTCCCGATTTTGCCAGTTGGGCAGCTACACCAATTAGATTTGAAATGACTTCTATTGGATTACTAGAATTTCTCCACCAAGAAACTGACGATCTATTTACGAGAGTTTTACAAAGTAATTATGCACAAGGTAATCCTGTTACCTTAGAACAAGTATGGATTAGCAGTGATCAACTGCATTATGCAATTAAAGAATTGTATGATAGGGGGATTGGAATCGAAGCAGAATTAAATGCTAGGTTAGAATTTATTTTTGGCATAGATGATTATGTCAATAATCGGATTGATTCTGCCTTAAATAACTTTCAGAAAAGTTTGCGTTTTTGGCATCATCAAGAAAACTTAGGGCTAACAGAATATGCAACTGATAGAACAGCAGAATTATCTGATTCATCCTATGCTGATCTTTTAAAACTGTCAATTTTATTATTTTATATTGGATTATGTTGCTGTCGTCTTGCCGAACAAAATCCCAAATTAAAAGAAAGATATTGGCAATCAGCTAAAACATATTTTCAGCAATGTTTACAAACATTTGAAATTGCTGGACGGATAGATTTAGTTTCAGAATTTATTGAACAATTATTAGAAGTCTTATATAGTTTAAAATCATGGGCAGTATTAGAAGTTGTCGCTAAAAAATCCCTAGAATTACATCAAATATATGGTAGGAAAATTCAATTAGCTTGTGATTATGGTTTTTTAGCACAGGTAGCCGTACATAATTCTAACTGGATACAAGCTAGTATTTTAGCGCATATATCACTACTACAATTAGAAACAGAAAAAAATCACCCAGAATCAAATCATTATTTATTTCCTCTGATATTAGAACAAATTTATTTATTAACTTTAGCAGAAGCCCTCAATCATCTAGGACAAATAACGGGAGCAAAAGAATATATAAATGCAGCATCTCAACAACTGTCATCAGCTTTAGAAAACAGTGAACATAAATATGATGCCCATCGTTATATTCGCTTATTACATAATTTAAGATCATTATACTTTCAAGTAGGACACTATCTTCAAGCCTATATTATTAAACAAAAACTCCGTTCTGTAGAACAACAATATGGTTTTGTCCCCTTTATTGGGGCTGGACGGTTACAACCGCAAAGACAAGTCACCAACCCCACTTTAATATCTACATTTAGTAGTAATAGTATAGCCTTAGAAATTGCCGCTTCTGGTAGAGAATATGATGTTAATAACTTAATTGGGAGAATTAGTCGTGCAGACCAAAAATTAATAGTTATTCATGGACAGTCAGGTGTTGGTAAAAGTTCTACTGTTACGGCTGGCTTAGTTCCCGCACTGCAAAACCGGGCTGTTGGTGATCAAATTGCTGTACCAGTTGTCCTCCAAGTCTATACAGATTGGTTAGGAGAATTAGGTAAATCTTTTACCAAGGCCATGTTAGAACTGCAAAAAATATCAGCCATGGAAACAGAATTTAGATCTGATATTTCTATACCTACAACTATTAATAGTATTTTGCAAAAATTACGGGAAAATGCAGATAATCATTTAATTACAGTGTTAATTTTTGACCAATTTGAAGAATTTTTCTTTGGTCATACAGATATTCAGAAAAAACAAATATTTGATCAATTTATTAGTGATTGTTTAGGTGTATCTTTTGTGAAAGTTATTTTGACTTTGCGCGAAGATTATTTACATCGCCTTCTAGATTTTAAATGTCTTTCATCAATCGAAACAATTAATAATAATATTCTTGACAAAAATATTCGTTATCAACTTAATAACTTTTCTCCTGAAAATGCCAGAAAAATCATTCAGAAATTAACTGAACGTTCACATAATCAATCCCAACTCAAATTAGAACCAGATTTAATTGATGCGTTAGTTGCTGATTTGTCTTCAGAACTGGGCGAAGTTCGTCCGATAGAATTGCAATTAGCGGGCGCACAATTACAAGATAAATATATTACTACCCTTGCCCAGTATCAAGCATATCGTCCCAATAAATTAATCCAAAGATATATTAAAGAATTAATTAAAGAATGTGGAAAAGAAAACGAACGGGCTGCTCTCCTGGTTTTATATTTATTAACAGATGATCATAATAAAAGACCTTTTAAAACCCGGACAGAATTAACATTAGAACTCTCAGAGTTAGAAGATCCTAGTAACTTAGAATTGATTTTAGATATTTTAGTTCGCTCCGGGTTAGTTGTGATATTTCCCAATGTTCCCGAACGCTATCAATTAATTCATGATTATTTAGTCAGCTTAATTCGTTATTTACAACAACAGGAATCTGGATTACAAACACAAATTAATACATTACAGGATCAGGTTAGAAATAGTTATCAAGAAATTGAACGGCTTAAAAGTGAATTAAGAAAAACTCAGAACGGTGTTAGTTTAGAACAGACACACCATTCACAAGGAGATAATTTACTGGCAGAATTAAGAGAATTACGAAAGCGAGAAGAAGCAAGTCAAATAGAAATTCAACATTTACGCACAGAATTAAAAGAAAAAGAGTTACTTGCAAAATTAGCCGATAGCCAAGAAAAACAACGTTTGGGTGCAATTAGATTAAATATTGCCCTGAAAATAGCCTTAACAGCTTCTATTATTGCTATGTTTGCCTTAACTACTTGTGTGACTACGTCCACAGATAGTGAAATGAAAACTCTAAGTGCATCTAGTGAGACTTTATTTGCTTCTCAAAAAGGTATTGATGCTCTCAAGGAAAGTTTGAAAGCAGGAAAAAAATTAAAAAAAACTCTATGGATAGATACTTCTACTCAAGAGAAGGTATTAACTGCACTGTATCAAGCGGTTTATGGAGTCAAAGAACGTAATCATTTAGAAGGTCATTTGTCGGGAATCAGAATGGTGACATTTAGTGCAGATAAATCTTTAATAGCTTCAGCTAGTGCAGATACAACAATTAAACTTTGGAGTCCTAATGGTCTTTTAATCAACACTTTATCAGGACATGAAGATGTAGTAAATAGTGTTATTTTTAGTCCTGATAGTCAAATGTTAGTTTCCGCTAGTCAAGACAAAACAATTAAACTCTGGAGTCGAAAAGGTAAACTACTCAAAACTTTACTAGGTCATACATCTATGGTCAATAGTGTAAGTTTCCATCCTGATGGTCAAATTATCGCCTCTGCAAGTACCGATAAAACCATAAAATTGTGGAATCAAGAAGGTAAACTACTAAAAACATTATCTGGTCATAAAGATGCTGTTTTAGCCGTAGCTTGGTCTAATGATGGGAAAATTTTGGCTTCTAGCAGTGGTGATAAAACCATAAAATTGTGGAGTAGCAAAGGTCAATTAATCAAAACTTTACCAGCCCATGAAGATGCTGTTTTAGCTATAGCTTGGTCTAGTGATAGTAAAATTCTGGCTTCTGCTAGTAAAGATAAAACCATAAAATTATGGAATCAAGAAGGTCAATTACTCAAAACTCTTTCTGGACATAGCAACGGTGTTATTAGTATCAATTTTAGCAGCGACGGTCATACTTTAGCATCTGCTAGTATGGATGAAACAGTTAGAGTTTGGAGTATTGATGGTAATTTACTAGGAACTCTGCGAGGACATAATGGTTGGGTAAATAGTGTTAGTTTTAGCCCTGACCGACTAACTTTAGCATCTGCTGGTAGAGATAAAACTATTATTTTGTGGCGTTGGGATAGTCTAATTTTACCTAATCCCCAAGCTAATAATGATTGGGTAACAAGTATTAGTTTTAGTCCTGATAGTAATACTATTGCCGGTGCTTGTTTGGATAAAACAATCAAAATCTGGAATCGGGAAGGTAAATTACTCAAAAAATTCATAGCCCATAATGATCAAGTTTGGGCTGTAGCTTGGTCGCCTAATGGTAAAATTATTGCTTCTGCTAGTAAAGATAAAACTATAAAATTATGGCATCAAGATGGTAAATTATTAAAAACATTATCTGGTCATAATGATCTAGTTTTAGCTGTAGCTTGGTCGCCAGATGGTAAAATTATCGCTTCTGCTAGTAAAGATAAAACCATAAAATTATGGAATCAAGATGGTAAATTACTAAAAACTTTAAATGGTCATACTGATGCTATTAATTGGGTGAGTTTTAGTCCTAATGGTAAATTTCTAGCCTCCGCTAGTGATGATAAATCAGTAAAAATATGGACAAGTAATGGCGAAATGATCAAAAATTTAACTGGTCATACTCGCAGGGTAAATGGTGTAGCCTGGTCGCCTAATGGTAAATTATTAGCTTCTGTTAGTCTTGATAGTACGGTGAAAATTTGGAGTGAGAACGGTCAATTACAAAAAACCCTGATGGGGTATGGTGATGGTTTTATTAGTGCTAAGTTTAGTCCAGATGGTAAAACTCTAGCCGTCAGCAGTGATAATAAAATCAGGTTGTGGAATCAAGAAGGTGTTTTAATGATGGTTTTAAAAGGTGATGCAAAAGATTTAAGCAGCGTCAGTTTTAGTCCAGATGGTAAAATATTAGCGGCTGGTAGTGGTAATAGTCATGTAATTTTACGGAAGTTATCGGATATGACATTAGAAAGATTACTGAAAAGTAATTGCCATATATTAAAAAATTATCTACTATATAATCCAAACCTGCCCAAAAGCGATGCCTATAAAGAGGAAAGTTATAGAACTTTATGTCAAAATAATTAGGGGAATAATTAGTGATTTATAATTCTTCTTTTTCATCTATTCTTTAGCAAATAAAAAGCCATATAGGACTATGCAAATTACTTTTTTACCAGATGATATCACCGTTAATGCCCAAGTAGGAGAACCGTTGTTAGATGTCGCAGAACGGGCTGGAGTATCCATTCCTACTGGTTGTTTAATGGGAACTTGTCACGCTTGTACTGTAGAATTAGATGATGGTGAAGTTATCCGGGCTTGTATTACCGCAGTTCCACCAGGAAAAGATAAATTAACGATACATCTTTTTAGTGATCCAACTTGGTAATTATCTATGCAGCAATCTACTTCTAATCATCATCAAGATTTTATCCGACAACTAATAACTTTAGTTGCTGTTGTTGGTGCTTTTGTGGTGAATGTAGCATCAAATATTTTTCCCTTAAATGGACTGAGTATAGGGGCAATTTCTAACACTTTATTTAAAGATGTGTTGATTATTCCTGCTAACTATGCTTTTGTCATTTGGGGAGTGATTTATTTAGGATTATTTGCTTTAGCAGTTTATCAATTTCTACCTAACCAAAAACAGGATGCAGATTTACGCAAAACAGGTTATCTGTTAGTGATTGCTTCTGTTTTTCAAAGTATTTGGGTGTATTTATTTTTGTCTAGACTTTTTGCTTTTTCTGTTGTGGCTATGTTCGGTATTCTCATACCGCTGATGGCTATTTATCATATTTTAGGCATTGGCAAAAAGCGGGTATCTCAAACGAAAAAGTTATGCTTGCATAATCCTGTGAGTATTTATTTGGGTTGGATTTCTGTGGCAACTGTGGTAAATGTGGCTTCTGCACTATATTTTTATGGTTGGAATGGTTGGGGTATTAATAGTCAGGTCTGGACTATCATCATGTTGGTGGTAGCCACAGCAATTGCGGCTGTGATTGCAATTAGGTACAAAGATATTCCCTATACTGGTGTTACGGTTTGGGCATTAATAGCGATCGCTGTTAAACATAGTAATATTGATTTATTGCGTAATTTAGCAATATTTTTGGCGGTTATTTTGATCTTTCTAGTAGTCTGTCAAATAAATTTTGACGGATAAGGGAATGAACCACGAAGGCACGTTCGCGGAGCGTCTCGAAGAGATAGAACACGAAGGAAGAAGGAAAGAAGAAAAATCTATTTACCCGTC
>Ga0164295_10003389_pt1 | contig 12847 bp, 8 predicted proteins | sample GEODES006metaG_FD_111798 | JGI IMG/M metagenome (GOLD analysis project Ga0164295, IMG submission 111798) | Oligotrophic lake water microbial communities from Sparkling Lake, Wisconsin, USA - GEODES006 metaG | ecosystem: Environmental > Aquatic > Freshwater > Lake | place: USA: Sparkling Lake...
ATATACGATCGATAGTGAACTAGTACAGCGATGGAAAGGTGAAAAGAACCCCGGGAGGGGAGTGAAATAGATCCTGAAACTCTGTGCCTACAAGGAGTCGGAGCGGACTTGATCCGTGACGGCGTGCTTTTTGTAGAACGATCCAGCGAGTTAATATATATGGCAAGGTTAAGTGTGCAAACGCCACGGAGCCGAAGTGAAAGCGAGGGTTAACTGCCCGACTTAGTCATGTGTATTAGACCCGAAACTAGGTGACCTAACCATGGGCAGGCTGAAGCCGTCGTAACAGGCGGTGGAGGGCCGAACCGTAGTGTGTTGCAAAACGCCCGGATGACCTGTGGTTAGCGGTGAAATGCCAATCGAACCTAGAGATAGCTGGTTCTCCTCGAAATAGCTTTAGGGCTAGCGTCATAAACTACCTGTCGGGGGTAGAGCACTGAATGGGTTGAAGGCTCCTCGGAGTACTTCGCTCAATCAAACTCCGAATACCGACAGAGATTATTATGGCAGTCAGAACGGCGGTGCTAAGATCGTCGCTCGAAAGGGAAACAGCCCAGATCGCCATCTAAGGCCCCAAAGTCATAGCTAAGTGGGAAACGGGGTGAGATTGCATAAACAACCAGGATGTTGGCTTAGAAGCAGCCATGCATTTAAAGAGTGCGTAACAGCTCACTGGTCAATTGTGATCTTGCACGGAAAATATAACGGGGCTCAAGCTATGCGCCGAAGATGCGAATTCTATAATTTATTATAGAGTGGTAGAGGAGCGTTCCTCGGGCACTGAAGCTAAACCGTGAGGTTTGGTGGAGCGCGGGGAAGTGAGAATGCTGGAATGAGTAACTATAAGGTAGGTGAGAATCCTACCCACCGTAAGACCAAGGTTTCCTGGGCAACGTTTATCGTCCCAGGGTTAGTCGGGCCTAAGCCGAGGACGAAAGTCGTAGGCGATGGACAACAGGTTGATATTCCTGTACCGGCTACTTTGTTCCCATACAAGACGCAGGATGGTAGCGTGAGCGGATTTTTGGCTATATCCGTCCAAGTGCGTAATCTCGGTTTACCGAGGCGAAACACGAATGAAACGAACCGCAAGGTTTGGATTCACGTGAGCCAAACTGACTAGAAAATTGTATGATTAATAGAAGTAGCCGCCCGTACCGCAAACCGACACAGGTGGTCGGGTCGAGTAGACCAAGGTGCTCGGGAGAACCCTCGTTAAGGAACTCGGCAATATAGCGACCGTAACTTCGGGATAAGGTCTGCCCCGCCAATTTAGGACGGGAGATATTGTTCGGATTCTTAACAATAATTTTTTTTAAAACACAAAAAACGTTGAAGATAATAGTGTAATCGCTTAAGTTTTCGAACGTGTCTCGCGCATTAAATTGGCGGGGCCGCAGCGAAAGAGCCCAAGCGACTGTTTACCAAAAACACAGGTCTGTGCTAACACGTGAGTGGATGTATACGGATTGACGCCTGCCCGATGCCGGAAGGTTAAAGAGAGAGGTTCACGCCTCGAACTGAAGCCCCGGTCAATGGCGGCCCTAACTATAAGGGTCCTAAGGTAGCGAAATTCCTTGTCGGGTAAGTTCCGACCCGCACGAATGGCGTAACGATTTGGGCACTGTCTCAACGAGGGACCCGGTGAAATTGCAATAGCGGTAAAGATGCCGTTTACCCGCACCAAGACGGAAAGACCCCGTGGAGCTTTACTACAACTTGACATTGGATTTGGTTATATACTGTGTAGAATAGGTGGGAGACTTTGAAACTTCGGCGCTAGCCGAAGCGGAGTCACCAGTGAAATACCACCCTGTATGTGACTTGGTTCTTACCGTGACCGTTATCCGGTTACGGAACAGTGTCTGGTGGGTAGTTTAACTGGGGCGGTTGCCTCCTAAACAGTAACGGAGGCGTTCAAAGGTTAGCTAAGTTCGGATAGAAATCGAACTGATAGGGTAAGCCCATAAGCTAGCTTGACTGCGAGACCTACAAGTCAAGCAGGTGCGAAAGCAGGAGCTAATGACCCACTCATAACACGTGGAAGTGTGAGAGATCAACGGATAAAAGTTACCCCGGGGATAACAGGCTTATAGCGCCCAATAGTCCACATAGACGGCGCTGTTTGGCACCTCGATGTCGGCTCGTCCTATCCTGGAGCAGGAGCATGTTCCAAGGGTTTGGCTGTTCGCCAATTAAAAGGGTACGCGAGCTGGGTTCAGAACGTCGTGAGACAGTTCGGTCCCTATCTGGTGTGGGCGTTTAGAAATTTGAGAAGAGTTGCTCCTAGTACGAGAGGACCGGAGTGAACGAACCGCTGGTGTATCGGTTGTCATGCCAATGGCATTGCCGAGTAGCTACGTTCGGACGGGATAAACGCTGAAAGCATATAAGCGTGAAGCCTCCTTCAAGATTAGATTTCTCCATTAGACTCGCAGTAGACGACTGCGTTGATAGGCACCAAGTGTAAGCACAGTAATGTGTTCAGCTGAGGTGTACTAATAGTCGATTGACTTTTTTTATGCTTTTAATTCGCTGGCAATTTGTAGATAACATCTGCGAATTGGCAGGTAAGAGCAATATTTCTGCCATTTAACATATTTAGATATATCATAAAACCCATTGTGGGTTTTATGCTCGTGTCTTTAGTTTGTGACCGTACATTTATGTATGGTCACTGCCTGAAGCATGTTGTATGCAATTTTCTGGTGCTTTTAGCGAGAGGGCCACACTGGTTCCCATTCCGAACACCAAAGTTAAGCCTCTTAGCGTCGATGATACTCTTTTAGGGGAAAGTAGAACAGTGCCAGAACATTGTATATAAATGATAGTGGGCTATTTAACCGCCATTAAGACATGAGCATATAATTCATAAGTAAAACCTCCTCGCATAGAAGGAGGTTTTTATTGAATAAACTATTGACAATTTAAGCATAAGTCAGTATAATCATAAGTGCAATTAAAAAATAACCAAGAGTTTAGCCTCTTGGAGGGTGTATAGAGAGCGTTAAACTCCTTAACAAAGGAGTTTTTCTTATGCCAGGTACACGCGAAGGTGGTCTTAAGGCCGCATCAACAAACAAAAAGCGCTACGGTAGAGAGTTTTATACTCGTATCGGTGCTGTCGGTGGTAAAAAGAGTCGTGGTGGTGGATTCGCTGCTAACCCAGATCTAGCTCGTGAAGCTGGAGCTAAGGGTGGACGCGCAAGTCGCCGTGGCAAAGCCGCTAAGTAAGTAATACTTACTATCAAAAAAGTCCCATTAATTTGGGGCTTTTTTGATATCTAAGAACTTAAATCATCAATGCAGCCAAAGGGCAAAATAATTTAAGACCGAATCTATCTGTTATTTATATTAAAATTTAATAGTTAGTTATTACTATCACGATTACTATGTCTGAAATACTACATTATTTTGTTATATACTTTAGAAGTAATGAATTCTAAAAAAATCAATAAGCTAAACAAACAAATAAACCCCAAGATTGGCATATTGCTTTTATTTTTACTAAGCATCGCGGGTCTTAGCTTGCCGTTTGTATTGTACCAGGCGGGCTGGCTAAGTCTGGTCGGCTTGGTGCCATTTATATTTTTCTTAAAAATAATTAGTCAAAGTAAACTATCGGCAGTTAGACAGCTAGGCTTAATATGGGCAACTGGCATAGCAGCCTTTGTGGTTATACTTAGCTGGGCCCTGCAGACGGATCCTGAGAAATGGGCTTTCATAAGTGGCTGGCAAGCAGACCTCGGACTGTGGTCTGTATATATACTTTTTGTCATAATGCTAAGCATTCAATATCTAATCTTTGGTGGGTTATTTTTAGCAATAAAACCAAAGTTTAGCAATAAAAGTATCTTTTTGTTGCTGCCCGCCATATGGTGTATTGCAGAAGTCAGCAGAAGCATATTATTTTCCGTATTTATGTCTGGACCAGGCGGTAGTATTGGTATCTACTGGAATTTTGGAGTACTAGGTGTGGCTGGGTCAGTAACACCGCTTGGATATCTAGCTAGAGTTGCCGGTATGTTTGGTTTGAGTTTTCTGATTGTAGTTGTGAATATTTGTATATTCTGGCTAGCTCAAAGACGCTGGCGGTTAGCCCTGATTATTCTATCTAGTATATTAGTGTCTAGTATTGTCTGTTATTTAGCATGGAGGCCCCCTGCACAATCTAGAAAAGTTGTAGTAGGATATCTTCAGCAGCCACTTGTTTATCAGACTTTTCAGGGGGATGTAGGCTACTATGAAATAGTCGGTAAGCTAGCTAGTAATTTAAAAGAAAAAACCGATGTACTAGTATTGCCAGAGTACTCGCAGTTTTTCATTGATACCGAACAAACAAAAACAGAGCAGTTTAAGCCAGCCCAGTCTACCGCTAGGTCTATTAGCAACCCAAATGGCACCATAATCACCAGTTCCGAAAATACTAGCACAGGTAAAAAGACAAACCGCGTGGTATTGTATTCAGCTTCAGGTGAACCGAAGGCTTATAATGTCAAAAGCTTTTTGATACCACTAGGAGAATATATGCCTCATATGTTTATTGGAATTTTTAAGCTATTGTCGCAGCAGCAACTTCTTTATGCACACCAGCAAATGAGACAGATAGCTCAGGGTCAGTCAGGCAGTGTTGTGCTTCGTGGTGATAATAATATTAAGCTTGGCTCACTAGCCTGCTCTGGAGCAATCGCACCAGAGTTGTACCGCGGCTTAGCTAATAATGGCGCCGAAGTATTAACCAATAGTGCAAATTTGGGTATTTTTACAAATGCTCCATTCTATCACAATCAAAGTCAGCAGTTTGCTCGCTTTATTGCCATTAGCAATGCTAGGCCCTATGTTCAATCTGCGGCTGGGGCATATAGCTACAGCTTAAGTAGCGACGGAGAATTCGTATCAAAGACTTCAGACCTTGGCTATAAGCTAGAGACTGCTCAAGTATCACTAGGCCAGCCCAGAACAATATATACAATCCTGGGTGAGTGGGTGGGCTTACTGAGCGCATTAATACTTATAATCTTTGTGTCCATTAAGGCGCTTACGAAGAAATAGTTATGCTATTATAGCTATATATGGGAAATCTAGCGCCAAAACATCTACATACTCCGGAAGGTAAAACAGTTAATAATAAAAAAGTACGCTTTAACTGGAAGATAGGCCTATTTTTAATGCTGGTATTAGCTGTTTTTGGGCTTGTCTATATACTCATATCTAGAGCCTCTACTTTTACAGCAGCCTGTGGAGCTAGAGTCGATAATTATAGCTACAGAGTGCCTTTTAGTTCGGCGCCTTGGAATATACCAGTTTGCGGTCTTCCAAAATACGAACAGTCGCAAAAGTATGCCACGCGTTTATTCAAATATAGCAACGGCAATGGAACTACCCCTCAGGATCTAGCCAGAAGAGGTAACACCTCTTTAGGGTTTGGGCTTGGAGATGTCAAGACAAGCTATTCTCGTAGCGTTTATAATTCAAGCGATGCGAATAAAAAAGTTCAGGTACAAAATTCAGTATATCTTAGCAATCTTGATGGGGCTGAGTACAAAAGCTTATCCTATAACCCTAAAGCATATATACCCTGGAACGATTCGTGGGTAGTAGCTGAAGGAGGAGATAACGAGGTTGTGATACTCGATAATGATACTGGCATGATGTATGAAGTGTCCGGTCTAAAAAAGGGGCTACCAGCAATAACACAGTGTGGACCTCTTCTGCGCGATAGGCTATGTGCCTATTCTGTCAATGTAGTTAGGGATAGTTCTGGTAACGCGATTGATTATAGAACCTACCAGGGTAGCTCTCCTCCAAGCAGAGGGGCTGGCATACCAATGTATGCGACACTCACAACGCCAGAAGAAGTACGGGCTGGAGAGATACGCCACGCTTTGAATTTGGTTGTGAACAATACTGCTTTTGGGCCAGCCTGCACCAAATCGCAACTTGGCACTAGTGCAGAAGGAAATACCTGCGGAACGGCACTTGCCCCCGCCAGTAAGTTTGAGTGGGGCTCAGCCCTTAAGGCCTCTGACCGAGCGACACCAGAATCCACTCTTGCTCTCGATATGACTGTTCCTGAGGGTATGCGATTTGCTCTTAATATGAACGATTCAGAAATAGATAAGTGGATAGCCACTAGGGCGGATCTAAAAGCTAACCCCCAAAAAGCTCAGACGGCTAGAGTGTTTGCCAAAGCCCTCAGAGACTATGGGGCAATTGTTGTAGATACTGGCGGTGTATCAAGCATACAAGTGGCTGGCGCTCATAATCCTAAGGCAAAAGAAATTTGGAGTAGTCTAGGCATTAAGACTGAAGGGGACAGAAATCTTTTGGATGGCCTAATGACCGAAAATAACATGTATGTCGTCGCACCACCTGTCAATGACTGCATAGATGGCACTAAGAGCACTTACTTCTGTAAATATTTAACTTCCCAGTATAAGGGTTCGAATGGACAAATAGCAGTTCCTCCGGCTCCGCCTAGCTATATTAATCCTCCAACCCCAACTCCAACACCAACTCCAACTCCAACGCCAGCACCAACACCAACCCCAACCCCAGCCCCAACCAATATTATTCCCACTGCGCCAGTTTCACTAAATGGCACACTTGAAATAAGCTTAGCCCAGACGCGCTATAACCTCTTGCTGAAATGGGGCGCCAGCAAGGTTAAGGGCGATATAAAAGAGTATATAATTTTTAGAAATGGCATAGAGATTTCAAGAACAAAATCACTAACCTACATTGACAGCACAATAGAAGCTAATAAGCCCTATATTTATGCAGTCCAAGCGGTCGGCACGAATGGCTATAAGTCATTCCCGGCTATATATTCTTCAATCGTAAAATGCAGTTGGATATTCTGCACCCTATAGTTACTTAATAGGATTTTAGTATTATCCTTTTGATTTTTCAGGGCTAAAAAAATAAGACAAAGGCTGAATACTAGATAATAAGTAGATTCATGAATTCGGAAAGCAAGATTGATTAATTATTATTGCATTACTTCTTAATGACTATTCGCCTTATCGAACTTTGAATATCCTCGCTCACGCGCCAGCGAGTCTGGCAGCGGTAGCATTTAAACTCATTAGGCTTGCTCTGGACGTTGAATTCGTTACATTTGGGGCATGTCCCGCGCTTTGTTAGCCATTCGTCGTAGCTATCCATACAGGCGTTTATATAGTCTTCATTGATATTTAAATTGTGCTCGCGTGCTAGCTCGCGGGTCATATTCCAGGCATCCATTTCCATAGCAAATAGCTCGAAATCAAACCGATAGTGGAAGTGGCCCAAAATGGCATGGCTTACTTCATGGAGTAGGGCTAGCTTACCAGAGTTAGTCTTGATTCCAGTAGGATCATAATTTATGATGTCTTCACTTGCATCATATGCAAAATAGCCTGCTGGCAAAAACTTCTGCTCTGGATATGCAGCAATAATCTCCATTCACCCTCCCCTTTGTTACTAATTACTATATGGCTTTCTGGCTGCCAAGTAAATAATAATTTGCACTTTAAGCATTTTGGGGTGTAGAATATCTGAAATTAAAGGAGTTTAATATGAACAAATCAAATATTATAAAAATTACATTAGCAGTTTTATTGATATTCGTAGTTGTGGTCGCAACAGTTAACTATGGCCGCAATCAGCGCATGAAAATTGCCAATACAGACACGTCTAAAAATAATTTGCCAACCGTCCAAGAATCTAAGCCCACACAGAAGAACCAGCCTAAACCAGAATCAGCCCCACCAATAAGCAAGCCCACCGCTACCAATACTCCACCTGTCGTTGCTGCACAAATTCCTCAAAGCAATATGCCCGCCACTGGTCCAGCCAATAGTATTTTGCCGGTCATTATTCTTGGAACACTAACCGGCCTATACTTAGTATCCAGACGCAACCTTAAAAGCCTAAATTAGCTTTACAATTAGCTTGAAATCAGGTATAGTTTATTTAAACGAGCGGCAATTACTTTTGTATTGCCCCTTTCGTTATAACGCTACAAATTTAAGGAGAACAATTTAATATGTCCAATTTAAGTATTTCGATGGAAGATCTTCTAGAAGATCAATCCATCAAATCTATTAACGCTGAAGACGTCGTGGAAGGAACAATTATCGCTAAAGATCGTCGTGAGCTTTGGCTAGATTTAGGTCCCCATGGCACAGGAGTCGTAACAGGTCGCGAAGTCGAGCATTCGGCTAAAGATATGCAGGTCGGCGATGTCGTTTCGGCCTCCGTTCTAGACCCAGAAGATGAAGGTGGCTATGTAATCCTAAGTCTTAAGAAGGTTGCTAAAGAAAAGGGCTGGAATGAGCTTGAAGAACGATTCAAGAATAAAGAAGTTTTTGGAATCGTGCCTTTTGATGCCAATAAGGGCGGAATGCTCATAGAAATCGATGGCGTACGTGGTTTCTTACCAGTAAGTCAGCTTAGTGCCGAAAATTACCCACGCGTAACGGGTGCCGATAAAGACGAAATTTTGCACCGCCTAAATACTTTGGTAGGCCGAACTCTTATGGTCCGTATCCTTGATATCGACCGCAGGGAAAGCAAACTAATTGTTTCAGAAAAAGAAGCCCAACGTGAATTCACCCAGGGTAAGATTGCCGAGTTCAAAGTAGGCGATACTATTAAGGGAATTGCTACTGGCGTCGTAGACTTTGGTGTATTTGTAAATATTGACGGTATCGAAGGCCTAGTTCATATTTCAGAAATTGCCTGGGATAGGGTCGATAACCCCTCGAAGTATGTTAAGGTCGGCCAAGAAGTCGAGGCAGTTATAATTGCTATCGACCAAGACAAGCTATCTCTGTCTATGAAGCAACTAAGCGAAGATCCATGGCAGAAAGAAATCTCTGGCTATAAAATTGGCGATGAGATCGACGGAAAGGTTACGCGCATAACTCCATTTGGTGCTTTTGTGCAAATCAGCCCAATCATCGAAGCCTTGGTGCATATCTCTGAGTTATCAGACAACCACGTGACTGACCCAAATAAGCTCGTCAAGACTGGTGAAACTAAAAAATTCCGTGTTATTGGAATTGACCCTGACCAACACAAGCTATCTCTAAGTCTTAAGTCAAAGGATGCCAATCCTGCTAAAGACGAAAAAGACGAAAAAGACGAAAAAGACACTACCGAAGAACCAACTAAGAAATCAAAAAAGGAATAGCCTAGTGGCTGGCAAGACTGCACACACTCCAATACGCAGTTGCAAGTCTTGCCGAAAAAAGCTGGCCAAACAAGATCTTCAGCGCTGGGTTATAGAAAATAACCAGCCGGTACTAGATGAAGCTCAAATTAAGCCATCCCGCGCAGCTTATATTTGTTCCGAAGATTGCTATAATAATATAAAAGCCCAATTGCCAAAGATACTTACAAGGAGAAGAGCATGAATGATGAATTAAAAAAGATTGAAATACCTCAAGTAATTAGCGTTGGCGAATTTGCTGAACTACTAGGTAAAGGCCCGGCTGCAGTAGTAGGGGAGTTAATGAAAAATGGCGTAATGGCTACAGTAAATGAGCAGATTGATTTTGATACTGCCCAAATCATTGGTAACGAGCTAGGATTTGATATTATACCAAAAGCCAAAGAGGACGAAGTTCGTCCTAACGTTGTCAATGATAGCGAGCAGATATTAAGGCCACCCGTCGTTGCAGTCATGGGACATGTGGACCATGGTAAGACATCACTTTTGGATGCTATTCGTAGCGCCGAGGTGGCGCTTGGCGAGGCTGGTGGTATAACCCAGCACATCGGTGCCTATCAAGTGACAAAAAATGACCGAGTAATTACATTTCTAGACACTCCAGGTCATGAAGCTTTTTCGGCCCTGCGCGAGCACGGTGCTAAGATTGCCGATATTGCAATTATTGTTGTGGCTGCCGATGACGGAGTTAAGCCACAGACCCGTGAGGCTATCGACCACGCCCGCGAAGCTGGAGCAGCACTAGTTGTCGCAATAAATAAAATTGACAAAGAAGGTGCTGACACCAATAGGGTTAAGCAAGAACTCTCTGAAATTAATGTAATTCCAGACGATTGGGGCGGCGATACTCCTTGTGTTGAAGTGAGCGCTAAAACGGGCGATGGTATTCCTAAGCTACTCGAGGTTGTATTGCTAGTTGCCGATATCGTCGAAACCAAAGCTCGCGTTGAAGGTCATGGGCGCGGTGTAGTTATTGAATCCCACCTAGACACGGGCATGGGCCCGATTGTTACTTTATTAATCCAAGAAGGTACCATTGGCCAAGGGGATTGGATTATTGCAGGCTCTAGCTTTGGCAAAATCCGCACCATGGTAGACTTTACGGGCAAAAAGCTCAAGCAAGCCACGCCTGCCATGCCAGCCGTAGTTTCAGGCCTCAAGTCGCTACCAGATTTCGGTAATTGGTTTGAGCAAGTTAAGTCGGAGAAAGAAGCTAAGGACTGGGTCGACCGCCAGAGTCGCAAAAAAACATATAAGTCGGTAACTTCTATTAAAAGCGTAACAGCCGAAGACATTGCAAACGCCGTTACAGAGGGCGAAGTTAAGGGTCTTCCTGTGGTTGTTAAAGCGGACGTACAGGGTTCTCTCGAGTCGTTGATTTCGGCCATAGAGCAGGTTGGTAATGATGAAGTTCGTGCTAAAATTGTTTCTTCAGGCGTTGGTGATATATCTGAAAAAGATGTCCAGGCTGCCACTGCCTCAGGCGCAATCATATTAGGCTTTAATGTTAGTATTAATGCTCAAGTAAACCAGCAAGCCAAGCGCGAGGGTGTAGACTTCCAACTGTATAAAGTTATTTATGAATTACTAGATGATGTTCGCGATTGGCTATCGAGTATGCTTGAGCCAGAAACTATCGAGACCGAGCATGCCAAGCTCAAAATCTTGGGTGTATTTAAAACCACCAAAGATAAGGTAGTGTGCGGTGGCAAGGTTATAAGCGGTAAAATAACGCCAGATCTGCAAATTAAAATCATACATTCAGGCAAAGAAATTGGTACCGGTAAACTTCTGAGCTTACAAAAAGACAAGCAATCTAGCAAAGAAGCAATGCAAAACGAGGAGTGTGGCTTAGAGGTTAGTACAAACAAGAATATTGAAATGGGCGATGAGCTAGTCTTTTACACCACAAGCAAACTAGCCAGAAAACTATAAGCGATGAATTTGCGCCTAGAAAAATTCAGCTCAATGGTCAAAAAGCAGCTAGGCCCGATTATGCTTAATTATCAATTACCTGGCACCAGCACTAGCGTAAATAGCGTTAAAATAAGCCCAGACCTCAAAATTGCCCATATATATGTATCGGTGTTTGGCGGCGACACAGAAAAGTGTTTTGAGAGCATCATGCAAAATCGTGGCGAAATTTCCCGCCAACTGGCGAGAAGACTCGAGAGCAAGTTTTCGCCAAGCCTTACATTCCACCTAGATACCGGCCAATCCGAAGCCGAACGTATCGAAGACTTGCTCAAATAAAATTTTATAAAAGTTTGGCAGAATAATTATTGGTTTTAGCTAATTCGGCTGTCACTTTTTTAGCCTTCATTTATTTGTGTTAAGCTATATCTGTGTATTCTAAATTCAAAAACCATTTAAAATATCTCCCTTACTGGGACATATCGGTAATTTTATTTTGTGGTATATTTTTATCACTTGCCTATGTCCGTTACCAGCTTGGGTGGCTCATTTTATTAAGCCCAGTAGCTTTTATATGGTATATAAATAATTTAAATAATCGAAAACTCACTAGTAAGCAATTTATAATGCGTGTTTGGGCCGTAGGGGTGGTCTTTTTTGCCATAACTGTCAGCTGGATATATAGAATAAATGCTACAGATCTATTGTCTGACCCATGGCTCAGGTGGCTATTCTTGTTTATAACTCTGGCGATAATAGTGCTGGTATTCTCTATTGGTTTCTTGTTCTTTGCCTATCTCATACGGAAGCTTAAAATTTCACTGCAAAACCCAATAAGCTTTGTGCTGCTGCCAGCAATATGGATAGTCGGTGAATTCATCAGAAGCTTTTTGTTCTCTATTGTTTCATTTGGCTCCGGTGCTAGCCTGGGCGACTACTGGAATTTCGGAAATTTTGGCTTTGGTGCTAGTATTACGCCCCTAGTTTATGCCGGTCGTTTGGTGGGCTTTTACGGTGTTAGCTTCTTAGTATTGCTGCTGGCTTTGGCAATTTTTCAGCTTCTATTTGGCAAGCTCAAGAAGCAAGCAATTATTGCTCTTATTGTAGTCGTACTAGTGCCAGTACTAGGCTTTTTGATTTATAGAGTTCCGGTAGATAGTAAAAATGCTAATGTGGGGCTGGTTTTTATAGAAAGCGACTTTACTATAAAAGATAAGTACGAAGTGCCCCTCAAGCAGTCTATATTGCAAAAGTCTAGTGTGAGCCCTGAAGTTCTAATAATGCCAGAGTATTCGGGATTTTTGGAAAAGGAGGATCCGCAACCAGAAGACCAGGAGATATCAAATATACTTTTTAAGAATAACCCTGATGGTAAAATTTTTAGCAGCCAGTCTGTATCTGCGAACGAAGGTAGGTATAATTCTGTCGTGATGCTAGATAAGTTTGGTACCAAGCTTGAGGCGCAGAACAAACAGTTCTTGATACCGGCGGGCGAATTTATACCCTACCTTTTCCAGGGCATTCTATTGGCTTCTGGAAACCCAGAATTGCTCTCTGGCCACAAAAACGAAAAATCCCTACTAAAGGGGGCTGAACCTGCCAAGCCGATTGTCGTGGGAGATATAAGCTATGGTGTGCTTGCCTGCTCAGGAGCAATAGCACCAGGCTATTATAGGCAGCTCAGCAAAGATGGTGCAGAAGTTTTGGTTAATGCGG
>Ga0164295_10003394_pt1 | contig 12842 bp, 9 predicted proteins | sample GEODES006metaG_FD_111798 | JGI IMG/M metagenome (GOLD analysis project Ga0164295, IMG submission 111798) | Oligotrophic lake water microbial communities from Sparkling Lake, Wisconsin, USA - GEODES006 metaG | ecosystem: Environmental > Aquatic > Freshwater > Lake | place: USA: Sparkling Lake...
CAGGGATCGATATCAAACCATCGGACCGTCCCGAACGGGTCGTCGCGGCGTAGCACCCCCAATCGGGCACCGTAGTCGTCCTCCCAGCGATAAGGCATGTCTCCACTACCGCTCACCGCGATGTCGATGTTGAAGACGATGGGCAGATCCATGAAGACAATGTGATCGGCGGTCATCGCGAAGTCGTGCATCATCGTCAACGCCTCGACCTCAACGGGCCGGTTGACAGTCAGTTCTCCGTTGGCGTCCACGCGGTGATAGGTGACGTGCGGGCTGAACAGGTTGCCGTAGCCGAAGAAGTGCAGTTCGCCCGTGGTCGGGCAGATCTTCGGGTGAGCAGTCATCGCATCGTTGAGCTTGCCGTCGAAGTCGTAACAGCCGACGGTCTCCAGATCCTTGGTGACCTCGTAGGGCAATGAGGACTCGACCAATGCCAGCGTCTTCCCGGCGTGATTGACGATGTGGGTGTTGGACACTGCCGAGCGGAGGTTGCGACTGCCGTCACCGTTGTAGATCGGAATCGGAGTCTCAAAACTCTCAGTGCGCACCCAGCGATTGCGATACCACTTCGCGGCACCGCCTTCGATGCGCACACCATGCAGCATTCCGTCGCCGAAGAACCAGTGCCCGGTGGGCTGGCGCGGATTGGGTCCATTGCGCAGATACCAGCCATCCAATTCAGGCGGGATCGCCCCATGGACCGGCAGGTCGTACTCGGTCAGCTCGTCAGGCACGGGCGCGTAATTCCCGCGCTGGAAGAACTGGCCGGTGTCGGGCAGGTTGGCTGAATCGGCGGCGGTGTCGGTCATAGGCACCACTGTGTCAGCTAGACGTCCACCCAGTCCAGAGTGCGCTGTACGGCTTTGTGCCAGCCGGCATACCCGGCCTCGCGCTGTTTTTCGGTCCACGAGGGCTTCCACCGGCGATCTTCCTGCCAGTTGGCCCGGAGGTCTTCGGGGTCCGACCAGTAGCCGACCGCCAATCCGGCGCCATAGGCCGCGCCCAATGCCGTGGTCTCCGGCACCTTCGGACGCACAACGTCCACTCCGAGGACATCGGCCTGGATCTGCATACAAAGCTCGTTGAGCGTGACCCCGCCGTCGACTTTGAGCACCTCCAGGGGTACCCCGGAGTCGGCGGCCATGGCATCAACGACGTCGCGGCTCTGATAGCAGATCGCTTCGAGCGTGGCCCGGGCGATGTGGGCATTGGAGTTGAACCTGGATAGACCGACGATCGCCCCGCGTGCGTCGGAACGCCAGTAGGGGGCAAACAGTCCGGAAAAGGCGGGAACGAAGTACACACCGCCGTTGTCCTCGACCTGGGAGGCCAATGCCTCACTGTCCGCGGCGCCGCTAATGATGCCCAGCTGATCACGCAACCACTGCACCGCTGAGCCTGTCACGGCAATCGAACCTTCGAGGGCGTAGATGGGTTTGGCATCACCGAACTGGTAGCAGACTGTCGTCAGCAGTCCGTTTCTGCTGCGAACGATCTTCTCTCCGGTATTGAGCAACAGGAAGTTGCCCGTGCCGTAGGTGTTCTTGGCCTCGCCTGGCTTCAAACACACCTGGCCCACCATGGCGGCCTGCTGATCGCCGAGGATGGCGGTCACCGGCACCTCCCCGCCCATCGGGCCGTCAGAACGAGTCAGTCCATAGGGATTCGGCGACGACGATGGTCGGATCTCCGGCAGCATCTGCCGCGGAATCCCGAAGAACGACAACAATTCGTCATCCCATTCGAGAGTCTCGAGATCCATCAGCATGGTGCGACTGGCGTTGGTGGGATCGGTGACATGTACGCCCCCGGCGGGGCCGCCGGTGAGGTTCCACAGCACCCAGACGTCGGGGGTGCCGAACAATGCGTCACCGCGTTCCGCGTCGGCGCGGACGCCGTCGACATTGTCGAGGATCCACTGGATTTTGCCGCCGGAGAAGTAGGTGGCCGGCGGCAGGCCCGCCTTGCGGCGGATGACGTCACCGCGGCCGTCACGATCCAATGCGGCGGCGATCTGGTCGGTGCGGGTGTCCTGCCAGACGATCGCGTTGTAGTAGGGCTGGCCAGTCTTGCGGTTCCACACGATCGTGGTCTCGCGCTGGTTAGTAATGCCCAAGGCAACGAGATCGCCGGCCTTCAGGTTGGTGTTGTTGAGAGCTGAGGTCACCACCGTCTGGGTGTTTCCCCAGATCTCGGTCGGGTTGTGCTCGACCCACCCGGCACGCGGCAGGATCTGCGCGTGCTCAAGCTGGTGGCGGCCGACCTCCAGACCGTTGTGGTCAAAAATCATGCAACGGGTACTGGTGGTGCCTTGGTCGATGGCAGCGACGAAGTGGGCCACAGTGCTCCTTCAAGGATCGGCGCGGACGAACTGCTCTCGGAGTCTGCCACCGTCGCTGAGGGTTCCGGTGGGAAAACGAACGCTCGGGCGGGATCTACTTGCGCAGTTGGCGCTGAACCTGTTGCATCGTCGACGTGGGAGATGAGGTAACGCACGCTGCCTATACCCGCCAACAGCGGCAGGAATACCGGCAGAAGGTCCAACTCTGTCTGGATGTCTTCGAGACCATGCTGGCGGAGTCGAGTTTCGAATTCGATCGGCCGCTGACCGGGATGGAAATCGAGTGCAATCTCGTTGATGCCGACTATCAGCCGGCGATGTCCAACCAGGAGGTGCTTGCTGCCATCGCCGATCCGGCCTACCAGACCGAATTGGGCGCCTACAACATCGAATTCAACGTTCCACCGCGTCCGCTGGCGGGCCGTACCGCGCTGGAACTGGAGTCCGAAGTCCGGGCCAGTCTGAATGCCGCCGAGACCAAGGCCAGTACGGATGGGTCGCACATCGTGATGATCGGGATCCTGCCGACCCTGATGCCAGAGGATCTGACGGGCAGCTGGATGAGCCCGTCACTGCGCTATCAGGCCCTCAACGACTCGATCTTCACGGCACGTGGCGAGGACATCCTCATCGACATCGCCGGGGCAGAGCGGTTGAGCATGCACGCGGAATCCATTGCCCCGGAATCAGCCTGCACCAGCATGCAGCTACATCTACAGGTATCGCCCGCCGACTTCGCCAACAATTGGAACGCCGCCCAGGTACTGGCCGGACCGCAGTTGGCGCTCGGGGCGAACTCGCCGTACTTCTTCGGCCATGAGCTGTGGGCGGAGACTCGTATCGAGCTCTTCGCCCAAGCCACCGACACCCGCCCGGAAGAACTCAAGGCTCAGGGTGTGCGGCCTCGCGTGTGGTTCGGCGAAAGGTGGATCACTTCTATCTTCGATCTCTTCGAGGAGAACGTCCGGTATTTTCCGACTCTGCTGCCTGAGATTTCCGCCGAGGACCCGCAGGCCGAACTGATTGCCGGGCGAACACCGCTTCTGCCGGAGCTGCGCCTGCACAACGGCACGGTGTACCGCTGGAACCGGCCGGTGTACGACGTCGCGAATGGCCGGCCCCATCTGCGGGTGGAGAACCGGGTGCTGCCCGCCGGACCCACCGTCGTCGACATGATGGCGAATGCCGCGTTCTACTACGGCCTGCTGCGCACCATTTCCGAAGAGGACCGACCGCTGTGGACCAAGATGAGTTTCGCTGCCGCACATGACAATTTCGTGGAAGCCGCCCGAAACGGAATGTCGTCCCGGTTGTACTGGCCGGGACTGGGCGAGGTGACCGCCGACGAGTTGGTCCTGCGCCGCCTACTGCCCATGGCCGACGAGGGTCTGCGTCGTTGGCAGGTGGCGCCAGAGGTGCGGGACCGCTATCTCAGTGTTATCGAAGGGCGCGCCAAGACCGGCCAGAACGGCTCGGCCTGGCAGGTGGCGACGGTTCACGCACTCCAGGAGCGCGGAATGGATCGGAGGCGGGCGCTGGCTGAGATGCTGCGCCGGTACTGCGAACTGATGCACAGCAATGAGCCGGTGCACACCTGGAAACGGCCTAGCTGATACGGCGATACGGCGCGGCCTGCCTGCTCAGACCTTGGCGGAGATCGTGACGTCGATATTGCCGCGGGTGGCCTTGGAGTAAGGGCACACCTGATGCGCTTTTGCCATCAAGTCCTCAGCTTCGCGCTGCGACAGCCCGGGCAGGTAGCCGGTCAGGTGTGCGTTGATGCCGTAGCCGCTGTCGCCGTCCCTACCCAACCCAACCTGCGCGGTGACTCCGGTCGCGCTGTCAAGTTTGACGCTGTCGGTGCGGGCAATCATGAGTAGCGCACTCAGGAAGCAGGCCGCGTAACCGGCGGCGAACAGTTGTTCTGGGTTGGTGCCCTCGCCGCTGCCGCCGGCGGCTTTGGGTGGGCGGGTGTCCAGATCGATCCGGTCATCAGAGGACTTGACGTGACCGTCGCGGCCGCCGCCGGAGGCCGTTGCTTCGGCGGTGTAGAAGACATCGATGCTCATGGGTCCGATCATGCCAGCCATGTCCTGGCCGGCATGATCGGACCGCACCGAGTCAGGGACGCGGGGTCGGCGGCGGCGGTGGCGGCTGCGGCGGGTTTTCCGGACGCATGCCGGGACCCATCGCCCCGGGACCGTCAGAACGCATGCCGGGCCCCATCATCCCGGGTCCGTCCGGGCGGTCGGGCCCCATCGGACCACCGGGGCGCACGCCGGGCATCAACGGGGCCGACCTGGGACTCATCTCGCCATACCCGCGATGATGTCCGCCAAATCCACCGTTGCCGCTTCCGCCTAGCGCAAACCCGGCGAAGAAAACAGCACCGACGATGAACACTCCGCCGGCGACGATCGCGACCCAGGCGGCAGCCTGATATAGCCGGTTGGGTCGGCGGTCCTGCTGCGACGGAAGTACTACGGGTGTGGCCACGGGATCCTGCTCAATTGTTTCAGTCATGTGCCCATCGTGGCGGCCGTGATATAGCGCCCGATGGGTGGTGGCTATGAACCCGCTGTGAAAGTGGAACCCCGGATCGCATTCAGAGCTGGGCGGCCAGCAACTCGGCGATTTGAATCGTGTTGAGCGCAGCTCCTTTTCGGAGGTTATCCCCCGAAACGAAAAGAGCCAGCCCGCGGCCACCCGGCACCCCGGGGTCCTGGCGGATACGGCCGACGAGTGAATCGTCGGCCCCTGCCGCAGCCAGCGGGGTCGGCACATCAACCACGGTGACACCGGAGGCTTCAGTGAGGATCTCACGCGCTCGCTGAGGTGAAATAGGTTGAGCGAATTCAGCATTGATCGACAACGAATGACCGGTGAATACCGGCACGCGCACACAGGTTCCACTGACGGCGAGGTCAGGGATGCCGAGGATCTTGCGGCTCTCGTTGCGCAACTTCTGGTCCTCGTCGGTCTCACCGGATCCGTCATCGACCAGGGAACCTGCCAGTGGAATCACGTTGAACGCAATCGGGGCAACGTAGTTGTTCGGTGCAGGGAAGTTCAGCGCGCCGCCGTCGTGCACGAGTTGCTCAACACCGTCGATCACGGCGCGGGCCTGGTTCGCCAGCTCCTCGACACCGGCAAGACCACTGCCGGATACCGCCTGATAGGTGGAGACCACCAGGCGGACCAGTTGCGCTTCGTCGTGCAACGGCTTCAGCACCGGCATCGCGGCCATGGTGGTGCAGTTCGGGTTGGCGATAATGCCCTTAGCCAGTTTCACGCCGCGCACATCACGGTCGAAGTTCACCTCGCTGACCACCAACGGAACATCGGCATCCTTGCGCCAGGCCGAGGAGTTGTCGATCACGACGGCGCCAGCGGCAGCGAACCGCGGTGCCTGTACCCGCGACATGGCGGCACCGGCGGAAAACAATGCGATATCCAGACCACTCGGGTCGGCGGTCTCGGCGTCCTCGACCTCGATCTCCTGACCGCGGAAGGTCAACTTGCGTCCCTGCGAGCGCGATGATGCGAAGAACCGCACACTGGAGGCCGGAAAATCACGCTCCGCCAACAGGGTTCGCATGACCTGACCGACTTGACCGGTCGCGCCGACTACGCCGATAACGACCATCTCACCGCCCAGTCCCGCCGTATACAACCGCCGCCTCATCGCCGCCAAGACGAAATGCCTCGTGTAGCGCGCCGACGGCCTTGTCGAGTTCACTGTCTTTGACCAGCACCGAGATTCGGATCTCCGAGGTCGACATCAAATCGATGTTGACCCCCACCCGGGCAAGTGCTTCACAGAACGTCGCTGTCACACCGGGGTGACTGCGCATCCCAGCACCAATCAGAGAAACCTTGCCGATGTGGTCGTCGTACAGCACATCGGTGAAGCCGATCTCAGCCTGCCGCTCGGTGAGCTTCGCGACGGCAGTCGGCCCGACGTCACGCGAACAGGTGAAGGTGATATCGGTCTTGCCGTCCTCGACCTTGGAGATGTTCTGAAGCACCATGTCGATATTGACATCGGCGTCAGCGACGACACGAAAGACCTTGGCGGCGTAGCCGGGAACGTCGGGCAGGCCGACCACGGTCACCTTGGCCTCGCTGCGATCGTGGGCTACTCCGGTCAGGATGGCGTCTTCCATGGGAATGTCCTCAATTGATCCAGTGACGATCGTGCCGGGCTTGTCCGAGTACGACGACCGGACATGAATAGGAACGTTGTAACGACGGGCGTACTCCACGCACCGCAACATCAGCACCTTGGCCCCGCACGCCGCCATCTCGAGCATCTCCTCGAAGCTGACGGTGTCGAGGCGGCGGGCGTTGGGCACAATGCGCGGGTCAGCGGTGAAGATCCCGTCGACATCGGTGTAGATCTCGCAGACGTCGGCATGCAGTGCGGCAGCCAGGGCGACGGCGGTGGTGTCGGAACCGCCGCGACCGAGGGTGGTTACGTCCTTGCTGTCCTGACTGACACCTTGAAAGCCGGCAACAAGGACAATCTGATCCTGGTCCAGTGCCGAGCGCAACCGCCCCGGCGTGACGTCGATGATCTTGGCATTGCCATGGGTGCCGGTGGTGATCACACCGGCCTGCGATCCGGTGAACGATCGGGCCTGGGCCCCACAAGATTCGATGGCCATGGCCACCAGCGCGTTGGATATCCGTTCGCCGGCGGTCAGCAGCATGTCGAGTTCGCGCGGCGGTGGGGTCGGGCATACCTGACGGGCGAGGTCAAGGAGATCGTCGGTGGTATCCCCCATCGCCGAGACGACCACCACAACATCGTTGCCCTGACGTTTGGTCTCAACGATGCGCTCAGCGACACGGCGGATCCGTTCGGCGTCAGCCACCGAAGATCCGCCGTACTTCTGCACGACGATCGCCACTGTCCGCCCTTTCCAGGCTTGGGGTTTCACATACGACGGGTTGCCCTAAAGGATAAAGGGTTGGGCGGAGCCGATTTTTCCTCCCCGGAACCCGGGTAACCTGCCTGCGATGTCCGAGCAACCCAATGACCGACGCGCCGCGACCCGGGTGCCGATCCACCCACCGATCGCCGACCGGTGGAGCCCGCGGGCCTTCGATGCCCATGCGGTGCTGACAGTCGAGCGGGTCACCGCACTCCTGGAGGCGGCGCGGTGGGCCGCGACCTGGGGCGGGCGCCAGCCTGTCCGGTTCATCGTCGGGATCCGCGGCGACGGCACTTTTGCAGCAATCGCCGGCCTACTGAGACGGGGGAACGCCTACGCCACGACTGCCGGGGCGCTCATTCTGGTGTGCGCCGACGAAGGTGAGGACGAGAAGACCGCGCTCTACGCCGGTGTGGATGCGGGCGCTGCTGCGGCCAATCTGAGCATCGAGGCGGTCTCACGCGGGTTGATCTGCCACCCGATGGCAGGTTTCGACGTCGACGGTTCCCGTGCGGCATTCGACATCCCGCCGCGGGTGCTGCCGCTGATGGTGATCGCGGTCGGCTCTCTTGGCGACTACAGCCAATCAAGCGCAGAGATCGCCGAACGCGACGCACTGCCACGCCACCGGTTGCCTCTCGATGAGATCGCATTCGGACACACCTGGGGCCAACCCTGGCAGTGAGGCCTCGGGATCGGCCCCGTAGGACGACTATGCCTGGTGAGGCAACCGGAGTACAGTGAGAGGCGTGCAGCAGGTGCTCCTTCTCGGACGCCGCGACAGGGCCTGATCCAGACCGGCTTCCTGTCGCGGGTATTCGCGATGCGCCGGTCTGAAGTCCCTTCTCAACTTCCCGGAGCATAAATCGTGAACACCCACCCTGAATCTAATTCCTCGGCATCTCATTCCTCAGCCATCGACTCCGTCGACGCCTACATCTCTGCCCGCACGATCACCACACCGGTCGGGGGACGGCGCGACGGCCAACCGGCGTGGAATACCCAGCGAAATTCGGCCATGCCGGTACACCGCTACCGTCCCTTCGCCACGGAGGTTCCCGGCGGAGGACCCAGTGCCCCCTTCGAGCGCACCTGGCCGGACAGGATCATCGACCACGCGCCACTGTGGTGTGCGGTTGACCTGCGCGACGGCAACCAGGCTCTGATAGATCCGATGAGCCCGGCCCGTAAGCGCCGGATGTTCGACCTGCTGGTGCGCATGGGCTACAAGGAGATCGAAGTCGGTTTCCCATCCGCCAGCCAAACCGATTTCGACTTCGTCCGCGAGATCATCGAGCAGGGCGCCATCCCCAGCGATGTCACCATCCAGGTCCTCACGCAGTGCCGACCGGAGCTGATTGAGCGGACCTTCGAGGCCTGCGACGGCGCACCGAACGTGATCGTGCACTTCTACAACTCGACCTCGATCCTGCAGCGACGCGTGGTGTTTCGCGCGGACCGCGACGAGGTCAAAGGGATCGCTGTCGCCGGCGCACGAAAGTGCTTACAGGAAGCAGCCAAATACCCGCGCACCCGGTGGCGCTTCGAGTACTCACCGGAGTCCTATACCGGAACCGAACTGGAATACGCCAAGGACGTCTGTGATGCGGTGTCGGCCGTTATCCAGCCGACACCGGACTGGCCGCTGATCATCAACCTTCCGGCGACCGTGGAGATGGCCACACCAAATGTTTACGCCGACTCGGTGGAGTGGATGAGCCGCAACCTGGCTCGCCGCGACTCGATCATCGTGAGCCTGCATCCCCACAATGACCGCGGGACCGCGGTTGCCGCATCGGAACTGGGGTACCAGGCCGGAGCGGATCGGATCGAGGGCTGTCTGTTTGGTAACGGCGAACGAACCGGCAATGTATGCCTGGTGACGCTGGGCCTGAATCTGTTCTCCCGTGGCGTGGATCCGCAGATCGATTTCTCCAACATCGATGAGATCCGCCGCACCGTGGAGCACTGCAACCAATTACCGGTCCCCGAACGCCACCCCTACGGCGGCGATCTGGTGTACACAGCGTTCTCCGGCAGCCATCAGGACGCCATCAACAAGGGCCTCGACGCCATGAAGATCGCCGCGGATGAGGCCGACGCTGACGTCGAAGACATTCTGTGGCAGGTGCCGTACCTGCCGATCGATCCCAAGGATGTCGGGCGCACCTACGAGGCGGTCATTCGGGTGAACTCGCAGTCCGGCAAGGGCGGGGTGGCGTACATCATGAAGGCCGACCACGGTCTGGTGCTGCCGCGGCGATTGCAGATCGAGTTCAGTCAAGCGATCCAGCGCATCACCGACGGCGAGGGCGGTGAGGTGTCATCCAAGGAGATGTGGGATGCGTTCGCCGACGAGTATCTGGGCCCGATCCGGCCGTTGGAGCGGATCCGACAGAAAGTCATCGGCTCTGAGGTCGATGGCGGAATCGACGTCATCGAAGCGACCGTGAAACTCGATGGAGTGGAAACCGAGATCCGCGGTGAGGGCAACGGTCCCCTGGCGGCTTTCGTCGACGCCCTCGGAACGGTCGGCATCGACGTGAGTGTCCTCGATTATTCCGAGCACGCCATGTCGGCCGGAGAAGAGGCCGCGGCCGCGGCCTACGTCGAGGCATCCGTCGGCGGACGAACCGTATGGGGTGTCGGCATCGCCACCTCGATCACCACTGCCTCGCTGCGCGCGGTGGTCTCGGCGGTCAACCGAGCGGCCCGCCCCCAGTAAACGCTCAGAACAGTGCGAACTGCTGGCCCTGGTCGATCGACTGCTCGAATGCGTCGATACCAGTGCCGTCGGCAACTGCGCCCACGCCGTCAATGAATTGGTGGTCGGAGACAGTCGGCACGCCGAGTTCGTGCGCCTGATAGCCCTTGCCGTGGTCGGGTTGGGAGGCGTTGCAGATGACCAGCGACGTATCGGAATCAACGGCGTCGGTATAGGCAAGGCCGGCGTGCAGAATGCGTTCGACCAACTCCTCGTGAGTTCGATCCACCTCAGCCGACAGCGCCACCCGCATACCCTGAACCAGTGGCTCGCCGCTGCGGTAGCGGCCCGGGTTCATATAAGGACACGCCATCCGCGAGGCGAGCATCTTCAACGGTCGCAACTCCTCGTGCGTGACCGCGCCGTTGGGCCAGCGTCGGCGGGTCAGCGGTCGCACCGGCAGCCAGATATCGCGCTCGCGGGCCCGCTCCAATGCGGGGGTCAGCAGGCGGGCAAGCACCAGCGCATCGTCGAAGGCATCATGAGCTCGGGTCTGCGGGATATTCCAATGCCGGGCAAGGGTTTCCAGCCGGAGATTGTCCAAGCCCAGATCGAGCCGACGGGCGAGTTCGACCGTGCACATCGCGGCATCGACGGGCAGAACCGTGTGAGCCAGTTCAGCTTCTGCGGTCAGGAACGAGTAGTCGAAGGCGGCGTTGTGGGCTACCAGGGTGCGTCCGTGCATCAATGCCGCGAGATCGTCGGCGATATCGGCGAACGTCGGCTGATCCTCGAGCATTTCTGAGGTAAGACCGTGCACATGAGTCGGGCCCGGATCTACGCCGGGGTTGAGCAGGCTGACCACAGAATGCTCAACATTGCCCTGTGCGTCCAAGGCCAGTGCCGCGACGCTGAGCACGCGGGCATTGCGCGGATGAAAACCCGAGGTCTCGACATCGACGACGACCCAACCGGCATCAGCCTCGCTGACCGGCCGGCCCCAGGTGTGGCTCACAAGCCTCAGGATGGCACGCACCCCCGACAGCGACCGGCACATCGGATACGTGTCGGGTCCACTGTGGCCCAGTCGGAATAAAGGCCCAGTCGGCATAAAGGCCCAGTCGGCATAAAGGCCCAGTCGGCATAAACTCACCTGCCATGCCCAGGCCCACGATGACAATGCGCGGACGTGCCGCGTTGGCGCTCGGCTCGTCGGCACGCTGGGCCTCCCGGGTGACCGGACGTGGCGCCGGGGCGATGATCGGTGGCCTGGTGGCGATGACCCTTGATCGCTCGATCCTGGGGCAACTGGGCGCCGGGCGACGCACCGCGATCATCACCGGCACCAACGGCAAATCCACCACCACCCGAATGGTGGCGGCGGCGCTGACAACTATGGGCCCGGTGGCGACCAACAGCGAGGGCGCCAATATGGATGCCGGCCTGGTTGCCGCACTGGCCGCCGATCGCGATGCCGGACTGGCCGCGCTCGAGGTCGACGAAATGCACGTACCGCACGTCGCGGATGCGGTCGGGCCTGCCGTGATCGTGTTGCTCAATCTCTCCCGCGACCAACTTGACCGAGTGGGCGAGATCAATCACATCGAGCGCACCCTGCGCACCGGACTGTCACACCACCCCGAGACGGTTGTCGTGGCCAATTGCGACGACGTGCTGATGACGTCGGCGGCCTATGACTGCCCGAATGTGGTGTGGGTGTCTGCCGGCGGCGGTTGGGCAGGAGATTCGGTGAGTTGCCCGCGCAGTGGAGAAGTGATCGTTCGGGAAGGCTCACACTGGCACTCAAGCGGAACGGACTTCCAACGCCCGGCGCCTCAGTGGTGGTTTGACGCCGAAAAGATCTATGGCCCTGATGGTTTGGGGCTGCCGATGCGGTTAGCACTACCGGGTGTAGTGAACCGCGGCAATGCCACCCAGGCGGTCGCCGCGGCGGTGACGATGGGTGCCGATCCGGTGGCGGCGGTTGCCGCGGTGTCGGGTGTTGATGAAGTCGCCGGCCGCTACCGCACGGTACGGATTGCAGGCCACACCGCCCGACTACTGCTGGCGAAGAATCCCGCAGGCTGGCAGGAAGCGCTGTCGATGGTGGACACGACAGCAGCAGGAGTGGTGATCGCGGTCAACGGGCAGGTGCCGGACGGCGAAGACCTGTCGTGGCTGTGGGATGTCCGTTTCGAGCACTTTGAGGGAACGTCCGTGGTGGCCGCCGGTGAGCGTGGAACCGACCTCGCGGTGCGGCTGGGTTATGCCGGCGTCGAGCACACCCTGGTCCATGACACCGTGACGGCGATCGGTTCCTGTCCTGCCGGCCACGTCGAGGTGGTCGCCAACTACACCGCCTTCCTGCAGTTGCAGCGGGCACTGGAGCGTCACCATGACTGACGCAGTACGGATCGGCCTGGTGCTCCCCGATGTGATGGGCACCTACGGCGACGGCGGAAACGCCGTCGTGCTGCGGCAGCGGTTGCGACTGCGCGGCATCGCCGCCGAGATCATCGAGATCACCCTCTCTGACCCCGTGCCGGATTCGCTGGATCTGTACACCCTCGGTGGTGCGGAGGACTACGCGCAGCGATTGGCCACTCGACATCTGCTCCGCCATCAGGGACTCCAGCGCGCCGCCAGCCGTGGCGCGCCGGTGCTGGCAATCTGCGCGGCGATCCAGGTGCTCGGGCATTGGTACGAGACCTCGGCCGGTGAACGAGTCGACGGCGTCGGACTGCTGGACGCCACCACGTCCCCGCAATCGGAACGCACGATCGGCGAAGTGGTCGCCACACCCCTCATCGAGGGATTGACCGATCCGTTGACCGGATTCGAAAACCACCGCGGCGGAACG
>Ga0164295_10003395_pt1 | contig 12840 bp, 14 predicted proteins | sample GEODES006metaG_FD_111798 | JGI IMG/M metagenome (GOLD analysis project Ga0164295, IMG submission 111798) | Oligotrophic lake water microbial communities from Sparkling Lake, Wisconsin, USA - GEODES006 metaG | ecosystem: Environmental > Aquatic > Freshwater > Lake | place: USA: Sparkling Lake...
CATCGGGATGCCGCCGGTGACCAGGTGGTGGTCGGAGTGGCACATGCCGGAGGCTTCCATCTGGATCTTGACCTCATTTTTTGCAGGGTCACCGATCTCGATCTCCTCGATCGCCCACGGTTGGTTGAACTCCCTGATGAGCGCGCCTTTTGTCTTCACTGCAATCCTCCGACTGGCTAAAGGGCTGATGTAGAACGTGTTCTCGTGTTGTGTCGCATCCTAGGACCTGACGGGTGTCAAGTCACCAGATCGGCACAGGTGCCTGCCCGAGCGGGTAATAGCCCGGTAGTTTCTCCCCGGCCAGACTGCGCTCGATGCGCTCCTGCATGCCTTTGGAGAGTTTGCCTTGCTCCATGAGCTTCAAATACAGCTTCTGGACGTGGCCGAAGTCGAAGAAGTCTCGCTGCCACTCGATCAGCCCGTCGGCATTGAGCCGGAACCAACTCCCGCCGATCCCGTAGATCGTCGCCTGGTTTCCCTCGGCGTCGGTGGCGACCTGCTTCCAGAAGCCGACGACCTCGCCGATCTTGTCGTCGATGATCACCTTCTGATAGGGGTAGCTCCAGCCCTCCAGGCCGGCCATCTCGTAGCCGAGCGCGATATCGCGGATTTCATCGCGGCCGACGCACATCACGTCCTCTTTTGGGCCGATGTTCCAGCCGTAGGTGGCGTCGGGGGCGAAAAACTCGGCCAGCCCGCTCCAATCGCCTTTGCGCTCAGCGTCGCGGTTGGCGTCCATCCAGCGCGCGATGAAGTCCTCCAGTACCTCTCTGGGCAATGCGGGCATGGGATTAGTCCTCTTTCTCGGTGATGAACAGCGCTCGGTTCGGACACATCTGGACGGCCCGCTCGATATCGGGCCGGGCGTCGTCGGGGGGGTGGGCATCGAGGATTTCCACGGTGCCGCGTTTGGGAACCCGGAAAAAATCCGGCGCTTCCATTTCGCACATGGCGTGTCCCTGGCACAGGTCCAGGTCGACTTCGACACGGTAGTTGCCCATATCCGGTGCTCCTACGCGGTGCGCTTGCGGTAGCGGACCCGCGCGGGCCGAGCGAGTTGGACAACCATTTTGGAATGGTCGTTGAGGTAGGTCTCAGAAGGCTGCGCCATATCGAATTCATACTCGCGCAACAGCACCGAGAAGATCGCCTTGATCTGCATGGTGCCGAATGCGGCCCCGACACAGCGGTGCCGACCAGCCCCAAACGGGATCCAGGTCCACCGGTGTAGCACGTCCTCTTCTCGGGGCTTCTCATAGCGATCGGGATCGAAGGAATCCGGATCGGGAAAATCCTCGGGTATCCGGTTGGAAATCGCCGGAGATGCCGCGACGAAGTCACCCTTGTGGATCGGGTAACCCTCGACTTCAAACTCACCCTGTGCGACCCGCATCAGGATGATCAGTGGCGGATGCAGCCGGAGGGTCTCCTTGATCACATTCTCCAACTTGGGAATCTGCCGCAGCGCATGGAAACTCACCTCTTGGCCGTCGGCGTAGAGGTCATCGAGTTCAGCGGTGACCTCGGCGAGGATATCGGGGTGGCGCATCAACTCGATGAGTGTCCATGAGGAGGTGCCGGCACTGGTGTGGTGGCCGGCGAACATCAGCGAGATGAACATGCCGGTGATCTCATCGGCGGAGAACCGGAGATTGCCGTCGTCGCCGGGGATCGACACCAGTACGTCGAGCATGTCCCGATCGGTCTTGTCTTTGGGAGGGTTGGCGATCCTGCCTTTCATGATCTCGCCCACCAATCCGACCAGACCTTCACGAGCCTCGTCACGAATCCGGAAGCTCTCGATCGGCAGGTAGGGATCGACATAACAGAGTGGGTCGGTGCCACGCTCGAGCAGGTGGTAGAAGTTCGCGAAACGGGAATCGAGTTGCTCGCGGAACTTGCGCCCGATCAGACAGGCCGTCGAGGTGTAGATAGTCAGTTCGGCGAAGAAGTCCAGCAGGTCGATTTCGCCGGTCTCACCCCAGTTCTCGATTGCCCGGCGGACCTCGCGCTCGATTGTGGCAGCGTGACTCTTCATATGGTCACCGCGAAGCGCGGAGTTGTGCAGCATCTCCTTGCGGCGTTCCGGGCTGGCATCGAAGACAACACCCGTGCCGAAGATCGGCGTCATGAACGGGTAGGCCTGCGCCTGGTCCAGATCCTCATCGGCGGCGCGGAAGAAGAATTCGTTCGCCTGCTCACCGGTCAGCAGGATCACGTGCTTATCGGCGAGTTGGAAGGCACCGACATCCCCGCACTCGTCCCGAAGCCGGCTCATCAGGCCGATCGGGTCGGTGCGGAACTCCTCGAGGTGCCCGTGCTCTTCGGCGCCACCGGAGACGCGCCGAACTTCCTTCAGTGGTGCGGTGCTGCCGGTCACGATTCCTCCGGGTATTTCAGTTGCTGCCGTTCGATGGGTGCGCCGGTCAGTGGGGCCTCAGGCTGAAGTTCCATCGACGCGACGAATCCGCCGCGGGGGGTTTCGGCGACGAATGCGATCGCTCGGGCGAGGTCGGCCGCACGCAGAAAATAGCTGTGGCGGGCCTGGCCCCATTTGGCCCAATCCTCCAGCGCCGGGGCGATCGACTCTGGTGGCAGATTCCAGCCCATTCCGGTCTGGGTCGGCCCGGGATGGACGACCGATGCCCGAACACCGGTGCCCTCCAATTCCATCTGCAGGTTCGTCACCATCGCGGTGAGTCCGGCCTTGGCGGCGCCATACGCCCCCATATGCGGCCGCTGGCGCAGCGCGACATCGGAGCCGATGAAGATCACGTCACCGCGTTGTCGGGACACCATCGCCGGAAGCACCGCGGTGGCGATCCGGTTGGCGCCGATGAGATGAATCTGAATCTGAGATTCGAAGTCCTCGGTATCGATCTCGTGGAGCCGTCCGAAGAATGTGTCGCCGGCACCGGCGACCAAGACTTCGATATCGCCGAGCTCCGCAGTGGTGCGAGCAACGAACTCGCGAACTGAATCCGCGGAGGTGACATCGAGCGACAATGCGACGGCCTCACCGCCATCTCCACGGATCTGGGCGGCCAATTCCTCGCATTTGTCCAGACGCCGAGCACCCAGAGCAACCGGAAATCCCCGCGCGGCAAGCTCGGTTGCGGTCGCGGCGCCGATCCCGGATGAGGCGCCGGCGACGATGACCGGCCGACGACCGGGGTGTGGTTCGAACCGTGCCATCAGCGTCTCTTCACCGTGATCGGCAGGCTGGCGAACCCCCGCACATTGCTGGAATGCACCCGAACCGCGTTGGCTTCGTCGACCTCGTAGCTGGTGATCCGCTCGAACAGTTCGACCAGAGCGATGCGGGCCTCCATGCGGGCAAGGTGGGCACCGAGGCAAAAATGCGCACCGCTTCCGAAACTCAACAGTTTGGAGCCGATATCACGGCCTATCAGGAATTCGTCGGGGGAGTCGAAGACCCGTTCATCGCGGTGTGCCGAGCCGGGCATCAGCAGCAGGGTGTCGCCGTCATGCAGGGTGGTGCCGTAAAACTCGATGTCGGCGACCACCGTGCGGGCCAAGATCTGGCTGGAGGTGTCGTAGCGCAGGGTCTCCTCGACCCAGAGTGGAATCCTCGAGTGGTCGCCGTGTACGCCGGCGAGTTGGTCGGGGTTCCGTGCGCCCCAGAAGGCGGCATTGCCAAGAAGTTTCGTGGTCGTCTCGTTGCCGGCGACCACCATCAGGAACAGGAATGCCATGATCTCGTCGTCGCCTAGGCGATCACCGTCGATCTCGGCCTCCAGCAGCGCCGTGGTCAGATCGTCGGTGGGTTTCTTGCGCCGCTGCGCGACCATATCGGCGTAGTAGACCAGTAGTTCCATCGAGGCTTCGATCGCCGCCATCGGAACGTCGGCCACGCCGTCTTCGCGATGCATCACCTCATCGGCAAGCGAGCGCAGGCGGGCCCGGTCCTCCACCGGCACGCCCATCAGTTCGGAGATCACGTCCATCGGAAGCTTGCCGGCAAATTCGGCGATGTAATCGAAGCTTTCGGACTCCAGAGCGGTGTCTAGATGTTCCTTGGCCAGTTCGATCACCCTGGCCTCAAGCTCACGGATCCGTCGTGGGGTGAACCCCTTGGATACCAACGTGCGCAGTCGCAGGTGGGCCGGGTCGTCCATCGCCAGAAACGACATGGTCCGGTAGGCCTCCGGATTACGAGATATCGGATCCAGCGACACCCCCAGTTTGTTTGATAGTTCGGTACTGTTGCGAAATCCCTTGTGCACGTCGGCATGCCGGGTCAAAGCCCAGAAGTTCAGGGTGTCATTGCGATACAGCGGAGCCTCATCGCGCAACCGGCGGTAGTAGGGGTAGGGATCCTCATGAAAGTGATAGTCGTAGGGGTCAAGGATCAGCGGAACGGTCTCGGCGGTCATTGTCCGTCTCCACCGCCGGGGGTCAGGATCAGACCGACCACGTAGCCCAGCCGGTCGGTGATCTGGCGATAGGTGAACGCGCCACTTCCGGCGTGCACGAGGGCGCCGAAGTAACTCATCTCCAGCGCCGCCACCGTACGCGCATCGGCATCGGGTCCCAGCGCGGACTTGATCCGCTTGTGGATCTCGGCACCGATGCGATCCCGGACGGCGCGCACCGAGGCGTCGTTGCTCAACAGGGCGGTCGTGCAGGCGGCGGCCACCTCGGGCTCATCGGCGACGACGAGAGCCAGGCTGCGAAGCGCCTGCTGCACCCGGTTGAGGCGGGTGTCGTTGACATCGGTGAAATAGGGCACCTCGCCAACCAGGTCAAGGTAGACCTCGGCGACTAGATGATTTTTCGACGAGAAGTAGGTGTAGGCCGTGGCGGGGGCAACCTGGGCGCGGGCGGCCACGCCCCGCACGGTCAGATCGGCGTAGGAGGAACCCCGCAGGGTTTCCAGGGCGGCGCTGACCAGTTTGCGGAAGGTCTCCTCCTGCCGAGGCCGGCGGGTCGCGTCAGCCCGGTCACGAGGGGCCGTCGCCACTGCATCGCTGGACACATGTCCACCGTAATCACCGGTATCGCGATCACGCAAGAGTTCCGGGAGAAACCGACCTCACGGGTATTTCTCGGGATAGTGTCCCGGTATCGTCGCCGAGGGTGCGGCTAAGGTTCGACGGATTGTTACCGGACAGGTGTCCACATGGTTGGGGGATACCGGTTCAGCAATATCGGGGCCGACGATACGACAGGGTAAGGAGCCGCGGATGGGGATAGCAGCTGATCGCAACAGCGATCTCTTCATCGATGGAACGCTCGTTGCAGGGGGTGCGGGCCGGTTCCAGACCATCAACCCCGCTACCGAAGAAGTGCTCGGAACCGCCGCCAACGCCGACACCGCTGACATGAGTCGCGCCATCGGTGCCGCCCGCCGTGCGTTTGATGACACCGACTGGTCGGGTAACACCGAACTTCGGGTGCGGTGTGTCCGGCAGTTACGCGACGCGATGCGCGAGCATATTGAAGAGCTCCGCACCATCACCATGGCTGAGGTCGGGGCACCGCGAATGCTCACCTCGATGGCCCAGTTGGAGGGGCCGGTCGAGGATCTGGGTTTCGGCGCCGATACGGCCGAGTCTTATCCGTGGCGTACCGATCTCGGCGTCGCAAGCCCGATGGGGATCGCAACCCAGCGCACGATCGTCCGCGAAGCCGTCGGAGTCGTCGGTGCTATTACGCCCTGGAATTTCCCGCATCAGATCAACCTCGCCAAGATCGGTCCGGCGTTGGCCGCCGGTAACACCGTGGTTCTCAAACCAGCCCCCGACACCCCTTGGTGTGCGGCGGTTCTCGGTGAATTGGTGGCCGAGCACACCGATATTCCGCCGGGTGTTCTCAATATCGTCACCTCCGACGATCATGCGGTCGGTGCGATGCTGTCATCTGACCCCAGAGTCGACATGGTTTCGTTCACGGGGTCGACCGCGACTGGACGCGCGGTCATGGCGGCGGGCGCCGCCACCATCAAGAAGGTGTTCCTGGAACTGGGTGGCAAGTCGGCATTCCTGGTTCTTGATGACGCCGATCTCGCCGGAGCCTGCTCCATGGCGGCCTTCACCGCGTCAATGCACGCCGGCCAGGGGTGTGCGATCACCACTCGACTGGTGGTACCGCGTGCCCGATACGACGAAGCCGTCGCGGCTGCGGCCGCAACCATGTCCGGTCTGAAACCGGGCGACCCGCTCGATGCCGGAACAATCTGTGGTCCGGTGATTTCCGCGCGCCAGCGCGATCGAGTGCAGTCCTATCTCGACCTGGCGATCGCCGAGGGCGGGACGTTCGCCTGCGGAGGGGGCCGGCCCGCCGATCGCGATCGTGGGTTCTTCATCGAACCCACGGTGATCGCCGGGTTGACCAACGATGCCCGGGTCGCGCGTGAGGAGATCTTCGGTCCGGTGTTGACGGTGATCGCACATGATGGCGACCAGGATGCGATCCGGATCGCCAACGATTCCCCGTATGGGTTGTCGGGCACGGTGTTCAGCGCGGATCCTCAACGCGCGCAAGCAACCGCTAACCGGCTGCGGGTCGGCACCGTCAATGTCAATGGTGGGGTCTGGTATTCCGCCGATGTTCCGTTCGGTGGTTACAAGCAGTCCGGGGTGGGCAGCGAGATGGGTGTCGCCGGTTTCGAGGAATACCTTGAACTCAAAGTCATTGCCACAGCAGTCTAATTCGGGCATTCGAGGAGGAAGCATGGGACAGTTCGAGGAGAAGGTCGCGATCGTCACCGGGTCTGGCGGCGGCATCGGGCAGGCCTATGCCGAGGCTCTCGCCCGGGAAGGCGCGGCAGTGGTGGTCGCTGATGTCAACACCGAGGGCGCTGAACGCGTGGCGGCTGGAATCGTCGCAGCCGGTGGCACCGCGATCGCCGTGCCGGTCGACGTCTCTGATCCGGATTCGGCTAAGGCGATGGCCGATCGCACCCTCGCTGAGTTCGGCGGGATCGACTTCCTGGTGAACAACGCCGCGATCTTCGGTGGCATGAAGCTGGACTTCCTGGTCACTGTTGACTGGGACTACTACAAGAAGTTCATGAGCGTGAACCTCGACGGTGCGCTGGCCTGTACCCGGGCGGTGTATCGGAAGATGGCCAAGCGCGGGGGCGGGGCGATCGTCAACCAGTCCTCGACCGCCGCGTGGCTGTACGCCAACTATTACGGGCTGGCTAAGGTCGGCATCAACGGCCTGACCCAACAGCTTTCGCGAGAGCTCGGTGGGATGAACATCCGGATCAACGCCATCGCTCCCGGTCCGATCGACACCGAGGCCAACCGGACCACCACCCCGCAGGAGATGGTGGCCGATATCGTCAAGAACATCCCGCTGAGCCGAATGGGTCAGCCTGAGGATCTGGTTGGCATGTGTTTGTTCCTGTTGTCCGATCAGGCCAGCTGGATCACCGGGCAGATCTTCAACGTTGACGGCGGCCAGATCATCCGGTCGTAGAAGGAGTTCGGCTATGACTGATTCGCGGACGGAACCGAGGCTCGGCTACATCGGTCTGGGCAGTATGGGTGCGCCGATGGCCATGCGGCTGGCCGGCTGGCCGGGCGGTCTCGTGGTGTTCGATGTCCGCGACGAGGTGATGGTTCCGTTCGCCGACGCCGGGGCGGGCGTGGCAGGCAGCGTCGCCGATGTCGCCGCCGCCGATCTCATCAGTATCACCGTGCTCAATGATGCCCAAGTTCGCGATGTCGTGGCCGATCTGGCCCGCCACGCTGCGCCGGATACGGTGATAGCAATCCACTCAACCATCGGCGACACCACCGCGGCTGAACTCGCCCGCGACCTCGCGCCGCAGGGTATTCACGTGATCGACGCCCCCGTCAGCGGTGGAGCGGGGGCGGCCGCCAACGGCGAGTTGGCGACGATGGTCGGCGCTCCCCGTGAGGTCTACGAGCGCATCAAACCCGTATTCAAACAGTGGGCGTCGCTGGTGATCCACGCCGGTGAGCCGGGCGCGGGAACGCGGATGAAGCTGGCGCGCAACATGCTGACCTTCACCTCGTTCGCCTCTGCCTGTGAAGCCATGAAACTGGCCGAGGCCGCCGGGCTGGATTTGCAGGCGCTCGGCAGAGTGGTCCGGCATACCGATGCGCTGACCGGTGGTCCGGGGGCAATCATGGTTCGTGACAACACCCACGAACTCGAACCCGGTCATTGGCTTTACGACACTTTCACCCACACTCGCGGGCTGGGTGAGAAAGACTTGAGCCTGGCTCTCGCACTGGGGGAGTCGGTCAACGTCGACCTGCCGCTCGCCGAACGGGCGTTGCGCGACTTGGCCGCCGGGCTGGGTGTGCCGCACGCGACATCAACTCCACCTGAGAAGGAATGAGCAATGGATGAAATCCGCCGCAAGGGCCTGGCGAAGATGAACGAGGTGTACGCCTGGGAGATGTCCGATATGCCGGGTGATTTCTTCGCCCTGACCGTCGACCACCTCTTCGGCGATATCTGGAGTCGCCCCGGACTCTCCATGCGGGACAAGCGGCTGATCACCCTCTCGGTGGTGACCGCACTCGGGTTGCCTGACCTCGCTGAGATCCAGGTCAATGCGGCCCTGGAAAACGGTGAGATGACCTCGGACGAGTTGCGGGAGATGGCGTTGTTCATCACCCATTACGTCGGATTTCCGCTTGGTTCGGGATTCAACGGTGTGGTTGAACGAGTCGCCGCCAAACGTCGCAATGCAGCCGCCGCCGGACGGGTCGATGACAAGAAGGCCAGTGCCGGTGACGCCCTGAAGATGCACAGTGGTGAAAAGTCGTCCTCTGAGGGCTGATGACCGACGATGTCGCCCGGCCCGGGGGCCCGTCGCGCGCAGTCTGGCGGTTCATCGATACCTGTCAGTTGGCGTCCGATTAGGGTGAGCCTGTGCGCGTTCTCGTAATCGGATCCGGTGCCCGCGAACACGCCCTGTTACTCGGGCTGCGCAAAGACCCGGGGGTCGATTACCTCGCGGTCGCGCCGGGCAATGCCGGCACCACTGCGGTGGCTGAGCAATACGACGTCGACGTCACCTCAGCTGACGAGGTCACCGCGCTGGCTACCCGGCTGCGCGTCGACCTGGTGGTGATCGGCCCGGAGGTGCCGCTGGCTATCGGCGTGGCCGACGCTGTCCGCGCGGCGGGTATCGCTTGCTTCGGTCCGTCCAAGGACGCGGCCCGCATCGAGGGTTCGAAGGCCTTCGCCAAGGAGGTGATGGCGGCCGCAGGGGTGCGGACTGCTGCCAGCGAGACCGTTGACAGTCCGGCCCATCTCGACGCGGCCCTGGACCGATTCGGCCCTGCCGCCGGTCAGCCTGCCTGGGTGGTCAAAGACGACGGGTTGGCCGCCGGTAAGGGTGTGGTGGTCACCGCCGACCGCGCTGAGGCCCGCGCGCATGCCGCCACCCTGCTCGATTCCGGCCATCCGGTACTACTGGAGTCCTTCCTCGACGGCCCGGAAGTGTCACTGTTCTGTCTGGTCGACGGTGTCACGGTTGTTCCACTGGTCGCGGCCCAGGATTTCAAGCGGGTTGCCGACGGTGACACCGGACCCAACACCGGTGGTATGGGCGCCTATGCCCCGCTGCCCTGGTTGCCCGAATCGGTCGAGTCGGCAATCGTCCACGACGTCGTCGAACCCGTTGCCGCCGAGATGGTCCGGCGAGGCTGTCCATTCTCGGGCCTGCTGTACGCGGGTCTGGCGATCACCTCTGACGGCCCGGCCGTGGTCGAGTTCAACTGCCGTTTCGGTGATCCCGAGACCCAGGCGGTGTTGGCTCTACTGAAGTCGCCGCTGGGCACGGTGCTGTACGCGACTGCAGCCGGAACGTTGGCCGACGTCGCACCGCTGCAGTGGGATGACGGCTACGCGGTGACCGTCGTGTTGGCCGCCGAGAACTACCCGGGCCGTCCCCGCTTCGGCGATGTCATCACCGGCGCAGAGGCCGACGGGGTACTTCATGCCGGGACAGCGCGGCGTGATGACGGAGCGATCGTCTCCGCTGGCGGGCGGGTGCTGTCGGTCGTCGGTACCGGAGCCGACCTCGTCGCCGCCCGAGCCGACGCGTATCGGGTGTTGTCGTCGGTTCGGTTGCCGGGCAGCCATTTCCGGACCGATATCGGGCTGGCTGCCGAGCAGGGCCGGATCACGGTGTGAGCGGTCACCGCCGGGCGCAACGATCCCGCGGCGGCAGCCATCAAAGCGGACGTGATGGAGTTTCCAGAATGGGGAACCCCTCGGGCCGACTGGCGGGATCGGGACACCGATATCGCCGGTGACCGGGACTGCGCCGCTGTCTTCCTCGATGAGTTGACCATCGTCTGAAGAGCTCAGGCGCTCAGCAGCGGAGCGATCCAGGCGATCTCCCCGGGCAACTGTGCACTCCAAAACCCGCCATTGTGGCCCCCCGGCGAGAACCCCCCGGCCGGCGGATTCGGCAGCTGCGCGATGAATTGTCGGGTGGCCGCGGCGAACGGATCGGCGTCACCGCAGTCGATCCGGATCGGTATCGATGCCAGCGCGGGGAGCCCGAACACAGAGTTGGCGGCGAAGTCGTCGGGACCGTCGAAGGCCCCGGGTGCACTTGACCCGGACGACATCCACAACGCCGGGCTGACCGCGCAGATCGCGGCGGTGCGGGCCGGACCCAGCCGGGCGCCCAGCAAGAGTGCGCCGTAACCGCCCATCGACCAACCGAGGAAGCCCACCCGTGAGGTGTCCAAACCTTGCTCCCCGAGCATCGGAAGTAGCTCGCCCAACACCATCGCGCCGGCATCCTCACCGGAGGCGCGGCGATGCCAGTAGCTTCCGCCACCGTCGACAGCGACGACGGCGAACGGTGGCAGCCCCGCGTTGACCGCTTGTGCCAGACCCTGCTCGACACCGCCGGCCATGACCGTCGCGGCGTCGCTGCCCTTGCCGTGCAGGGCGATGATGGGTCGCAGTGGTCCGGATTGACCGGGCGGACGGGCGATCGCAAAGTTGGTGGTGATTCCGCCCCGTGCGGCCGACACGAACGATCCCTCGATGAGGGTGGGCGCGGCGATGGTGGCGGAGGGAGTGACAGTTGCGCCGAGTGCCGCGGCACCGACGATGCCGGCACCCAATCGCAGAACGGTGCGACGGTCCACGTTCGGCATTCCACCATCCTGCCCCAACCGTCACATCTTCGCGCAAACCCCGATGCGCGCTGCGGTGTGACTGGCAGCATGTCGGACGTGACCTCAGCGGTTACGCCCAAAGGAGAACGACGGCGGTACGCGCTTGTGAGCGCGGCCGCCGAGTTGTTGTGTGAAGGCGGATTCGACGCGGTGCGCCATCGGGCCGTCGCACGTCGCGCGGGTCTGCCACTGGCATCGACGACGTACTATTTCTCGTCGCTGGACGAGTTGGTGGAAAACGCTGTCGAGTACATCGGAGCCGCCGAAGCCACCCAGTTGCGAGCCCGTGTGCGGGATCTGCCGCGGCGTCGCCGCAGTACCGGCGCCACCGCGGATCTGCTGCTTGAACTCTTGGCCGGTGAGCAGAGCAGCGAGCAGTTGATCTCGCGCTATGAGCGCTATATCGCCTGCGCCCGCCACCCGGCGCTGCGCGGTGTCGAGCGTCGATTGCTGCAACAACGCGTGGATGCGGTCGTCGAGGCCGTTGCCCGCTCCGGCCGGTGTGCCCGGGTGGACATGGTGACCGCGTTGGTGTGCGCGGTCGATGGCGCGGTGGTGTCGGCACTGGTCGCCGATACCGAAGGGCCGCGAGAATCAGCTCGTGCGACGCTTATCGATGTGATCGACGTACTTGCCCCCATCAACGACCGGGTCTGATCGTGGACTTCTGGGCGCTGACCCGTCCGGTGACGGACCTGGTCGACGGCGCGATGGATCGCTCGCTGGTTCTCGGCTACACCCGCATCGGCTCAGGGCTGCGGCGGCGATGGTGGCCGGCCGACCCCGCCCCCGACGCGATGGCCGGCAAACGGGTTCTGGTGACCGGGGCGACGGCCGGCATCGGATTGGCGATGGCACGCGCATTCGCCGAGCTTGGAGCCACGGTGTATCTGCTCGGCCGCAATGCCGACAAGGTGAGTCGCTGTGTGGCCGCGATTTCCGACGAGGTTCCCGGCGCGGATGTGGTGGGCGAGGTGTGCGATGTCTCCGACCTTGAGGCGGTGCGGGACTGGTGCGAGGACTTCGCCAGCCGGGTACCCGCGCTCAACGGATTGGTGCATAACGCCGGCCTGATGCCCAAAGAGCGCATCCTCACTCGTGAAGGCCATGAGGTGCAGTTGGCGACCCACATCCTCGGGCCGCATCTGATGACCGAGCTGCTGCTGCCACTGCTGCGCGCTGCTCGTGGAGCGTCGGTGGTATTCGTGTCCTCGGGCGGTATGTACAGCACCCCGCTGGTTGTCGACGATCTGGAGTCCAGTCGTGACTACAACGGGGTTCGCAGCTACGCGCGGACCAAACGGATGCAGGTGGTACTCGCCGACTCCTGGGCGCGGCGACTGGCCGGAACCGACATTCGGGTCGAGAGCATGCACCCGGGTTGGGTGGATACCCCGGGCGTGGCCGAATATCTGCCGCGGTTCCGGGTCATCACCAGGCCACTGCTGCGCGAAGTGGCTGACGGAGCTGACACCGCAGTGTGGTTGGTGGCGACGCGCCCTCCGTCGGAGCCTGGCCATTTCTGGCACGATCGCGCCCAACGCCCGACCACCTTCGGCTGGCAACGCCAGGAGAACCCCGCCAAGGTGCGCCGCTTTCTCGAAGAAATCAGCGAACTCACTGGTACGGATGAGGCGTGGACGGGTCTGCGGGCGTGACGGGAGCCGGGGTGACGATGCATCCGGTC
>Ga0164295_10003397_pt1 | contig 12835 bp, 5 predicted proteins | sample GEODES006metaG_FD_111798 | JGI IMG/M metagenome (GOLD analysis project Ga0164295, IMG submission 111798) | Oligotrophic lake water microbial communities from Sparkling Lake, Wisconsin, USA - GEODES006 metaG | ecosystem: Environmental > Aquatic > Freshwater > Lake | place: USA: Sparkling Lake...
GCCGCCGCTGCCGCCGCTGCCGCCGCTGCCGCCGCTGCCGCCGCTCCGTCGGCCGCCTCCATCTCGCCCGTGGCGGACGCCGATGCCGGCGCCAGCGCTTTGGCGCCGAGCTCCACCGAGTCGGTGCTGCGCGCGTCGCTGCCTCGCCACCTACGCAACTCACTGCACCTGAGCCGTTGCGCGTTGGAGGAGGGTGGGACTCGTGGGAGCGCCGTATTGAGCGCATCCGCGGCGGTCGTGGCAGCCTCGGAGGTCGTGGGAGCGGGTGGCTCCGGCGTGGACAAGCCGCCATTCCTCTGCCTGCACCCGGCGGCCGCCTCTGCCGAGCGCAGCGGTGGTACCAGTGGCCTCGTTGATTGCCTCGACGGCCTCGGCCTCGGTCTGAGCGGCGGCGGCGGCGGGAGCGGCGGCAGCAGCGGGATCGACGAAGGAGCTTCCGGCATGCCTCTGCTGCCAGCGGCGGAGGCGGAGGGCCTCCTCGGCCTCGCCATCGCCCTCATCTCGATGCTGCCGCCGCGCTTCATCTTGCGCAACTGGCCCTCGTATTGGCGTGTCCTCGACGCGTACCTCGCACATCAAGCCTCGACTGTGCGTCAGACGTCCTCGAGCTTCTTTCAACGGCTGCTCGAGGCGGCGCCTCCAGCTCTGCGCCCGCCACTCATCCGCCTATGCCTGCAGTCGCTCTCGGCCGGATGGCACGTCGACGTATCGTTGCTGACCGACCTGCATCCCATGACGCCGTCGCCCTCGCGCCAGACGCCCGAGGCGACGCCTGTCGCCACCGGCAGCGCCGGCTTCGGCGACAGCTCGCAGCATGCTATCCCCCCGATGCCCAAGCCCCCCGCGCACCCCTCGCGAGCGGGCACCTCGGCCGATCTGCTCGAGGGTGCGCGCGTCGCGGCGTCCAGTGGCGCTGCGACGCGCCCCAAGATGGCGCACGCGCAGCCGGCCGAGGCGGAAGACGCGGCCGAGGTGGAGGCAGACCCTCTCGTCGCAACGCCGCCGCGCATCGCGCTCACCCACTCGACGAGCGCCCCGCAGCTCGACTCGCGCCTACCGCGCCAGTGGCAGTGGCGTGAGGGACGGCTACTTGCCCTCGAACTTGTGTATGACTTTGTCCTCACCCACCACATGGCCGCGCTTGGCCTCGAAGGTCTGAACCTCGACGGCGCCGCCACCGCTGCTGCGGACGCCGCCGACACTGCCGCCGCCGCGGTCACGCCCCTCTCGTTCCGTGCAGGCACGGGCTCCACGCCCACTACCGAGCTCGCGACGACGCTCTCCGGGCCCGGCACGCCCATCTCGGCGCCCTCGAGGTCGGCCTCGGGGACGGCGCCAGTCAAAGTGGTTCGGAAGATGTCAACATGGGACCTTGACGAGTCGGGTACCGCGGGCGCTGCTGCCGGCGCGCCCAGCGCGCCCAGCGCCCTCACCCCCACGCGTGCAGCCCTGTTGCACTCGGCGAGCAGCTCGCCACGACGCGGCAGCTCTCGAGCGCCCACGAGGGCGCTCACGCTGCTCGAGCAGGCCCTTCGGGACCCTCCCCATGTCACATGGATGGCCACGTCACCCGAGGAGATCGACGAGCCGAGCATCGGGCTCGCGTCCGCCTGTGGCGCGGCCGGTGAGCCAAGTACCGGTAGCTCGTGGCCAAGTAGCTCGTGCCAAGTCAAGGCCGGCGAGCCACGTGGCTCGCCCAGAGCCCGCGACGGCGCCGAGAGCGCCGAGCTGGGCGCCGAGCCGCGTAGCTCGCCGATGGGCTCTCCGAGGCCGAGCACACCGTTGCCCTCGCTGCTCGCGAGCGGGCGGGCGCTCGGCGGCGACGGCGCTCGCGACGGCGCCTTCGGCGTGGGGGGTGCTTGGGCTGGTGGCGTGGGCGGCATGGGGCAGCTCGAGCCGCTCGTACTGCCATATGCTGAGCCGAAGCTGGACGCACCGATGGCGCCTCGGCAACGGAGGCCCAGTTGCGCCCTGGACGATGCATCCTGGGTGGTTGAGTGCTCGGAAGCGGAGCTCGCGAACTGGCTCGGCTCCCTGCGCTGGCAGCCTGTGCGGCTCTGCCTGCAGCACTGCCTGCTCCAGGTGACCCAGTGCTTCGCAGACTCGCGCTTCGAGCTGCGGCGGATGGCCGACCAGATGCTGCGACCCCTCGCGGAGGTGGCGCTGTGGGGAGAGCTACCTGTGCTTCAGCAGCTCTGGAGCTCGTTCGTGCCGCTGGTCGACTCTCTCCCGTGCTGGGTGTCCTCTTCGACGCTGCTCCTTGTGCTGCAGCGCACCTCCGCCTTCCACTCACTCCTTCAGCCCTCGCCCTCGCAGCCGGCCGCTTCCCCGGTGGGCACGGTGACACTCACCACCGGCCCGCCGCCGACTGCGCCGCCGGCGCCACCGCCGAACGGCGCCGCGCTCGCCACGCTCGCCGCGCCGACGCTCGCCGCGCTGGGCTCGCTGGTGCATCGGGTCGAGGCGCTGCTGCCACGGCTGCTCCCAGTAGTGGCTCAACTCATGGACGGCGCTGCCTCTGATAAGGTCTCAGTGCTTGCGGCGCAGCTGCTCGTGCTCGCCCATGCCCGTTTTGGCCGACGACTGGCGCCGCTGCGCCACCAGCTGCCTGCGCACTTTGACAGCCTCGTGCGCCTGCTCGCCTCGACGTATCAGGATGCGCACCCGTCGCAGCCCACCGCGCTGACTCCCACGAGCGCCGTCACGAGCGCATTCGCCGCAGCCGGCGCGCTGCCCTCCGCCGGAGCGCTGCCCGCCGCTGGCAGCAACGGCCGCGCACCGTGCAGCGCCGAGTGCCGCACCCCCCCGGGTAGGGGGTCGGATGCGGCCGCAGTGGTCCGGCAGATGCTGATGGGGGGCGCCGAGGAGATCGACGCGCCGCGCCGAGCGCTCGACCACGCGCGCCTCGTCGAGCGCTCATTGGTGACTTCGATCAAGGCCGAGCTGCCTGCTCTTGCCGCTGGTCTGGAGCTTCGTCAGCGCGCGCAGCTGCTCCCATGGCTTCTAGCGCACCTCCGTATGCCGCCCACCGCGCACTGCGTCCCCGCGCTGCTCGAGGCTCTCGAGGTGAGCCTGCAGCCGCTGCCGCCGCCGCCGCCGCCGCCGGGCGCACGGACCGAATTTGCGGCCGCTCCTATGCCCGCTGTGCTCACGCCGCCTCCAGAGCACACGAGCAATGTCACCACGCCGCACGCCGAGAACGGCCTCGCAGCCACGGAGACTCACGCCCTCCCAGACGCGACCGAGAAGACTCCCAGCAGTGCGGGCAGTGGGCGTTCGGGGCGCCGCCTCTTTGCCGACGCAGACGCGCCGGGCGTTGCTGCGAGTGCGCCGCCACCACTCGAGCCGTCCGCGAAGGTGGCGCCCGGGGCTGCGAAGTCGTCAGCGAATGTCACTTCACCGGCGGCGAGCGAGGTGGCGGGCGACGTGTGCGAGACGATTGCTCATTTTCTGGCGGGCTCCTCGATCACCATGTCCACGCTCAAGCAATCGCTCGCCATCCTGCGCCTCGCCGTCGCATCTGACCCAGAGGGGTTGAGCCTCGCATCTGCGCCCTCTGAGATCGCCATCTCCGTGCTCCTCGAGGGCTTATGTGACTGCCTTCGTGGGCACGGCACACCCTCCCCGCCCTCGGCCGACAAGGGAAGCGGCGGCACCGCGGCGGAGCTCCAACGGCTGCTTGCCTCCCAAGGGGCGAAGATGCACGCGCGCCTCCTGCGGCTCGAGGGCGGCGGTGCGACGGCCGGCCGCGCTGGAGCGTCTACGCTGGCTGGGGCGTCTACGCTGGCTGGGGCGGCTGAGGCTGCGTCGGCGACGGACGAGGCGACTGAGGCTGCGGCGATGGACGAGGCGGCAGATGAGGCGGCGGACGAGCCAGCTGACGTGGCCGAGAACGTGGCCGACCAGGACGACGACGACTCCGATTGGGACGACTGGGACGATGACGACGCCGAGGAGGGGGTAGTCGAGGCGGGACCGCGCTATGAAGACGTGGGCGGCTTCCTCTGGTGGCTCGTCTATGGGAGTGGCGGCCCGCCCCATCTCGAAACGGCTCTGCCGCGGCTGCGTGAGGCGGAGGCGGCGCTGCTGCTCGCGGCCATGCGCCACTCGGCGAGGGCAAGTTGAGCTGCGGCTGCTCCGAAGGCGAGATCACTCGAGCTGCGGCTGCTCCGAAGGCGAGATCACTCCGGCGCGACACCCCGGGCTAATTAGCATTGATCATTTGAATCGACGAACATCGACGCGAGATTACGTCTAGAATCGGTGACTCTCTTCACGTTGTCGCGCATTCCGTTCGGTCGCGTCCACGCCGCGGGCCATTACCGGCCGCGTTTGGGTTCGTGCGCTCGGCTCGGCTGCGAACTCGTTCGGCCGCGCCTGCCGTTGAAACCGGGGCCGAGACCTAGACCGCTAGAGCCGAGGGGATACCATCCGGGATCGCTAAAATAATCCTAAAGCGAAAGCGTGCTAGACGCTAAACGTGTCAGTCCGCGCGGAGTCCCCCACCTCCGCAGACCGCCAGCGCCCTGCAGGACGGGAGCCCCGCCCGCCCGCGGACGCACCGCGACCTCCAGTTCCGTAACCCCGGCGACCCGCCTTTTATAACAGAGACAGGTGCGCACCGGCCCCGGCTTTGTCTTTACCGGTGTGCTAGTTGAATGGCCGTGTGCCGCACCTGTCTCTGATTGCATGCTGATTGCGCGCACCGGTCCTCCAACTCCCGTTCTTGACCGTTCGTGTGCTCCCCACTCTGGGGGCGGGCAGGCTCGGAACCAAGACGCGTGCGCCTCACTGGCCGTGACTAGGTCGGGACGCTGTCACCTCCATGCCTTCGCGTCCTCTTCGTCAATGGACGTCGTCACGTAGTGCATGTCGGAGTGGAACCCGATGCGTACACTGTTCTTGGCGCCGAGGCGTCGGCGGCCGCCCTCCGGCCGCGGGCTGCCCTCGCCGTCGGGCGGCTTGAACTCCTGGTACCACTCCTCGCCTCCGTGGTCCTCCCAGGTGGTGATGAGGCATACGGTGGCGCCGTAGGCCGAGGCGCACGCGCGCAGCGTGATCTGGTCGCCCCAGGTCGTTGGCTGGCTCATCAGGTCGCAGTACTCCTCGTAGGTGGGAGCAGCGAGCTCGACAATCTCGCATGTGTCGCCCACCTCCACCGACTGGTTGACGGAGGTCTCGTGAAAGAGAGGCGGGTGTTCGCGCAGGTAGCGGACGACTGTGGCGCGCACGGCCGCGTGGTGCTCCTCGTCGCCCCAAAGCTGCTGCGCGAGCGCACGGAACTGGCACGCGCCGTCGCTCTCCACGTTGCGCATCGTCCAGCCTTTTCGCTCGAAGCGCTCGCGCAGGAGCCGGATGCCGCCGACCGAGTGTTTCGCGCGAGGTTCCTGCCTTTGCGCTGGCTCCCAGGGCCGCTTGCCGAGCACAGCTGCTGCTCCACAGACCGAGAAGTACGTCTCGACCGGCACACTGATACGGCTCGACGTGCGGCGGCGCGAGGTGGCCGCCTTCTCGTGCTCCTGCAGCTGGCGCGCGTAGTCGTAGTCAGAGTGATTAGATGGCAAACGCGATGGCACTGGCGGCGGCGGCGGCGGCGGCGGCCGAGGCGGCCGCGGCGGCTGCTGCGATGGCGCACGTGCCACTTTGGCACGCCGTGTTGCCCGAGAGGCCAGTGCGTCCTCTTCCGCCTGTAGCTTTCGAGCGAGCTCCGCGTCGTGAATGGTGACGTCCGTGTCCGAGGACACGCTCCGCAACCCTCTCCGAGTTGCCAGCGAGCTCGCTAAGGTTGCACATAGCACCTTCGGCATTTTCGCGCCGTTTCGGTCACATACAGATGAAATCGGAATTTCGCAGCTTGCATACTCGGACAATCGGCCGTATTCACAGCCAACGGTTTCGGTGTCTTGGGAGCAATGGCCGATGACAGTGTGACCCAGCGCCGCCGCCGCCGGCAGCAAGCGCCGCAGCCGGGAGACGAAGAGGCTTGCTGTGACGAGTCGACCACGGCCGCCTCAGCCAGGGCGTCCGCCGAGGACGAGAACACGCCGCCTGTTTCTGCTGGCTCAAAAGCTGCCAACCGCCGTCAGCGCCGCAACAGGCAGGAGCCAGAGCCCACAGAGGAGGAGGTCGAGCTCCCGGGGAGACGCATGAACGCGCGTGCCGCCGCCTCCGACGTGCCGCCCGAACCGCCTTCGCCGGCGTCGACGGACGCGAGCGGCTCCAACGCAAGCGAGGGCGCCGCAAAGATGTCGCGCAGCGAGCGGCGCCGGCTGGAGGGCAGCCTGGCGCCGGCGCGCAGCCTTTTGCCGGTGCGCAAGGGCCCGCTGCCCGAGGAGGAGCGGCGGCTGCTTGAGATGCCGATCAAGCTCGATAAGGGCGACCTCTTTCGAGGCGGCGCACCCCAATTCCTCCACGAGCCGCCTGCGCCTGCGCTTGGCAATGTGACCCTCAGCTACGTGGAGATAGCGGGCGCGATGGACGCAGGCCGTTTCAGGTGCATATCGCGCGACTTCAAAGGGAGCGCCGATCCCGGGGGATCCGGCCACGGGCCGATGGCGGGTGGGCCGCAGGCGCGGGGCTTCGAGGCCGGGCGTCGGGAGCCGCTCAGATTCGGTCCGAGTGGGGGCACGCAGGTCGTGATGCTCTGCATTGGCATCGCGCTGAATGTCGCGCAGGGCGCGCTCGCTGGCCTGACGCTGATGATGCTTGCGGTGCACCCGTGGCCCGACGAGGCTGCCCCCACGCTCTTGCGTCCGATGACCTTTGCGCCGCTCGTGGTTCCTATGCAAAGGGTGCAGCACGTACTCGCTAGCTTCTCCTTTCTCGGAGCGGCGGACTTGCACGCCGCCTCGCCAAGCTACGGGAGCGGCCTCGTGCTGCTCATCTACGTGGGCGTCATCATCACCCTCGTGCTCGAGCTGCCCACGGACGTGGGCCTTACCATCGGGCGGGAACGTCGGCAGGCGGTGCTCGTCGAGGCGCTCGACTTTTCGATGGGCCTGAACACGACCATGCGCGTCGCACCCGACGGCAGCCTCCTCTTCGGCCAATCCGCCGAGGTGCTCGAGGCGCAGCCGTTCAAGGACTCTTTCATGCCCGAGAGGCTCGCGAGCATGCAATTCGAGCCGCACACGCGCGACTTCTTCGAGACGGCTCTCTCTGAGAAGCAACTCAGCTTTTGGACCTCGCTGCTCTGGACGCGCGCCGTGCTCGCGACCATCAGCTGGGTGCTCTTTACCCTGATGCAGGCGGGGTGGGCCTTCACCGTCCCGCCTGTCTCGATCGACCGCTCCCAATCCACCTAGCACGCCCGTGTGATCTCGGACGCTACACCGACTCGGCTATGCGTGCCGCTTGTTGCTCAGACCGGTTGAGTCTTCTCAGCCGCTGTGGCGCGCGCGCTCCGCGCTGTCGGCTCAGTGCCCCCGGCCGTTGACAGCGTTTAACGTTCAGCTACAAAATGCGAATAACGTTTCAGTATCCCCCCGTCGTCCAGTTTTCTGTTTTGTGTTACCGTCGGTGTGAATAAACGAACAGTCGGACCCATCGTGCATCGTGCATCGCCGCGTCGTGCATCGCGCATGTTCGTCCATATCGTTGTCGTGTGTGGCAAGCGCTCCTCGGTGTGATGCCTCAGCCAGGGAGCTAGACGCCGGCGGTGTGTCGAGAGTCCTGTGGAACCGTCTCTTCGACGTCACGACCTTGGCTCAACGTGTGGCGGCGCGGCGGCGCGCCCCCCCCCGGCAGTCGCGCACTCCGGCAGGTGCACGTCCCTCGGGCGTAAGGAGAATCCGCAGTCCCGCCTCGAGTCGTCGTAGCTACGCGAGCTACGCGAGCGGCAGGCGCACCTCGAAGAGGTCATCACACTCGGAGGCTGGCGCGCTTCCCCCGAAGATGAGCAGCCGGTCGCTGGCCGCGGCGACGCAGTGGGCAAAGCGCGTGGCAGGCGCCCCTCGGGTAGGGACCTGCTCAAATGCCCCCGCCTCGCCGCGCGCGGCCGCGTCGGGCGCGACCGTCCACACGTCGTTGCTCAGTCCTTCGCCTGTGAAGCCCCCAAAGAGGATGAGCTTCGCCGTCGGCGCGTCCGCGGCCAGCGCTGCGGGCAGCAGCGTCACCGCATGGCCCACGCGCCGGCAGGCCGAGTTGAGCGGGTTGGACCAGACCCAGCTCTTGAGGCAGAGCACACGCGCATCGTTCACGATGTCCTCACCCGAGCGTCCGCCGTGCACGAGGAGGCGCCGTCGTGTGGGCAACACCGCCGCAATGTGCATCTCCCGAGGCTGGGGTGGAATGCCAGTACATGCCATTGCGGCCCACTCAGCGCACGGCGCACCGCCGCCCTCGGCCACGCCATCCTCGGCCATGGCGCCGCCCAGGGTGAGGCGCCATACGTCATTCCGATGGCTCTCGTCATCAGCGCCTCCGAAGAGCAGCACCGCGTTTCCCTCAGGGTCGGCTGTGAACGAGTGACCGTTACGTGCGGCCGGCGTGGCGCCCCGCGTCGCGAGTGGCGTGGTCCAGCGAGCGGTGAGGCCGCTCCTCGCCGGCACGTGCAGCAAGCTCACGTCATTCAGCAGCACGGAGCTGCGAGGGTCTTGCCCGCCAAAGATGAGGAGAGCTTCGTCTGCCTGTGTGGGCTCGTCTGCCTGTGTGGGATCGGTGCTGGGCGCTGCGCCGGGCGCGCGCAGGGCGGCAGCGGGCACTGTGGCGGCCGCGTGACCCGACCGGGGACTGAGCCCGCCTGCGAGCTCATGCAGCCGCCAACCCACTGGCGTGCCTCCCTCGCCACCCCCGCCATTCTCTTCTAGTACATACTCCCATACGTCCTGGTGAACGAGGCCGGTGCGGTCGGCGCCACCCACGAGCCATAGCCGCCCGCCCACGAGGTTGAGCGTGGCGCCGCCACGCTGGGGAGGGCGCACGCCGCCGGGCGTCGGCAGCTCTGCCCAGCGTGGCCGCGGCTGTGCTACCGGATCGGACGCCGTTGCGCGCGCGGCGGCGGCGGCGCCGCCGCCGCTGGCCGCTTTGGAGGCCTTGGCGGCGGCGAGCGCTTGCTGGCACTCGCTGAGGAGCGGCGCATGCTGTTGCCCCTTCTTGAGGGCCGGCCGGCTCATCTCCGTTCGCAGCGCCTCGGCGATCGCCTCGTTCGTCGGTTCCAGCTTGAGCGCGGCGACGAGGGCCTTGGCTGCGTCCGCTGGCTGCCCGCTCGCCGACAGCGCCGAGCCGAGGCGGAAGTGCGCCTTGGCCGTTGTCGGCAGCAGCCGAACCATCTCGCACGCGTCGGCCACCGCCTCCGAGACGCGCTTCAGCTGCAGCAACGCGGCCGCGCGATTGCCGTACAGCAACCCATTAGAACTGTCGAGCGCGAGCGCCTCGCTGTAGAGCCCCACCGCCTCCTCGAAGCGCTTGGCTCCGAAGGCTGCATTGCCGCGCTCCCGGATGGCTTCCGATTCGGGATTGCGTGGCGCAGGTGGCGGCGTAGGCAGCGCCGCCGGCGCGGGCGCCGCGGCTGCAGGCGGCTTCCTGGCCTCGGCTGCCTTGTAGTCGGCCACCATGTCGGCGGTGAGCGTATGAACAGGCAGCTCAAAAGGCTGAACCTGCTCGACCTCCTCGCCGTCGTGGTGTGTCTCAGGCCCCTCATCATCCGAGGTGATCTCCTCGAAATAGACGGCGACACCTCCGTCAGACATGAATCCCGCGCAAAGCCGATGTGGGCTTCACACCTTCACTTCAGAAAAAGGGGACACTCAACGGAGTTTGAGCGCCGAGGCCCAGTGTCACTGTTGGTCGCCTCTGATTGCTGCCCTTTCGAAAGCGCTCGCCTTCCGGTGCCGCCAACGGCCTTTTATGCCCAGTGCAATTGCGATGCCGCCGGCCGCGCTGCCATCCGCTGCCGAGGCCGACGCCGAGGCCGAAAAGATCCTCGTGCACTCGCCCGTCCTCGACCGCCTCGAGGAATTCTTCTCCGACCCTTCTGTCACCAGTGCCATCAACGACTTCTGCTGCGCCCACGCATCAGTCACGCCGCTCGCCGAGGGCGCGGAGCACCCGCTCGAGTACCACACGGCCTTCCTCGAGTATGCAAAGCTCATCGAGGAACAGGTTGCCGCCTTCATGGCGGAGCACGGCTTCTCAGAGGAGGACATCGTCATCGCCGCACTGCACGCTCCGCCAGGTGTGCATACGTGCATCGACTACTTACTTGCGTCAACCGAGTACACCGCCTTCCTGCAGCTCATGGGCCAATTCAATAGCCTCGCGGATGCTGTCGACGACACGAACGACTACAAGGACTCATGACTCACGATGCCATGTATCTATCACTTTCCTTAGTCTCTCTCGGCGGCGTGTCACCACCCTCAAAGCGACTGCGAGGATCCGGAGCGTGACCCGTTGCAGTTCGGTTCATTACATTACAATGAGTCACCCAGGCGCAGTCAGTCGACCGTGTGCGAATTGTATGGCTGTTACAAACGAGTCAGATGTGCGTGTATTACATCCAATCGAAAATCGACGGAGAGTTGAGACGCGCGGCCCCACAGCCCCGACACGCGCGCGCGCGCCCCCCGCCCGGCGCCCCGCCCGACACTTGGCGCCCGGGCGGAGAGCCGGAGACCCGACGACGCGTCGGGTTTGACTTGCAAGGAGGAGTTGCAAGCCAGAGCCGAGACGCCCGATTACACATCGCCCGAGAGCGCCTCAAATGCCCGATGCACGTCATACGGATTGACGCACGCTGACGCGTACTTGTGCTTGATGTATTCGTTGGCGATGACTTGCCAGTTGTGCTTGCGGCCGATTGCGCTGTCAGAGATGCGCTGCTGGCAGTAGTAGTTGCGCAGCGAATCGGTGTGCTCGTTCTGAATATAAAGGTACTCGATGCTGCCTCCGAGCTTGGCAATCGACGACGGCATGTCGCCCTCGAGCTCTGCGGCACGGGGGGCAAGAACGCGTGAGCGCCTGTCGTGCCCTTCGTTTGGGCACGGGCGACGGTGCGTTCGAGCGTTTCGCTTGCGCGTACTGTTGCCAAACGTGTCCCAATAGTAGAGGTTCTGGAGATCTCCTATGTTCTGGGGCAGCGTGCCCGAGAGCTGGTTGTCCTGCACCTGAAAGGTCTCCAAGCTATCCATGCTGGTGATCTCGTTGGGTATGGTGCCGGAGAGCGTGTTGTTCTCCATCATGAACTCGACCAACCTGCTGAGCCTCCCGAATTCGGTCGGGATGCTTCCTGACACCTGGTTGGTGGTGAAGCTGCCTTGCAAACGCCAGTACTTGAGGCTACGCAGATTGCCAACCTCGGTCGGGATCTGGCGCATGAAGCGCGACCAGTCCATCCTGAAGACTTGCAGCTTCCGCAGGTTGCCTATCTCGGTGGGAATGGTCGTGTTGTAGCCGTAAAACGAGTTGAAGTACGAGTCGGCGCCGACGCAGCATCCGTCAGCGCCGAGGTCAGGGTTGCTGGAGACGTCGAGCGCCTCGAGATTGGAGAGCTCGCCAATAGTCGTGGGAAGCGTGCCGTTTAGATTGTTGTGCGACACGTCGAACTGCGAGAGGCCGAACGAGTAGAGCAGCTCGTCGTCGATCGTAAAATTAGTGAGCCCACCCGTCGAGTTGTAGTACTCTTCCGTCAGCTCGTTAATCAGCTCGAGCGACGGCGCATTCTCTTCGGGCATGGCGTGGGAACCCATGTTGCGGATCTCGGTAGGGATGGTGCCCGAGAAACGGTTGTGCGCAAGGCTGAAGGTCGCAATGTTGCGCAGCCTACCGATGGTGGTCGGAATGGTGCCCGATAGCTGGTTGTGAGAGAGGTCGATGATGGTCAAATTGATCAGCTGATCGAAGAGCGAATCGGGAAGGGTACCGACGAGATTGTTGTGCGAAAGCTGCAAACCGGTGATGCGTCCGAAGCGGCAGTTCTCTCCGTCAATTGGGTAGTAGCACGGGTCATCGCACGAGGCGCCCATCCAGCTTTTGTTGAACTCGGTATCCCGAGGGCAAGGGTCCGAGACAAGTGGGTCCGTGCTGACAATGTCCCAGTTGTGGTTGCCGCCCGGCTGCATCATGTGATCATCGGGAGCTCCTGGCTGCAGCGCCCAGCTGGCTCCGCCGGTCGCCTGGTAGAGCTCCACGAGCGCCTGCCGGTCGCCATGTCGAGCAAATCCAGCTAATGTGGGCAACCACGCTTCTAGCAGTATCACGCGGCACCAAGCTTGCAGCCCGTGGCGCCACATGTGCGATGTGGCAGTACGGGCAGCACAGCCAAGCACCGCCAGTGCGAAAAATGACTGGCCTTGCGCGGCGACCCTGCCACAGCGGCGCGTTTCGTAAATGTACCGGTATGCGCGCTTAGCGAGCTGGATTATCGACGCCTCAAGGTCACGGTTCGTCACGCGGCACGGACCGCGGGTGTTTTGTTTAGTGTCCGGTCGACCGTTGCCGTGCCATCCACCTTCGACCTCTTGAGAAACAAAATCTTAGAACAACGCGTCTACAATCCTCAATGGCACTCATGACTCAATCGTTTAATACTGGAACCATTCATTTAATCAATTGGACAACTCCCCAAACAGGTGTAGGGAACTAGGGATGGGCCCTTATAAACATGAAGATAGTTCTGACCACTCCCCTTTGGGCCAACGACACCGCAACACACACTCGCGTAACGCGGCTCTGAACAGCGCGACTCACTGCGAGTGAGCAGCACTTGTCATCGCCCTTTTGTGTAGTCGAGCACCTGGGCAACCTGCTGGTTCTGAGGGCGGACGAGTTGGGTGGCCCCCCGATGGGAGGGCATGCGCCCCTCGGAGCGTTGCAACCGCGCCGCGGCGAGCCCAGA
>Ga0164295_10003400_pt1 | contig 12829 bp, 18 predicted proteins | sample GEODES006metaG_FD_111798 | JGI IMG/M metagenome (GOLD analysis project Ga0164295, IMG submission 111798) | Oligotrophic lake water microbial communities from Sparkling Lake, Wisconsin, USA - GEODES006 metaG | ecosystem: Environmental > Aquatic > Freshwater > Lake | place: USA: Sparkling Lake...
ATTTTATTTAATGCCTCTTCATAACAATTTCTATTTAAAAAATTACATCTTCTTACAAAATCTTCTTCAGAACCGGCAACTACATTTTTTTGTGAAGCCCATGATAAATTGTATGTTAATGCTTGTACAACTAGATTAAAGCCTCCTTTTTGAATATATTTTACTACTTTGTTTTTTTGTGTCTTTTTTTTGTTTATTTTGTTTCTCATTAATATAGTATAATATTATATTATATTATACAATAGTATATTATACTATATTATACTATATTATACTATATTATAGTATAATAATAAAATCAACAATATAATTTTAAAAAGAATATACAAATAATAGACCAATATACGTAAATAAAATCCCTAAAAATATTATAATAGTATTTGATAAAGTCTTATATAAAAAATTAGATACTAATAAAGTAGAAAGTAAAATTAGTGCGTCAACAATTAATATTTTTTTTCCATATTCTTTAGCATAATCTTTAAAAAATTGTAGTATTTTGCTACTTTTAGTATTAATACTATTTAAAAATAACCCAAAAGAAGTATCATGAATTAAACCAATAATAACAACATAAACTAATTGCATATAAAAATTAGGTGCTAATAATATAGCTAAATAGCTTCCAATAATTGCGGATGTTATATCAAGAGTATATGCTCCAATTGTAAATTGATTATAATATTGCCTAATAGTTTTTCCACTATTTTTATTAAAAAATAACATGAAAAGAACAATATTTTCTACTATTATAGCAGCAATTATTAATGTTGTAATACTATGATAATTCATATTTATTATAACAAATATTATAAAATTTTATAATATTTTATAATATTTTTATTAATATTTTATATATACTTTATATATAAACTATGCCTAGAAAAACAAGAAGAAGAATTAGAAGAAAAAGAGTTAGAGGAACTAAAAGAGTTAACGGAACTAGAAAAGTTAACGGAACTAGAAGAGTTAGAATATACTATAGAAGAGGAAACAGAAGATATAATGGTGAAGGCGGGTTTGATATAAGAGAATTTTTAGGTCTTAAAAGTAGCACAGAAAGTAGAACAGAAAGTAGCACAGAAAGTAGCACAGAAAATAACTCACTAACTAACGCAGCTGCTAGTGTACGTGATGCCGCAACTAACGCAGTAAATAGTGCTTTTAATAGAGTAAATAAAGCAGCAACTAGTGCGAGTAGCGGAGTACGTACATTTTTAAGCTCAGAAACTTCTGAACCAAAAACTTCTGAAACGTCATTAGTTACTTCACCATCTCCTCCCCTCACTACAACTACAACTACTTAAGAATAATTAAGGTCTAGTAAACATAAATGCGTGTTGTCTCATTAATTTTGGTTCTGAAAAATCAATACTTCTAGTAGAAACATTATTATCTAAATTTACCTCATTTTTTATATTATAATCATCATTATAATGATTAGCATTATTATTATAAATAATTGCCTCTAATTTAGTAATTTTTTCTTGTAATTCAGTTATTTCTTTTTCCATATTAGTAATTTTAGTTTCAAGATTATTTTCACTAGACATAAATTATATATAGTAATATTTTTTAATATTTATTATAAATATATTTTTAATAAATATATTTATAATAAAATGTCACTAACAAATACTAATTTCATAAATATAAATCTCTCAAATAATGATTTAAAAAAGTTAGAAATTCTTAACAAAACTATGTCCGCAAATATTGAAACAATGAATAAAAGAGTAGATTTTTTAATTTTAAAACTAATAAATTTATTTATTTTTTTATTTCAAAATAAAAATAAAAATGAGTTATTAACATTTGACTCTATTTATAGGTTAAAATAAAAAATAAAAAATAAAAATAAAAAATAAAAATAATAAAAAAATAAAAATAAATCTTAAATATTTATAAAAAATATTTAAAACCATAATATTATGATTATTTACAATATTATGGTTGCTATTGGTATTGATTTAGGCACAACATATTCTTGCGTGGGTGTTTGGAAAGATGGTCAATGTGAAATTATTGCTAATGATCAAGGATTAAGAACAACTCCTTCATATGTTGCTTTCACAGATAGTGAGCGCTTAATTGGAAACGCAGCAAAAAATCAAGCATCTCAAAATCCGGAAAATACTATTTTTGACGCAAAACGACTTATTGGGCGTATTTATAGCGATCAATCTACACAAAATGATATTAAGCATTTTCCTTTTAAAGTAATTGATAAAAATAATAAACCAATTATTCAAGCAACTTATAAAGGCGAACTAAAAGATTTTCAACCCGAAGAAATTTCATCAATGATTTTAGTAAAAATGAAAGAAACTGCGGAAGCATATTTAGGTAAAAAAGTGGATAGTGCTGTTATTACTGTTCCGGCATACTTTAATGATGCTCAACGTCAGTCTACAAAAGATGCGGGAGCAATTGCTGGATTAAATGTATTACGAATTATTAATGAACCAACAGCAGCCGCAATTGCGTATGGACTTGAACAAACAAAAGAAAACACAGAAAAACACATTTTAATTTATGACTTAGGCGGCGGCACTTTTGATGTTACACTTTTAAGTATTGAAGATGGTGTGTTTGAAGTAAAAGCAACTGCTGGCGACACACGTCTTGGAGGAGAAGATTTTGATACTCGTCTTGTTCAACATTTTGTTCAAGAATTTAAGCGTAAACACAAAAAAGATTTAAGTGAAAGTAAGAGGGCAATTAGTCGTCTTAAGAGTGCTTGTGAAACTTTAAAAAAAACGCTTTCGGCATCTACACAAGCAACTTTAGAAGTAGATAGTTTATTTGATGGTATTGATTTTTCCAGCACTATGAATCGAGCTCGCTTTGAAGAATTATGCGGTGATCTTTTTAGGAAAACATTTGAACCCGTAGAGCAAGTTTTAAAAGATAGTAAAATTAGCAAATCACAAGTTCATGAAGTAGTACTAGTAGGCGGTTCTACTCGCATTCCAAAAATTCAAAATCAATTAACCGAATTTTTTAATGGTAAAACATTAAATAAATCAATTAATCCAGATGAAGCAGTGGCTTATGGTGCTGCGGTTCAAGCAGCCTTACTTTCTGGTGTTAAAGATAGTAAAATTGATGATTTACTACTTCTTGATGTAGCACCATTATCCCTTGGAGTAGAAACAAGTGGTGGTGTAATGACTAAAATTATTGAGCGTAATAGCACTATTCCTACTAAAAAATCACAAACATTTAGCACATATGCTGATAATCAACCAGCAGTCACCGTTCAAGTATTTGAAGGAGAACGCCAGTTTACTAAAGATAATAATAAATTAGGTGAATTTACATTAAAAGGTATTCCGCCAATGCCTCGTGGTGTTCCACAAATTGAAATCAGTTATGATTTAGATGCTAATGGTATTTTAAATGTTTCAGCATGTGAAAAATCAAGTGGAAAATCGGATAGTATTAAGGTAACAAACGATAAAGGACGCTTAAGCAAAGAAGATATTGATAAGATGTTGGCTGACGCAGAAAAATTTAAAGAAGATGATATAAAAGCAAAACTAACTATTGAAGCTCGCAATAACTATGAAAATCTAGTATATCAATTTAAAGGTACATTAAGTGATGAAAAAATCGCATCACAAATTGATGAATCGCTAAAAGAAAAATTAACAAGTATTATAAATGAAAATGTTAAATGGTTAGAACATAATCAAAATGCTTCAAAAGAAGAATATGACTATAGATTAAAAAATTTCCAAGAAGCAATGAAACCGCTTCAAGAAAAAATGATGTATGGCATGGGAACAGAAACAGGAACGGGAGTTCCATCAACTGCTTCAAAAGAACCTGACATTGCTGATATTGATTAATATGGAACACTAAGTTTAGATGTTGAATTAATAGGTTTAAAATATTTGGTATAATTTTTTATTACATTAGTTACTGATTGTGTCTTTGCTTTGGGATATAAATATAATTCGTAAGCATCTTGGGAGATATTACTAGATAAAACAGATAATATATTAGGATCATTATCTAAGTCATTTAAAAAAGATTTATATTTTTTGGTATGTCTATTGGGTAAAGTAATATATTTATGACTTTTGTCTTTATAAATAATGACTACATTTTTTCCAGAAGATAAATCAGACCAAAATTTTTCAAGCTCTTTAGCTTTACCCCAAACATTATTTGGGTCTTTATACATTGCTAATACTCTTTTTGAAACTTTTTTTACTACTTTTTTAATATGTTTTTTTTTTCTTGTTTTATTTGTAGCCATTAATATAAATTTAATATATAAAAAATTTGATAAAAAAGAATTAAAGTTATTATATTAAATATATTCATAATTAATATAATTACATTATAAACTATATGAAAAGAATTAAATCGGCACCAGCAAATATTGCCGAAATGGTTAATCGAAAAAAACCAACTTTCGAAAAAAAACCCGAAAAAACTATCTTATTTATTATACAAAAAAAACAACCTACACAAAGAGAAGTTTCAAAGCAATTAGTACCTTTAAAAAATCAAAAAATTATTGAAAGAACTTTTAATACTATTATGATTGATTATATTAATGATAAACAAATAATTAATAATAATGATGAAGAAGCTTTACTATTAAGTATTTTATATTATTATTTTTGTGAAAAAGTATTTACAAAAAACAATTTGCGTGAATTTGTTATATTTATTGCTCAATTATGTATTAAATATATTTTTACACATTCATTACATGAATTATATATTAATAAAGATATAATTTTGAATAAACTAATGCTTCTTGAACATATAAAATAAATTTATTGTTATTAAATTGTTAGTTTTTTATAATAATTTCTCAATTTCTTCTTTTAAATCATCTAGTTTTGGTTTGGGCAATGAAGCATAATCAATAGTTATTCTAGTACCTTGGTTATAATAGTTATAATAAGGTTGTAATGGAACAATAGTTAATGGATAAGGCCAATGACTTGTAGTATATCTTTCTTCAAAATATTCACGTCTTAAATTTTGCTGTATTTTATCATTTTTAATATTATTTTTTGGTAAATAACATAAATATTGAACTAGTCGTTCTTCATTACAATTTAAATCTCCACAAGTATTTTGATGAAATGTTCTTGAATCCCAAACAACTAAATCGCCAGCATTAACTTTAACATACACTTTTTTATCTTCTAAATTACTTACATAGTTTTTATCCAAAACACACCAATCTCGCGGAGCATCAATATTTAAAGTTTTAAAATAATGTTCATGAAGTAAATGACTTCCTTTGTATATTAATAATGTGCGTTCAGTGTTATTAGTTAAACTTAAAAAAGATTGATAACAATGACGTCCTTTTTTATGCGATGATTGATCAGTATGTATCCAATAAATATCCTCTTTTTTATAATCACTTGGATAATAACAGCATCCATCAAATCCTGTAACTAGTTCATCACAATTCCATAAATGTTTAAAAATACTTATTATTTTTGGATTTGTTCGAGCCAACCAAGTAAATCGCTGATGACCTATTTCAAAATATTTGAAAATACCATTTCCATGAATTACTTGATGTAATTTTTCTACATCTTTGGTATTTTTATACCAATCAAAAAATTCTCTCTTATATTCTTCAATTTCTTCATTATTATATACATCATGAATTATTGTATATCCATTTTCTTCTAATTCTTTAATATTTGTTTGTAATGCTTCTTCTAATACTATTGATTGTAATAGTTGTATTGGTTCTTTAGGTGGTTGCAGTTCTTCTTTTTTGGCTTGTAATTCTGCTTTTACTTCTTCTTTGGCTTTTACTTCTTCTTTTTTAGTTTTTACTTCTTCTTTTTTGGTTTTTACTTCTTCTTTTTTGGTTTTTACTTCTTGTTTTTTAGTTTTTACTTCTTCTTTTTTGGTTTTTATTTCTTCTTTTTTGGCTTTTATTTCTTGTTTTTTAGTTTTTACTTCTTCTTTTTTGGTTTTTATTTCTTCTTTTTTGGCTTTTATTTCTTGTTTTTTGGTTTTTATTTGTTCTTTTTCACTATATTTAAATGCTACTAAATATTTAAATACTTTTTTTCTTACATCCGAAAACATTTTATTTGCTTATAACATTTATTAATATTAAATGTTTAATTTAATATTAATAATAATTTAAATATTTTAAAATTAGCGTAAAATAGTTTCAATAATTTCCTGAGGCAATTTGCCCAAAACATTATACATTAAGTTATTATAAATATTACATAAATAGGTGTATCCAATTTCAGAACTATACGTTTCAATAAATCTTATTTCTAAATATTCATAAATTATAGAATTTATAGTTGATGCTGGAGACCACATATTTTTACAAGTAATAGAATTACAACAATAACAATCATTTTTACTTAGATCTAAAAAATATGGTTGATAAGAATATAAATTTTTAAAAAAAAATTTATATATATTTTTATTTTTTGCGTTTAATTGTAATTTATTATTAACATTAATTAAATATTTATAATATGAAATTTCATTATGTAGCAAGTTATTTTTAATATTAGAATCATAACTTATTACACTATATGGTTTAAATGGATAAAATTCGGGAAATTTTAGTTCTAAAAGTTTTTTATTTTTACTATTTTTTATTAATAAAAAATATTCATCATTGTTACTATTATTGTTTGTTTTTACACTAATAATAGTTAAATTAAGATTTCCTAAAAATGCTAACAACTTATGTGAGAAAATATTTGTACTATAAGTTTTTTCATTAAAATTTTTGATTTCTTTATTTATTCTTTTTAAAGAACTTGGAGACATTTATTAATAGTAATGTTATTAGTTATTAATAAATTTTTATATTTATACATTATTACATTATTACATTATTACATTATTACATTTTTACATTTTCAAATTTATAGACTAAATTCAATAGTAATAATATTATTCTTATTTTTACATAGACACTTATCAGATAATGTAATAGTACAAACATTTTTAGTTTTAATAGAATTCATAAATACTTGAATTGACTTTCGTGATGGGCAATTTTTATTATAATAATAAAATACTTTCATAAAAACAATATTCCAAAAACATAATGGATGCGCATTATATTTTTCTACATTAAAAACACATTTTGTTTCTTCATAAGCAACTGATTTTAAAAATGGTTGAATAATTTGCCCCATTACTAATTCATTCCATTCATAAGATTGCTTACTTAAACCCAGTAAGTTAGATTTAATATTATATGAAAATGTATCTTCTAAAAGTGGATAAATTTTATTACGAAATTTGCCTCGTACACTCCATTCTGGTGTTGTATCTTTAAAATATGGAACTTCATAACTTGAAGCAAATTCATAAATAGAACTTTTATATAATTCAATTAATGGTCGCATAATAGTAATATTATTAATAATTGATTGTTCTTTAATAACTGCTAAATCAAGAATATAACGCCCACGACACACATTTGCGAAAATATTTTCAATAATATCATCTTTATGATGTGCTAATAATATAAAACCTAAATCTTCCTTCTTCATAACTTCTTTATAAAAATCAAATCTGATTTTTTTTGATTCGTATTCATAGTCAGAACGTTTTGAATTTTTACGCTTTAAATTAACTATATTTTTAACATATAGTTTAATTGAATTATAACTACACCAATATTCTAAAAATTCTTGCTCTACACTAGTTTCTTCTCTGTTATTATAATTAATATGACATCCTACTAACTCATAACCAAGAAATTTAAGAATGCTAATTAATACCATAGAGTCTACTCCGCCAGATAAAGACACAAGTATTTTTTTGGATTTATTTTGATTTCTTTCGCAAAAATTCTTAACTGCTAAAATTAACTCATTAGAAATATTATAATTTTGATTACAAATTTTCACTTCTTTTTGTGGAACTAATTGTAACACATTTTTAAAATGCTCTAACTTATTTTCTAGTTCTAATTCCGAATAGTTATTAGTATTTTTATAACCAAATAGAGATCTAATAATTGAAACCATTTTTTATTTATAACTTTAAATAATTAAAAAATAGTTTTTCAATTTTTTAAATTATTTTTTTATATAATATTTTTTTATATAATATTTTTTTAAATAATATTTTTTTAAATTTTACAATAATAATATAAATAATAATATATAAAATTATATTAATAACTATTTTACTAATATAATAAATATATGGATAGAAATACTTGCTTAAGTATTTTAGAATTAGAAAGTAATGCTTCGCCAGAAGAAATAAAAAAAGCATATAAAAAAATGGCATTAAAATATCATCCCGATAGGCAAGAACAAAGTCTAGGTGACCAAGAGAAAAAACAAGCTGAAGAAAAATTCAAACAAATATCGGAAGCTTATGAATTATTAATGAACCCGGAAAAATTTAATAATTTTAATAATGGTCCGCCTGGTTTTGTGGATCCAAGTGAATTATTTAATCATATTTTTAAAAATATGAATATGAATTCAGGCAATCCTTTTTCAAATATGCCAGGATTTCAAGTAAATTTTAATAATCCGGGATTTAATAATAATGTAATGCGTTCATCATCTGTGTTTTTTGTAAATGGACAAAGAATTGAGAAAGTTACTGAAAACATTAATGGTGTTATACATGAGCACACAATTATAGGAGAAAATATGCCAAATATGCCAAATGTATTTCAAAATATTAGATTTAATTTTCAGTAAAAAAAATTGATTAATTTATTTATATGTTTTTAAATATTATAAACCTATAAAACATGTCTTTGCGTAACATTTTGAATACTTATGTTCCGTTGCGTGCTTCTATTGAGAATAAAGATAATGGAAAAGCAAAGATTGGATGCGTAGCGTTCTCGCCTAAGTTAAAGCATCAGTGTGTTTTATGCGTTTGGAGTTAATCAATATAATATGAATAATAAAGCATCTAAAGAAAATAATGATTGTGTTCATGCCGAAGTTGATTGCGTAAGTCGTCTAAAAAAATCTGGAAAAATTAATCATATAAGTCTTATTGTGTTTCGCACAAATAATAAAGGGGATAAACTTATGAATGCTAAACCCTGTGTAAATTGTATAAAGGCTATAAATTTTACGCTAAAATCCAAAAATTATAAATTAAAAAAATTGTGTTATAGTGATGAAAACGGAGAACTATGTGTTTATAGTGATGAATAATAGTTTACTCATAACTAGATAATATTTTTTTATAAATTATTTTTATTTTATAATTTTTAATAATTTATATAATTTATATAATTTATATAATTTTTAATTTAATAAAATTATATAAACATAAAATCTTTTATAATATTAAAATGGATATGGAAACATTAATTGCGGTTGATTTCAACACTTACAATGAAGTAATAAATAGTTATGATGACATAAAAGAAATTTTTGATGAATCAAGTGACAATATTATTGATGTTTTTGTATCAAGTTTTGAAGATAAAGTTCTTATTGACACTGCTACTTTAAATACTATTATGCTTCTTTTAGAAAAAATATATGCTAATAATTTATTACTATTATTTTTTATAAGTTGCCTAAGTTCGCTATATGTATGTACTTATACTAGGCGTAAAAAAGACTATGTTGTAATAAATAATGTAGAACCAAAATTATTAAAAGGAGAGATTATTGAAAAAGTATGATTAAAAAAGGTATGACTTATTTATTATAAAAAAGAAAAAATTTTATATATTACATGTTGACATCACAATTTATGCTTTACAACACAATCAACTCAAATCCCTCTTCCACATTTGGATTTTCAAAATGCTTTGTATACACACTATAAGCAATTTTTGGAACTTGGTTTTCTGGATCCCTTTCTTTATTGCGTTTATATGAAACCTCTAGTGATGTTGTCATATGAATACACACGACTTTCATGTTATGCTTTTTAGCAAACTCTATATATTCGCTCCTCTTTTTACAAGAGCTGTTTGTCGCATCAAACACAACAGACTTGCCCTCTTTAACACATGGCAACGCAGCTTTAATCATCTTTGGGGAAGTTTTATGTACATCTCCCTGAATTAGCACAAAATTCTCATTAGCACAAATAGTTTTAGCAATAGTGCTTTTGCCCGAACCTGGATATCCAACCATAATGACGACTTGTTTGGAATCAGACAAATTTACTTCTGGAATTTCCATAAGTTCCTGTGCTTGCTTAGGGGCAAACATCTGTTCTGGACTATAACACTTGAGTCCAATGTTTTGTGCAAACACTTTATCGCTGTCTGCCCAATCTCCCTTGCCTCCAAGAGCATCTCCAACAAAGAATGATTCCTCTTTAGTAACTTTAGCACTTCCAACTAGAACATCATACAAAATTGGATTTGGTTTGTAATCGCACTTGTCACTTGCGACCACAATGAAAACTGGGATTTGTAGAGTTTGCATGACATACTGAATTTGAATAACTTTCCATGGTTTGGACTGATTTGTAAAAACCACAACACTGAAACCCTCTTCATTGTAACGCTTAAGTTCATCTGGAATGTTTGGATACAACCATTGCCAATCTTCAACATTTGAAGGCATGGTTTTGCCATCTTTTGGGCACACAAGAGTGTGGTCATAATCAAACGCGGCAATCTTTGCTTTGAGTTGCGCCTTATTGATGTTGTAAATAGTCGGTGCCATTTTTGCTAGACATTAACTATGTATAAAAAAAATGGTTATCAATTTTTTTTAAGTATACAAAAATATGCATTAATATTTATGTTTTACAAAGAATCACCACTAGGATAAAACTGAAACTCAATAGGAGTGTCTCTCAAAATGTTCCGTGCGTTATCACAATCATTTAATGTCCACGATAAAGAATTAGCCAAAGTTAGGCATTGAGTTCTTAGTAAAAATCGACTATCAGGTGTCAAACAATCATTGTAATATGTTTCACAATCAATAGCTTCATCATAACTCTCGGCTAATTTCTTTGCTTCATGTAATAGTTCATTAATACGCAATAATTTAGTCAATACTGGAACAACTTGCTTTTCGTGTGCCTCATGTAGTTCATTATGCTTATGCTTTTCGCGATGAGATTTCTCAGTAGCCCACTCTGCTTCAAGACGTTGTTGTTCTTCAGAGCTTAACTTTTCATAACCAAGTTTTTCCATTTCTTGTTTCTTGTCTGCTTTTTCCATTGCCAGTGTTTGCCTATACGACCATGTAAACGTTTGAAAAGTGCTCATTGTCTTATATTGTTTAAAATAAACATAAAAATAAAAATTAAAAACAATTCAATTTTTTTTTGTTAAAAATGAAAAATAAAAATAAAAATAAAAAAAACACAACATGCCCCCATCCAAACACTCTTTAGTATTATTCTAGTTTTTGGGTCCTACACGTGTGATGCTGTCTACACTACTCCTCATGTGTGGAACCTGTTCGCAAGCGGAACCAAGACAATGGACAATGCTGTTGCTATGCCATCGCAGACGCACTAACTGCTCTTCAAAGTGCGCAAGCTCTTGAGAACGCTGTGGCGAGCAGTCATGCTGTGTTGTAGCATATGCTTGTGCTCTTAACAGCGCATCGTCTACATTACTTCTGCATGCTTTTGCGCACTCTGCCGTTTCATGAAGAAGTTTCTCTAGTTTTGTTACACTTGCCGGCACAGGCTGGAGCAATTGAAGCTTACGCGACCACTCATGATAGTCGCCTTCCACTTTTCGCCGCGGCCTGTCAAAGCTCAACTTCACACACTTCCATACATGCTTTTTCTCCACCTTGGCTCCTTCCACGTACTGATAAAACGGCACTTCTAAGAACACCTGTTCTCCGTCATTCAACTTTGAACGCATGTCCAGTGCCTGCTCCGTTGTACACACCAATGTCACCTCGAGCTTGTAAAACTGCATTCCGTTTATATCCATCGGAAAGAACCCGATGGAGCGAACGCAGTCTTTTCCGTAGGCTGCTTCGAACGCCGCCTCCACGAACTTGTAGTCCATGAACTTGTAGAGCCGGATGCGAGGAACGCAAATAGTGATTGTGTTCATTGCTGCGCTTTTTTTCGCTGAGGACATAACATATATTATAAATAAGATTAATCAATTTTTTTTTACCCTACAAAAAATTGATTAATTTTTAAGAACTATATACTATATTTGGACTTTTTTCCCAATCTTTATATGGTATTGCTTTTGCTGTTGATTTAGGTAATGCTAATAAACGTTTAAGTGCTTCTAATCTTTTTTCTGTTGGATTTAATGCTGGATTTTCTTTTTGAATTTGTCGTGATAAATATTTCCATCTCCATTCAAATTTTAATGCTTCATTATAAGTTGGAAAATTCTCTACATAACAATAATAACTCCATGTTTCGCCTTTAGCAACTTTCATAGATGTTGCGTGTGCTCCACCAGTAATTAATTTATTGTGTTGTCTTATACGCCTATCTAAATCAATAGTTGCCCCAATATATGTTGAACCATGTGTTGATTTTATAAAATATACATAACTCATAACTATATTTATTATTTATTATTTTTTTATAATTATTTTTTTTATTATTTTTTTTATTATTTTTTTATTATTTTAAAATATTTATAAAACAACTTAAAAATAATTTAATTAAATATATTATATGTAATTTTACATATATGGTGGTATGTCCGAGTGGTTAAGGAGACAGACTTGAAATCTGTTGGGCATAGCCCGCGCAGGTTCGAACCCTGCTACCGCCGTTTTTTTTTTGTGACACTGTGCCCGAGTGGTTAAGGGGATGGATTGCTAATCCATTGAGCATTGCTCGCACGAGTTCGAACCTCGTCAGTGTCGATTATTTTTATTTAGTTAGCATTAACTAAATG
>Ga0164295_10003403_pt1 | contig 12824 bp, 14 predicted proteins | sample GEODES006metaG_FD_111798 | JGI IMG/M metagenome (GOLD analysis project Ga0164295, IMG submission 111798) | Oligotrophic lake water microbial communities from Sparkling Lake, Wisconsin, USA - GEODES006 metaG | ecosystem: Environmental > Aquatic > Freshwater > Lake | place: USA: Sparkling Lake...
GAGATCTAAACCGACTTCATCTGCCATTTTTAATGCAGTATCGATATCGACAACGCCTACTTGTTCACCGGAAAAACCAATCAGACGAACTTGCGGAACGCGAATCCGATCGTTGATTCTTGGCTCAGTGCTGATAACTTCTCCCCCCTGGTTAATCGCTTCTAGTGAAGTTCAATAGAAACAGGCGGAGACAGTCGCAAATGCAGGTTAAAAAACCTGTAATGACCTACTCGCCGAGGCAATGGAGGTGGGAGCGACTAGCTCCACTTGATTGCGCAAGGTTACCTCAGGATCTCTGTAACCAGAAATCAGCTTCCGATCGCGTGAACGCCGCCGTCTACGTGGATGATTTCCCCCGTGGTTTTTGGGAAAAATGGAGAAAGCAGGGCAACTGCTCCTTGGGCTGCCGGAACCGGATCTGCAACATCCCAGACCAGTGGCGCCTTGGTATTCCAAACATCTTCGAACTCTTGAAATCCTGGAATGGATTTTGCTGCCATTGTCTTAATTGGACCAGCCGCAATCAAATTGCAGCGAATATTTTCGCCACCTAAATCACGCGCTAGATATCTATTCGCCGATTCAAGTCCTGCTTTAGCAACGCCCATCCAGTCATATTTCGGCCATGCCACAGTTGCGTCGAATGTTAAGCCAACAATTGCTGCGCCTTCATCTTTGCGAAAAAGCGGCTTGCAGGCCATCGCTAAAGATTTATAGGAAAAAGTTGATACGTGTACAGCGGTTGCTACGTCTTCCCAAGCGGTATTTAGAAAATTACCACCGAGTGCTGCTTCAGGCGCGAAACCGATTGAGTGAACCACGCCATCTAAATGAGGGAAATGTTCCTTTACTGATGAAGCTAAACGATCTAAGTGTTCAACATTTGTCACATCTAATTCCAAAACTGCGGCCGGCTTTGGCAGCCTGGCTGAAATTCTCGTCGTAATACTTAACGCGCGTCCAAATGAAGTGAGGAGAACATTTGCTCCTTCTTCTTGTGCGATGCGCGCAATGTGGAAGGCGATGGACGATTCTGTTAGGACTCCGGTTACCAGAATGTTCTTGCCCGCTAAAATTCCCATTAGTTCCCCATTCCTAATCCGCCATCAACCGGAATTACTGCACCGCTGATATAGGCACCTGCAGGCGAAGCTAGGAATGCTACAACCCCAGCAATCTCATCGGCAGTGCAAAAACGGCCAAGTGGAACCGCGGAGACAATTTCAGCTTTCCGAGCTTCATCCAAAACCGCAGTCATATCGGTGTCAACAAAACCTGGTGCAACTACATTCGCGGTAATTCCACGACTTCCAAGCTCGCGAGCAAAACTTCGAGCCATCCCAATCAATCCACTCTTCGTAGCCGCGTAGTTAACTTGGCCAGCGGAGCCCAACATTCCTACAACTGAGCCGATAAAAATCATACGACCCGATTTTTGTTTCAACATTCCTCTAGTGCAAGCCCTGGCAACACGGAATGCACCATTCAAGTTGGTATCAATCACGGAATCAAAATCAGCATCGCTCATACGCATGACTAGGCCATCTTTAGTTATGCCGGCATTTGCAACAAGGACATCAATACGGCCGTACTTTTTTTCGATGCTCGCAATCCCAGAATTAACACTCTCGGAATCCGTTACATCCATGACTATGCCTTCAAAACCAGCAGGTGAATTACCTGATCGATGCGTGACTACAACTTGGTAGCCATCGTCTTTAAATTTATTGGCAATTGCAAGACCTATTCCGCGATTGCCGCCTGTAACTAAGGCAACTTTCAAATCAGATGTCATGGGAGAAACTTACCTGTTACTCCTGCGTAGCCATATCTTTACGCTGCTACTGAAGCGAAAAATTTGGCTATCCCCCTTAGAGTTGTCCCATGACCACGATGCCAGAACAACCTAAAAAAGCGGTATCCGCATCTATTTCAAATGTTGGTCAACCACTTTCAAAAGACCAATCTTCTCGGGCACGGAAATACTTCATCTCGATGATGATTAGAACCTTATGTTTCATTCTTGCCGTTATCTTGCCAAGTCCATATCGATGGATAGCGCTATTTGGAGCTGTAGTTCTTCCATACATCGCCGTTATTGTCGCAAATGCAGGACGTGAAACTATCAAGGGAAACGCAGCAATATTCGCGAACAACACCAAGGAACTCGGGGCCGAATAGCGCGTGAGACGCTTCTTCGATCCAGTTTCACTTCTACAAACTTTTGTCGCACTTCTCTTAATTCTTGGTTGCCTTTTCGCCGCTCAGTGGCAGTTCGATAGGGGCTCAAGTCAGTCTCTCACCAATCAAATAATCGCTAAGAACTTTGAACTTCCTGCGTTAGCAATCACAGACATCGAGAAATTGGACCCAGTAATAAATCAATGGCGTTCAATAGTAATAAACGGGAGTTTCTCGCCGACGAACCAAGAACTAATCCGCAATCGTTACCACGAAGGCAAGTTTGGATTTGAAGTTTTAACGCTCTTTAAAAGTGACTCTGGTGTGAACTTTTGGGTGAATCGCGGTTGGGTTGCTGCAGGACCAAATGCGGCAACTCCCCCGACAATTACCCCCGTGATTGAAGGCGATGTTGAGATTACAACGCGTATTCGTTCTGAAAACTTGAGTCGGCAATTGCAGGGCTCTTTCTTTGTTACCCGGGCCGCAAGCGAGAAGCCTGAGTCAATAACAAAGCTTCAAGGAATTGATGCAAAGCCTTACTATTTGGATTTACTTCCAAGCGCCAATGGAAAAATTATGCCACTCACTGATATTGAATTACCCGAATTAAGTAATGGCCCACACTATGCATATGCACTGCAATGGCTTGCATTTGCGGCACTTGCGTTAATCGGAAGAATTCTGCTCTTCCGTGAAGCCAAGCGATTGTCTCTGGTAAAGATCGAAATATAGCCCGCCTTTTGCTACAAGTTCTTCGTGTCTACCGGATTCAATTAAGCGTCTATTTTCAATAACCAATATCTGATCCGCTTGCACAACGGTGGAAAGTCGATGTGCAATAACAATACTTGTTCGACCTGCAAGTGCATTCTTCAGCGCCTCCTGCACGAACGCTTCATTCTCTGAATCCAAATGCGCAGTAGCCTCGTCTAATACAACGATTTGCGGTTGCTTTAGAAGCAATCTCGCAATTGCTAGCCTCTGCTTTTCGCCGCCAGATAATCTATATCCACGTTCGCCAACAATCGTTTCCATTTGGTTTGGCAATGTTCGAATGAAGTCTCCAATTTGCGCAGCATCACATGCGCTCCACATTTCTTCCATACTTGCCTCTGCTTTGGCGTAGCGTAAATTAGAAGCGATACTTTCGTGCAACATATGTGAATCTTGCGTGACAATTCCAATTAAGGAACGAAGTTCAAGAACAGTCGTGTCCCGAATATCAATTCCATTTATTAAGATTGACCCTTGCGTCACGTCGTAGAGTCTTGGCAATAAACCAGAAATTGTGCTCTTTCCGGCTCCTGACGGGCCAACAATTGCAGTCAAAGTTCCTGGTTCACACTTAAAGGAGACGCTACTTAACACCGCTTCGCTTGCAACTTTTTCAGGAACCGATGGCGCTTCTAGTGAGGCTATCGATATTTCGATAGCTTTTGGGTAACTAAAACTGACGTCTCTGAATTCAACGGAAGGCATGGTTTTAGGAATGTGCACCGGATTTATTGGGTCCTTAACCATTGGTTCTAAATCCAACACTTCGAATACGCGTTCAAAGGAGACTAGAGCGGACATAACATCAACACGAATATTAGAGAGTGAGGTGAGTGGCCCGTACAACCGCGCGAGAAGCGCGGTGATAGCCAGCAGTGTTCCAATTGTGATTTCTTTACTGATTGCCAGATGACCGCCGATTCCGTACGCAAAAGAGGTTGCGATTGCAGCAACAGATGTCATCGCAATGAAGAAAATTCTATTGAGCATTGCAATCTTTATGCCCATGTCCGCAACTCGTCTGGCTTTAGTACGGAAGTTTGTTCCTTCCACGATCCGATCTCCGTACAGCGAGACTAAAAGTGCGCCCGAAACATTGAATCGTTCAGTCATAGTTGAAGACATCTCAGCATTCAATTCAAAGGACTTCCGGGTATAAAGCGCTAGTTGTCGACCTATCCATTTAGTTGGAACAATAAAAACCGGAAGCAAGATTAAGGAAACAACTGTGATCTGCCAAGACAAAGTAAGCATTGCAATTACTACTAATAACAGTGTCAGCGTGTTGCTTACTATTCCAGACAGAGTTGATGTGAAGGCCTGTTGCGCACCTATCACATCGCTATTTATTCGTGAGATTAAGGAACCAGTTTGGGTTCGTGTGAAGAATGAAATGGATTGTTTCTGCACATGTTCGAATACTTGGCTACGTAGGTCGTAAATAAGTCCTTCGCCAATACGGCTGGAGAACCAACGTCCCAACATACTGAAAATCGCGTCTGCGATTGCAAGCAAGGCGACGATTAGTGCTAATTTTGTAACGACATCGGAGCGACCAGGAACGACACCATCGTCAACAAGTGACTTCAACAATAGTGGTGTTGCGACAACAAGTATTGCGTCAACAATCACGGTGCCTATAAATATCACAAGATATTTTCGGTACGGCGTAGCGAAGCTAAATATCCTTTTCAGCGTCCCAGATTTTAATTTTTGATGCTTAACTGATTGATCCGAACTCATCGATCTCAAGGCCATCCATTGGCCGTGCATTGACACTAATTAAACCGTGAACCCAATCGCACGCAATTGTTCGCGACCATCATCTGAAATTTTTCCAGGGCCCCAAGGTGGCATCCAAACCCAGTTTATTTTTACATCTGAAGTGATATCTGCGAGAACCTGATGTGTTTGATCTTCGATTACGTCCTGTAACGGACAAGCAGCAGAAGTTAGCGTCATATCAAGAATCGCGACATTATTTTCGTCAAGTCGCATGTCATATACCAAACCTAAGTCGATTACGTTTATTCCGAGTTCGGGATCGATTACATCCTTCATCGCTTCGGTTATGTCATCGAGCGTTGTATTTGCGCTTGTCATTTTCTCTCCTTAGTTTTTCGAACTCTGAATTGCAGCATCTTTGAAAGCCATCCAACCTAATAGCGCACATTTTATACGAGCTGGGAACTTGGAAACACCAGCTAGGGCCACGCCATCTTCAAGAATTTCTTCGTCGCCTGACTTAGTTCCCTTGCTGCTCATCAAGTCAGAAAAGGATTCAACAATTATGAGTGCTTGATCAAGATTTTTGCCAATCATCAAATCAGAGGCAATCGAGGTGCTCGCCTGCGATATCGAACAGCCAACCCCATCCCACGAAACATTTGTTACAACTTTATTTTCGATAGTAACGTTTAGAGTTATTTCATCACCGCAACTTGGGTTGGTGTGATGAACCTGGGCTGAATAAACTGGCTCCAGTTTCTTATGCATCGGGTGTTTGTAGTGGTCCAGAATCACTTCCTGGTATAGCGAATCGAGTTCCATATTAAACCTTGAAGTATTTCTGTGCTTCAACAATTGAGTCAACTAAAGCATCAACATCCGCTTCATCATTGTAAACATAGAACGAAGCTCGGGTGGTTCCGACCAGGTCTAGTTTTTTCATTAATGGCCAAGCACAGTGGTGACCGGTTCGTACGGCTACCCCATATTGATCCAATACCTGTCCCACATCATGTGGATGAATTCCATCAATGGTGAAAGAAATTACAGCGCCCCTATCAATATTATTTTTTGGGCCAATTACATCAACTTTATTTAGCGCAGCTAATTTCTCCAAAGCGTAGGACGTCAATTCCTTTTCGTGTTTCGCTACATTATCCATGCCCAGATTGTTGAGATAACCGATAGCCGCTGCTAATCCAACAGCCTGAGCCATATTTGGAACACCTGCCTCAAATCGCTTTGGCGAGGCAGCCCACTTTGCATCAGTCATTGTTACGGTTTCAATCATTGATCCACCAGTTAAGAATGGTTCCATCCGGTTCAAATATTCGCTTCGTCCCCACAAGATCCCGATTCCAGTAGGCCCTAATGCTTTGTGTCCCGAGAATGCCAGAAAATCCACGCCAAGAGTTTTTACATCGATCGCAAAATGCGGGGCCGACTGACAAGCATCAAGAACAACGACTGCACCCATTGCATGAGCACGCTTGACGATTTTATCAAGTGGAACGATAGTTCCAAGCACATTAGATTGATGAGTAATTGCAACAATCTTTGTCTTGTCATTTATCAGTGAATCTAATTCGCTCTGGTCTAACCGACCATCTGAATCAATTGAGAACCACGCTAATTCTGCTCCAGTTCGCTTAGCCAATTGTTGCCAAGGAATTAGATTTGCATGATGCTCTAGTTCAGAGACAACTATTCGATCTCCACGCTTCAGAGCAAAACGTGAATCACTAGCCGAATTACTAAAGGAATAAGCGAGGGCGTTTATGCTCTCTGTCGCACCTTTTGTGAAAATTACTTCATCTAGTTCCGCATGTAGAAAATCTGCCAAAACTTGTCTCGCACCTTCGTAAGCAATACTTGCTTCTTCGGCTAAAAGGTGAGCACCGCGATGAACAGCAGCATTGTTAGTTTCATAGAATTTACGTTCGGCATCCAGCACTTGGAAAGGCTTCTGGCTTGTCGCACCGCTATCAAGATAAACCAGACGATTATTCCCGCGCATGACTTTGGAGAAGATAGGGAAATCTTTCCTAATCTCTGCCGGGGAAAACATCGGTTTCATTAATTATGCAGTTGTGTACTCTGCATAACCTTTCTCTTCTAATTTATCGGCCAGTTCTGGGCCGCCCGCTTCCACGATTTTGCCAGCAGCGAAGACGTGTACGAAATCTGGCTTGATGTAGCGAAGAATTCTTGTGTAGTGAGTGATCAACATGATTCCTAAATCGCTATTGCCCTTTACTCGATTTACACCTTCAGAAACAATGCGAAGCGCGTCGACATCGAGCCCGGAATCAGTTTCATCTAAGATTGCAAACTTTGGCTTCAGAAGTTCTAACTGCAGAATCTCGTGTCGCTTCTTTTCACCGCCAGAGAATCCTTCGTTCACATTGCGCTCTGCGAAATTTGGATCCATGTTAAGTGACTTCATGGCTTCTTTAACTTCACCAACCCAAGTTCTAACCTTTGGGGCTTCACCACGCATTGCTGTTGCCGCGGTGCGCAGGAAATTCGTGACAGAAACGCCAGGAACTTCTACTGGATATTGCATCGCTAGAAATAAACCTGCTTTCGCTCTTTCGTCGACAGACATCGCCAGGACATCAACGCCATCAAGAGTTACTGAACCGCCGGTGATTGTGTACTTTGGATGTCCGGCAATTGAATAAGCCAGAGTTGATTTACCAGACCCATTGGGCCCCATAATCGCATGTGTCTCGCCGGATTTGATTGTTAAATCTACACCTCTAAGAATTTCGGTAAACCCAGCTTCAGTTGCAACAGAAACCTGCAATCCCTTGATATCTAATGTGCTCATTTTCTCCCCTTAACCTTCTGCAGATTTTCTGCTGGAAACTGTTACTACATCGCCGGTGCGATTTACTTCAAAAGTTTCAACTGGAATAGATGCTGGTGGTGTTGCGACTTCCCCAGTGCGCAAATCAAACTCTGCACCATGTAGCCAACATTCGATCTTAAAACCGGTCACATCACCTTCAGAAAGTGAGGCCTCGGAATGGGAACAGGTATCAGCGATAGCAAATACCTCGTCACCAATTCTGGTCACACATACTGGAGTGCCGTTGAGATCTAACTTTATTGGTTTACTTTCTACCAAAGAATCGAAAGAGACGTCAACCATTACGCACCCACCTTTGCTAACTCAGCATCGATGCGATCCATCAAGCGATTTTCTATCTCTTCGTTCTTGATTTTCCCGACTATCTCGGCAAAGAATCCACGGATCACCAATCTGCGAGCAATCTCTGCAGGAATTCCGCGAGAAGAAAGGTAGAAAAGTTGTTCATCATCGAAGCGACCGGTTGTACTCGCGTGTCCAGCCCCAACGATTTCGCCAGTTTCAATCTCCAAATTTGGAACTGAATCTGCTCGAGCACCATCAGAGAGAAGCAAGTTGCGATTAAGTTCGTACGTATCAGTACCTTCAGCGTTGGAGCGAATGTAAACATCGCCTATCCAAACAGTGTGTGCCTTATCCCCTGCTAGTGCGCCTTTATAATTAACTCGGCTCTTCGCATTTGGAACATTGTGATCAACATGCAAACGGTGCTCAAGATGTTGACCATCTGTCGCAAAATAAAGTCCTTCAAGATCTGCACTCGAACCAGGTCCGCTGTATTCAACGGTTGGCAGGAGTCTCACTAAAGAGCCACCAACTGTTACGACTATGGAGTTAAATGTTGCGTCCTTAGCAATAATTGCGTGTTGACGTCCAAGATGCACTGTCTTGTTACTCCACTCTTGCAGTGAAACGAAGGTCAAGGTCGCGCCTTGCGCTACTTCGAATTCGATTTCATCAGAGAGAATTGCCTCGCCAGTGTTCTGCAAAATGATCGTCGCATGTGAATTAACACCACAAGAAATGAGCGTTCTACTTGCTTGTGGCTTCCCATTTAAGTTGCTGCGTTCTAGGAGCAAAGGTTGTTGAAGTTGAACATTGTTAGCCACTTCAATATGCGAAATCTCAGCGATGAACTCGCGTCCACGAATCGATGCAAGATCTTCACTAACAGATATGGCAGGGCAATCTGCCGCGCTCTTCACGGTTAGTTTTACGCCATTTTGCGGATTGGAAATTGCAATGCTGTTTACGCTTTCCAGCGAAACGGTTGCATCCAACAAGCCGCCAACTCTTGCAAGTGGAGTAAAGCGCCAAGCTTCTTCTCTACCTGTAGGAGCCAAATAATTTGTGGTTAAGGTGCTCATTAACCAACAGCACCTTCCATCTGCATTTCAATCAGACGGTTTAGTTCAAGTGCATATTCCATAGGAAGTTCGCGAGCAATTGGCTCAATAAAACCACGGACAATCATCGCCATGGCTTCATCTTCACCAAGACCGCGAGACATCAGATAGAAAAGCTGATCATCGCTAATCTTAGAAACAGTTGCTTCGTGTCCCATTGATACATCATCTTCACGAACGTCCACATACGGATATGTATCAGAGCGTGAAATGGAATCAACTAACAATGCATCACACTTCACTGTTGATTTCGAATGGTGTGCGCCTTCGTTAATTTGAACAAGTCCACGATACGAAGTGCGACCGCCGCCGCGTGCAACAGATTTTGAAATAATCGTTGAAGATGTAAACGGCGCAGCGTGAACCATCTTTGCACCTGCATCTTGATGTTGGCCTTCACCAGCAAATGCGATTGAAAGAGTCTCACCCTTTGCATGTGGACCCATCAACATAACGGCTGGGTATTTCATCGTTACTTTGGAACCGATGTTTCCATCGATCCATTCCATGGTTGCACCTTCAGCACAGGTAGCGCGCTTAGTAACTAAGTTGTAGACGTTATTCGACCAATTTTGAATCGTTGTATAACGAACTCGAGCACCCTTTTTAATGATAATTTCAACAACGGCGCTGTGCAGTGAATCTGAAGAGTAAATCGGCGCAGTGCAACCTTCTACATAGTGCACGTAAGAATCTTCATCAGCAATAATCAAGGTGCGTTCGAACTGCCCCATGTTTTCAGTATTAATACGGAAATATGCCTGCAATGGGATATCAACCTTGACGCCCTTTGGGATGTAGATGAAAGATCCGCCGGACCAAACAGAAGTGTTTAACGCCGCAAACTTATTGTCTCCAACTGGGATAACGGTTCCGAAATACTCTTTGAACAATTCCTCATGCTCGCGAAGTCCGGTATCAGTGTCAACAAAGATTACGCCTTGTTGTTCTAAGTCTTCCCGAATTGAGTGATAAACAACTTCAGATTCGTACTGCGCTGCTACACCTGAGACTAAACGTTGCTTCTCTGCTTCTGGAATACCTAAACGGTCGTAAGTATTTTTAATGTCATCAGGAAGGTCTTCCCATGAAGTTGCTTGTTTCTCAGTTGAGCGCACAAAGTACTTAATTGTGTCGAAGAAAATTCCAGTTAAATCTGAACCCCATGTTGGCATTGGTTTCTTTTCAAAAAGGTTCAAACCTTTGAGTCGCAAGTCAAGCATCCACTGTGGTTCGCTCTTCTTTGAAGAAATATCGCGAACTACTTCTTCGTTAAGACCGCGTCGTGAATTCGCGCTGACGTCGTTCTTGTCAGACCACCCGTATTCATAATTTCCAATTCCCTCTAATCCAGGATTCTTCGCTAGTACATCGCTCATATTAAGCTCGCTTTCCGGTTTTACTTAGGTTTTTTGAATTTGGGATAAAGGTCGTACAAACACCATCGCCGTGTGCGATTGTGGCAAGTCTTTGAACATGAGTTCCGAGTAGATCGGAGAATGCTTGGGTTTCTGCCTCGCAAAGTTCCGGGAATTGCGCAGCGACATGTGCGATCGGACAATGGTTCTGACAGAGTTCTTCGCCGATTCCTTGCGAATGATTATTCGCTGCATAGCCGTCGTCTGAAAGAAACTTTGCTAGCGCGTCACTTTTTTCGCTTAGATTCTTTTTGTTTGCCAGAATCTGCGCAGCGCGCCGGGTTATATCTTCGGCACGATTTTTAGCGAACTCTTTAACTAGGGTCTTATCCCCTTTAGAAGCCATGAAGCGCAATGCGGAGACTGCAAGATCGTCATAAGTGTGTTCAAACTTTTCACGTCCAGCATCGGTCATTACAAAAACTTTAGATGGTCGTCCGCGGCCTCGTGAATCTTTTGCACTTTGAAAAGGTTCGCGCGCAGTCAGAACGCCTTCTGCAATTAGGTTGTCCAGATGTCGTCGAATACCTGCCGGAGTAATGTGTAACTTGGCCGCTAGGGAAACAGCAGTTGCTGGTCCATTTTCAAGAATGGCTCGCGCGACTAAATCGCGGGTTCTGTCCTCAGTCTTTTTCACAACACAATTGTTGCGTAATTCGTGCAATCCCGCCACTCGGCTCACTGCCGCGGCAGGTGACTTGCAACGCCTAGGCTACGAGCATGAACTTTGCTGCCTTCCTCTTCACCGCTCTACTTGTTCTGCAAGCTGGGCTGGTTGTGACAGGCGGCGCGGTTCGCTTAACCGGGTCTGGACTTGGCTGCCCCACTTGGCCCGAGTGCACGGATGGATCGATCAAACCGATAATCACACAGGCAGAGGACCAACTTCATGCCTGGATCGAATTTGGTAACCGCCTGATCGCCTGGCTAATCCTGATTCTTGCTCTCGCTGCACTGATCTACGTAGTAAAAAAGTTGAAAGACCGAAGTGACTTTAAGAGATTGCGGCTCTTAGTTATTCTGCAAATTCTTGGTTTCCTCGGTCAGGTTGTTCTAGGTGGAATAACGGTTCTAACAAAACTAAATCCAATCTCGGTTTCGGCACACTTTGTTTTAACTCTTCCATTAATTGCTGGCGCGCTCGCACTTCGTCATCGAATTCTTGATCGTCCAGTGATTCTTCTTAAGCCCATAACAAGAAAATTAACTATCACCGTAACCGCTTTAACTTTTATTGTCCTTTTGTTTGGAGTTCTTGTTACTGGAACTGGTCCACATGCTGGCGATGCGCAGGCCAAACGCTATCCATTTAACTTTCAAGCAGTTTCAATCTTGCACGCAGATTCGGTAATCGCTTTAATCTGTTTGACCATTGCGCTCTATTTAGTAGTGAAAGTTTCTGAGGACTCGAATATCGCCAAGATGTTTGGGAGACTCATTCTCGTGTTTTTGGCAATATGTCTTGGCCAAGGAGCTATCGGTTACGTCCAATATTTTACGGGTCTACCAGAATTACTCGTTGGCTTCCATCTCTTGGGAGCAACGTTGGTTTGGATAGGTGCGTGGCGTTTGAATCTGACCGGGCGAACTAGCGAGAAGGTAGCAAACTAAATGACCAACAACTGGAGTTCATTAGACGACCAGGCAGTAATTGTTAGCCGCGCACTGGCAATGGACTCAGTCCAGAAAGTTGGTAATGGACATCCTGGAACTGCGATGGCGCTCGCCCCTGTTGCCTACACGCTATTCCAACGGATTATGAAACATGATCCCGCAGACCCAAATTGGCTTGGCCGCGATCGTTTCGTGCTATCCGCCGGACACTCTTCACTAACTCTTTATGTGCAATTGTTTTTATCAGGTTATGGTTTAGAACTTTCTGATTTACAAAGTTTCAGAACAGCGGGCGCCAAAACTCCAGGTCATCCAGAATTTGGCCACACCGCTGGCGTCGAAATAACGACAGGTCCGTTAGGTTCCGGCATTGCAAGTGCGGTTGGCATGGCGATGGCTGCAAGATATGAAAAAGGATTGCTAGATCCTGATTCAAAGACTGAGCTTTTCGATCACGATATTTGGGTGATTGCTTCCGATGGCGATCTACAAGAAGGAATTAGCGCAGAGGCTTGTTCGCTCGCAGGAACACAAGAATTAGGAAATCTAAAAGTTATTTATGACGATAACCGAATCTCAATCGAAGGTGATACGCACGTTGCCTTCACTGAAGATGTATCTATGCGTTACAAGGCGTACGGTTGGAATGTAATTGAAGTAGCTGCCCTGTCTAACGGCGATGTCGATCAGGTCTCTTTGGAAAAAGCGATGCGCTCAGCGCAATCAGTGAAGAGCAAACCAACAATAATCAGATTGAAAACCGTAATTGCCTGGCCCGCACCAAATGCGCAAGGAACAGCTGAATCTCATGGCTCGGCGTTGGGA
>Ga0164295_10003406_pt1 | contig 12816 bp, 13 predicted proteins | sample GEODES006metaG_FD_111798 | JGI IMG/M metagenome (GOLD analysis project Ga0164295, IMG submission 111798) | Oligotrophic lake water microbial communities from Sparkling Lake, Wisconsin, USA - GEODES006 metaG | ecosystem: Environmental > Aquatic > Freshwater > Lake | place: USA: Sparkling Lake...
CGCGCATTGCCAGCCGGCGTCCATGCAGCGCGCCGCCGCCAGCGCCGCCACCACGGTCTTGCCCGAGCCCACGTCGCCTTGCAGCAAGCGGTGCATGGGCAGGCTTTTTTGCAGGTCGGCATCGATCTCGTGGCCTACGCGTTCCTGAGCGGCAGTCAGCGCGAAGGGAAGTGCTTGCAGCAGCCGCGCATGCAAGCTGGTGCCATCGGAGCCCTGAGCCTTGAGCGCCGGCGCGCGCATGGCCGCACGGATGCGCCGCGCCTCCAGTTGCGAAAGCTGCTGCGCCAGCAGCTCCTCGGCTTTGAGCCGTTGCCAGGCCGGGTGACTGCGATCTTCCAGCGCGGCCAGCGCCACATCAGGGGTGGGATAGTGCAAAAACTGCAAGGCCTGCTGCAAGCCCAGCAGCGCCCGCGGCCCCGACGGCAAACTGCTCAAGGCCGCAGGCGCCAGCGTTTCTGTCAGGTCGGCGCGCGTCAGACTGCTTTGCACGGCGCGGCGCAAATAGGTTTGCGGCAAGCCGGCCACCGTGGGATACACCGGCGTCAGGCCGGCCGGCAACTCACCGCCGGCCAGCTTGAAGCTGGGATGCACCATTTCACGCGCAATAAAGCCGCCACGCAGCTCGCCCCGCACGCGCACCCGGGCGCCCACACCAAGGGTTTTCTGGTGCGCCGGGTAAAAATTGAGAAAGCGCAGCACGCAGCTGTCGCTGCCGTCGTCCACTTTCACGCGCATTTGCCGGCGCGGCTTGAAAGTGACTTCGCAATGCGTCACCTCGGCTTCGATCTGCACCACGTCACCGTCACGCGCATCGGCCAGCCGGGTGATGCGGGTTTCGTCCTCGTAGCGCAGCGGCAGGTGCAGCGCCAGGTCAATCGGGCGCGACAGGCCCAGTTTGTCGAGCAGTTTTTGCGCCTGCGATTTTTCCGCCGGCTTGGGCTTGGGGCCGGGGGGCGCTTGGGGCAGGTCGGCGGGCATGCGCTGATTGTGCCTTTGCGGCAGGGGGCCGCTGCCGTGCCAAAATCGTGGCTCGCCTTCTTTTTCCCTCAACTTGGAACGGGCTCGTCCGGCCCTCAAGCGCATGACATTGCCTTCTGCCCCTGAGACTCAGCGCGTTTTCACGCTGGCTGATTTTGACTTTCACCTTCCTCCCGATTTGATCGCCCAGCACCCGCCCGCCGAGCGCAGCGGCTCGCGCCTGCTGGACGGCCGGCAGGCCACGCCCGCCGACCGGCGCTTTGCCGAATTGGCCGACTTGCTCAAGCCCGGCGACCTGCTGGTGTTCAATGACACCCAGGTGGTCAAGGCCAGGTTGTATGGTCAGAAAACCAGCGGCGGGCGACTCGAGTTGCTGATTGAGCGCGTGCTCGATGGCGGTCAGGGGCTGGAAGTGGCAGCGCACATGAAGGTCAGCAAAAAGCCACTGCCCGGCGCGGTCTTGCAGATGGACGGCGGCTTCACCGCCACGCTGATCGGGCGCTGGCCGAACACCGACGGCCCGCTCTACCACTTTGCCCTGAGCGCCGACCCGTATGCGCTGATGGCTGCGCACGGCCATGTGCCGCTGCCGCCTTACATCACGCATGCCGACTCGGCCGAGGACGAAGCGCGTTACCAAACTGTCTTTGCCAAACACCCCGGCGCCGTGGCCGCACCGACCGCTGCGCTGCACTTTGATGAGGCCATGCTGGCGCGTCTGACGGCTCGCGGCGTGGCGCAGGCCAGCGTCACTCTACATGTGGGCGCCGGCACTTTCCAGCCGGTCAAAACCGAGATTGTCAGCGAGCACGTGATGCATTTCGAGCGCTTCGAGGTGCCGGCCGCCACCTTGCAGGCTGTTGCCGATTGCCGGGCGCGCGGCGGGCGCGTGCTGGCTGTGGGCACCACCACCGTGCGGGCACTGGAGTCGCAGGCGCACTTGGGCGACGCCTGCCGCGACACCAACATCTTCATCACCCCGGGCTTTGAGTTTCGCGTGGTAGACCTGCTGCTGACCAACTTTCATTTGCCCAAAAGCACCTTGATGATGCTGGTCAGTGCCTTCGCGGGCCATGCGCACATCATGGCGCTGTACCAGCACGCGATTGCCGAACGCTATCGTTTTTTCAGCTACGGCGACGCGATGCTTTTGGCGCTGGCTACCGCGCACAAACGCAGTTCAAGCTGAGCAACCACGGCGTACAAAGCACTTGACCGGAGGCAGTGAGGCGATGATGTATCTTTTTTTTAATATTTGTACAAAAGTATAAAATTTACTGTTGAAATAACTCTTTATATTTATTAAAAATGGAGTGCTATCAAGTAATTGATAGTCTTTTTAACTTCAATTTTTTTAATCGTAGAAAGGCGGTAATGGAAAATTTTCAATGTGGAAAACAAGTTCAGCTTAAAAGCAGCGGCCCTGTGATGACAGTTCAGGAGGTCGGTGATTACGAGGGGATAAATCCAGGCGTCCTCTGCGTTTGGTTCGATCCAAAAGGTGGCACATTTTTAAATAAAGTTTTCCGTCCTGAAATGCTCTACCCCGCCTGAGTTATCGCGTCCTTAGCTTTTTTAACCCCAATTTTTACAATCCTTTAAGGTCATCATGAAAACCTTCATCGTCATCGCACTCATTTCATTTGCTACGCTTGCACAGTCACAAGTTACCCGCTGCGAAAAAGACATCATGTCTCCTGGCGGCAAAGGCACTATTTGCACAACCAAACCCTATTGAATCTTTTCTAAGCATTTAAGAAATTTGACCCGCAGCTACGACGCAATGAGCTTGCTCATGTCGTAGCTGTTTTTTTATATCAACAAACTCCAAATAAAAACGCCAGTCATAAAAATCAGGCCAAAGACAATGACCAGGGCAACGAATACAACGCCAACAAGAAAGTTGCCAATGCGCTGCCAGACTTCCGGCACTGGCTCGATGTCCTTCGGTGCCGTGCGTGCCGGCCAATCCGTCTTTGTGCATGAGTGCCATGGAGGCCGGCACCAGTGATAAGAAGCTGGCTTGAACCGCTAGCCGCGCCCGGCGCCAGGCTCAGGAGCCAGGCTCAGGCGCCGGGTCTGGGCTGGTAGCGCACGCCGGCCAGCCCCTGATAGTCAGCATCCTGCGTCCAGAAGCTGGCATCAAACTCCCGCGCCATGGCGTACATCGCCGCGTCGGCCATGGCCAGTTTATGGAGCGCGGCGACGTGGGCAGCTGCTATGGCGCGTGTGTCGGTGAAATCGAGCACGCGGCCCAGGCGCATCACGTCTAGGCAGCGGTTAACTAGGTCGGCGGGCAGGCTGCGGCTGAGTACCCGGTGCACTTCAAACAGTGAAATGGTGGGCACCAGCAAACGGTTGCGGTCTTCGATGACCGGTTTGAACACGGGGCCGTTGGCACCGGCCCGGAAGAACTCGATCCAACCGGAAGAATCGACGACGTTCATTCAAAACTCCCGGTCCGGCTCTTTCTCGGGTTCAATGTCGCCCAGGTCGTAGCCTTTGAGCATGCCGTAATAGGTGCTCATGGGCAGTTCCGGCTTGATCACCAACTCGTTGCCGCGCAGTTCAAAATTGATGTGCGAGCCCGCCGTGATGCCCAGCTTGGCGCGCATGGCTGCGGGTAGCGTAACCTGGCCCTTACTGGACACGATGGCTTCTACTTTAGCAATGCTTGACATACAAAACCTCCAAACTTTCAAAAAGTAAAGAAAATTATAAAGTAAAGCATTTGAGAGTGTAAGCCTCCTTGAAAAAGTAAAATCTGCCCATGCTGAAATTTGACCTGCTCCAATCCGACCCCGCCACTGCCGACGGCAGCTACCTGGGCAGCCATGCCCGCCGGGGCCGCTTAACGCTCAACCACGGCGTGGTGGAGACGCCGATTTTCATGCCGGTGGGCACCTACGGCACCGTCAAAGGCGTGATGCCGCAGTCGCTGCACGAGATGGGCGCGCAAATCATTTTGGGCAACACCTTTCATTTGTGGATGCGCCCGGGCCTGGACGTGATGCAGCAGTTCGGCGGCCTGCACCGCTTTGAGAGCTGGAACAAACCCATCCTCACCGACAGCGGCGGCTTTCAGGTCTGGTCGCTAGGTGAAATGCGCAAGATTTCTGAAGAGGGTGTGAAGTTCGCCTCGCCTGTCAATGGCGACAAATTATTTTTGACGCCCGAGATCTCGATGCAGATCCAGACCATTCTCAACAGCGACATCGTCATGCAGTTTGACGAATGCACGCCCTACGACACCAAGGGCCACATCACCACCGAAAGCGAAGCGCGCCAGTCAATGGAGCTCAGCCTGCGCTGGGCCAGCCGTTGCGTTGCCGAATTTAGCCGGCTCGAAAACCCGAATGCGCTGTTTGGCATCGTGCAGGGCGGCATGTTCGAGAACCTGCGGCAGGAGTCGCTGGATGAGCTGGTCGAGCTCGATTTGCCCGGCTACGCCATTGGCGGCGTCAGTGTCGGCGAGCCCAAAGAAGAAATGCAGCGCATCATGGCGCACACGCCGCACCGCCTGCCGGCAGACAAACCGCGCTACCTGATGGGCGTGGGCACGCCGGAAGACCTGGTCGAGGGCGTGGGCGCCGGGGTGGACATGTTTGACTGCGTGATGCCGACGCGCAATGCACGCAACGGCCATATGTTCACGCGCTTTGGTGATTTGAAAATCCGCAACGCCCGCTACAAAGCAGACGATCAGCCGGTGGATGCCACCTGCAGCTGCTACACCTGCCGGCAATTTTCACGCGCTTACCTGCACCACCTGGACCGCTGCGGCGAGATGCTGGGCCCCATGCTCAACAGCATCCACAACCTGCACTATTACTTGAATCTGATGAGCGAAGTGCGCGCCGCGCTCGATACCGGTAACTTCGGTGACTTCGTGCTGCAGTTCCACCTGGACAGGCAGCGCGGCATTTGACGAAAATTTGACGAAAAAAAGCCCCGGCAGTCGGGGCTTTTTGCGGGTTTGCAGGCCAGTGCTTAGCTGGCCACCGGCGCCGTTCCGCCGGGGGCGGCCATGCCCCGGCTAAGCTCTTTGCGGTAACGATTGAGCTCTTGCACGGTCTTGAAACTCTGCTCCATCAGCAAGCTCATGTTGTGCAGGATGCGCTCGACCACTTTGCTTTCCCAGACGGCGTCAAACTTGATCTGAGTGTCCAGCCAATGCTCCAGCCAAAGCGGGTCTGGAAGGCGCGATTGGACGGTGTCCCGTGGAAACAAAGCCTTGTTCACATGCAGATTGGTCGGGTGCAGGGCTTGCGCGGTGCGCCGGGCGCTGGCCATTAAGACACCCACCTTGCTGAAGGCCGCCAGAGCCTCATCACCAAATTTTTGGATCGCACGCTTCATGTATCGCAGGTAGGCGCCGCCGTGGCGTGCTTCGTCCTGGCTGAGCTGGGTGTAGATTTGCTTGATGACAGGCTCGCTGTGCCATTCGCTGGCGCGGCGGTACCAGTGGTTCAGCCGGATCTCGCCGCAAAAATGCAGCATCAGGGTTTCCAGCGCGGGTGCCGGTTCAAACTCAAAGCGCACTTCATGCAGTTCGGCCTCGGTCGGCACCAGATCGGGCCGAAAGCGCCGCAGGTACTCCATCAGCACCAGCGAGTGTTTTTGCTCTTCAAAAAACCAGATCGACATAAAAGCCGAAAAGTCGCTGTCATCACGGTTGTCGCGCAAGAACATTTCAGTGGCCGGCAGGGCTGCCCACTCGGTGATGGCGTTCATCTTGATGGTCTGCGCCTGCTCTTCCGAGAGTTTGGACGCATCAAAACTGGCCCATGGGATGTCCTTGTCCATGTCCCAGCGAACCGCTTCCAGTTGTTTAAACAATTCCGGGTAAAGCATCTGATTTCCTCATACAGCGGGTGAATGCTTAGTCATTTTAGGCATCGGAGCCGGCTGTTGTTGCCAAGCCGGGGCATGCCCGTTCATGCTTGACGGCCTTTAGAAGCCGGCATCGCCATGCATCCTACCAAACCGCCTTATAGTGAGCAAAATGTGTTTTTAATGCTGCGCTGCGGCTTCAACCAGAGTGCCACCATGCTGCCCCTCACCATTGTTATTCGCCGTCTCTGTTTCTTCCCAATTTTGTCTGCCGCCCTGCTTGCGCTGAATTTGACGGGCACGGCCCGCGCGCAAAGTGCCCCTACCCCGCTCGCCTGCCCGGTCATGCTGCAGCACACTTTTTTGCGATTGCAAGATGAAAAGCCCCAGGAGCTCTGCCAGTACGCTGGCAAGGTGCTGCTGGTGGTCAACACGGCCAGTTTTTGTGGTTTCACTTCTCAGTACGAAGGATTGGAGGCCTTGTCAAGCAAATACAAAGACCGCGGCCTGGTCGTTTTGGGCTTCCCTTCCAATGATTTTTCCCAGGAAAAAGGCAGTAACAAGGAAATTGCCGACTTTTGCGAGAACACCTTCAATGTGAAGTTTCCCATGTTCGTCAAGTCCAGAGTCTCCGGCAGCGGCGCCAACCCGCTGTTCAAGCAATTGGCCTCGGCCAGCAGCACCCCGGCACGCTGGAATTTCTACAAGTACATCGTCAGCCGTGATGGCAACAAGGTCAGCGGTTTCAACTCCACCGTAGACCCCAAGGACCCGCGCTTCATCAAAGCCCTGGAAAGCATGCTCGCGGCGAAGTAAAACTCATCAGTCATAATCTTACTGAGTGGTTCGCCACCCACGTCGCTCACGCCCGCCAGGCTTCAACCTGCCATCGCAATTTTTCACACAGCCACAGAGCCGGACAGACATGATGCACTCCAGTCATCCCGCCACTAGCGCCAGCAGGCTGCGGATCGCCATCGTCGGCTCCGGCATTTCCGGTTTGGCGGCAGCGCACCGGCTGGCCGGCGAAGCCGAAGTCACCTTGTTTGAGGCCGGCGACTACTTTGGCGGTCATACCCACACAGTGGATGTCAGCTTGCCCGGCGCTGCCGGCACGGTGACACACGGCGTAGACACCGGTTTTTTAGTTTTCAACGAGCGCACCTACCCGAACCTGATTAAGTTGTTCAAGGAACTCGGCGTGGCCACCGCCAAGTCGGAGATGTCGTTTTCCGTCAAAGTTCCGGAGACCGGCAGCAAATCGGGAATGGAGTGGAGCGGCTCCAGCCTGAACAGCGTGTTTGCGCAGCGGGGCAATTTGCTGAACTGGCGCTTTTGGCGCATGTTGATCGACATACTGCGCTTTAACCGCCGCACCTCGGCGCTGGCCAAATCCGGCGCAGAAGCGGCCATGCTGCAACCCTTGTCTGAATTTTTGTTGCATGAAAAGTTTTCTGACGAGTTCAGGGACTGGTATTTTTTGCCCATGATGGGCTGTATCTGGTCTTGCCCGACCGATCAGATGCTGCAGTTTCCAGTGGCCACCATGATCCGCTTTTGTCACAACCATGGCCTGATTCAGGTGGCCAACCGGCCGCAGTGGTGGACCGTGACCGGTGGCGCGCGCCACTATGTCGACAAAATCATTGCCGGCATCACAGACAAGCGACTGGCCACACCCGTGCAAACCATCGAGCGACATGCGGGCGGCGTTCGCATCACCAGCGGCGCTGGCGCTGCATGCCGGACGGAAGACTTCGACAAAGTGATTCTGGCCACCCACAGTGACCAGGCGCTGGCCCTGCTGGCGCAGCCTAGCGCGGCCGAACAGGCGCTGCTGGGTGCAGTGGCTTACCAAGCCAACCGCGCCGTGCTGCACACCGACGCCTCGGTGCTGCCAACGCGCCCTCTGGCCTGGGCCGCCTGGAACTACGAGCGCGCAAGCGAGCGACATCGCGAGTCATCGCAGGTCTGTCTGCATTACCTGCTGAACTTGCTGCAACCGCTGCCCTTCCAACAACCGGTGGTGGTTTCCCTGAACCCGGTCACACCCATCGCTGCTGAAAAAATATTGGGGAGCTTTGATTACGCACACCCCGTGTTTGACGGCGCCGCCATTCGCGCCCAAAAAGACCTGCCAGCCTTGCAAGGCAAGCAGCACACTTATTTTTGTGGCGCCTGGACGGGCTACGGATTTCATGAAGACGGTCTGAAGTCCGGCCTGCTGGTGGCTGAACTTATTCTGGACCTCAATGAACCCGCTTTTGTGGCGCCACCGCCATTACTGGCCAACACCGAATGGCGCAAGGCATGAACGCACCAAGCACGCCAGTCGCTGCTGTCCAAGCCCTGATCGGCTTTGGCGAAGTGCGGCACACGCGGCTCAAGCCTGCGCACCACGCTTTCAGTTACCCGACTTATTTTTTAATGCTGCCGCTGCGCGCCATGCAAAAAGGCGGCAGCACTGCGCTGGCACGCAACCGCCGTGGGCTCTTGAGCTTTCATGACAGCGACCACGGTGACGGCAGCAAGGATTGCCTGGCCTGGCTCGACGCGCTCTTGCTGGACCAGGGCATTGCCGATGCGCAAGGCGAAGTCTGGCTGCACACCTATCCGCGCGTGCTGGGTTACACCTTCAAACCCGTGAGCTTTTGGTACTGCCACCGCTCAGACGGCAGCTTGCGGGCCATCGTGGTTGAGGTGAACAACACCTTTGGCGAGCGTCACTGCTACTTGCTTGATGCGCCTTGTTATGGCCAGGAGTTGCGCGCCGACAAGGTGTTTCACGTCTCGCCCTTTTGCCGTATCGAGGGCAGTTACCGCTTTCGCTTCATGCGTGCCCGGCGAGACAACATTGAAAAAACCGTGGCCCGCATCGACCATGACGACGCCACCGGACCACTGCTGCAAACCAGCGTAGCCGGCACCCTGCAAACCATCAACGCGGCCAGCCTGCGCAAAGCCTTCTGGGGCTATCCGGCTATGACCTTCGGTGTGCTGGCCCGCATCCATTGGCAAGCCTTCAAGCTCTGGCGAAAGCGTGTGCCTTTCATCTCCAAACCCCAGCCTCCTACTCTTTTTGTGACCCGATGAACTCAACGCCCTCATCCGCCGACTCCGACAACTGCGCCGCATCACCCGGTCAGGCCGGCAAGACCCAGACGCTGCCCGCCGACGCACCCGCCGCTGCGCGCAGCGCCATGAAACTGTTGTCCCGCCTGAAGCACGGCACGCTCACGCTGCAACTGCCAGGCGGTGGCGTACAGCGATTCGGCTCGGGCGGTGCACCCATGGCCAGCTTGTACCTGCACAACTGGAAGGTGTGCGGTGCCGCCCTGCGCTCTGGCGACATCGGCTTTGCCGAAAGTTACATTGCAGGAGACTGGAGCACGCCGCACTTAACCGACCTGCTGCGCCTGTTACTCGTCAATCGCAAAGAAGTCGAAGACGTGATCTACGGCACCTGGCTGGGCCGTTTAGCTTACCGGCTCAAGCATTTACTCAACCGCAACACCAAAGCCAACAGCCAGAAAAACATTCACGCACATTACGACCTGGGTAACGCCTTCTACGAGCTCTGGCTGGACGGCAGCATGAATTATTCGTCGGCCATGTTTGAATCGCCCGACACCTCCCTGCAAGAAGCGCAAAACGCCAAGGTACGGCGCGCGCTGCGCATGGTGCAGCTCAAGCCTGGTGATCGCGTGCTGGAGATCGGCTGCGGCTGGGGCGCCCTGGCCGAAATGGCCACCACCGAGTTCGGCGCCTCGCTGGTTGGCGTGACGCTGAGCACGGAGCAATTGCAATGGGCCCAGGCCCGCTTGACACGCCTGGGTGTACCGGCGGTCTCTGAGAAGCCACAAGCCAAGGTGACGCACGATTTGCGTTTACAGGACTATCGCGACATCGGCGTTAACAACCCTGCAGATCAGTCTTTTGACGCCATCTGCTCGATCGAAATGATCGAAGCCGTAGGCCGCGAATACTGGCCGACTTACTTCAATACCATTGCCCGCTTGCTCAAGCCGGGCGGCCACGCCTGTATTCAGAGTATCGTGATTGATGACAATTTTTACGAGCGGTACATCGACTCAACCGACTTCATACAGCAGTACATATTTCCCGGTGGTTGCCTGCCCTCGCCCAAGGTTTTCCGGGCCCATGCCCGCGCCGCCGGCCTGGAAGTGGTTGATGAGCTGGCTTTCGGCCAGGATTACGCGCAAACGCTGCGGCTGTGGCGAGACGCCTTCCTGGCCCAAGCGCCACAAGTGCTCAAGCTCGGCTTTGACACCCGCTTCATGCGCATCTGGGAGTTTTATCTCGCTTACTGCGAAGCAGCTTTTTCCGAGGGCAGCACGGATGTTGTGCAATTCACCTTGCGCAAGCCGGTGCTACCAGCCTGACCATGAGGTCGCGCCACAAACTGATGGCAACGCTCAGCGCCATAACGCTGACGATAGGCTGGTCCGCCCCCACTCTGGCCAGCTCATTGGCGCAGCCCCCGTCCCCTCTTGCCGTCAAAGCTCGGCCGGCTGAGCTACAGGACGTGTTGCCAAACGCCAAGCTGATCGGCCAGACCCGTTTAAGCGTTTGGGGCTTCAAAATTTACGACGCACGGCTTTGGAGCCCGCCCGGTTTGAACGCAGGCAACTTTGCCAGCCAGCCCTTGGCGCTGGAGTTGGCGTATTTGCGTGACTTCACGGCGGCTGACATCGTTGAGCGCTCACTCAAGGAAATGCGCCGCAGTGCCAGCGTGCCGGCGACGCAGGCTCAGCAATGGACGGCCGAGATGCTACGTGTGTTTCCCGATGTCAAGGCTGGCGATCGTGTCGTGTTCCTGCACCGACCGGGCGTCAGCGCCAGCTTTTGGCTCAACGGCCGGCCTGTTGGCGAGATCGCTGACCCAGAATTTGCGCGCCTGTTTTTTGGCATCTGGCTGTCGCCTCAGACGTCCGAGCCGGCCATGCGCTTGGCTTTGCTGGGGAGCACAGCACGTGAGCCTTGAAGAGAACCAGCCCATTCAGGTAGAAGCGCTCAACAGCAGCGCTTTCGGCACGCGCAACGGCCTGGCCTATGGCTTGATGGGTTTTCCACTGGCCTTTGCAGCCTTGCCGCTTTATGTGATTTTGCCCAACCATTACGCCCGCGCTTTTGGCGTACCTTTGGCCACGCTGGGGGCGGTGCTCCTCGGTGCGCGGCTGTTTGACGCCTTCATTGACCCCGCGCTCGGCAAGCTGGTGGACCGGCTCTTTATGCGTTCGACCGGCGCTGTTTTGGTTTTTGGTGCCCTCGCCGCTGTGGTGTTGGCCCTTGGCTTTGTATTGCTTTTTTTCCCGCCCGCACTGTCGCCGACTGCGCTCGTTGCGTGGGCCAGCGTCATGTTGATGATCAACTATGCCGGCTACAGTGCTTTAACGGTGGCGCACCAAGCTTGGGGCGCTTTGCTGGGAGGCAGCGAAACGCAGCAAAGCCGCATCGTCGCCTGGCGTGAAGGGCTGGGGCTGCTGGGCGTGGTCACCGCCTCGGTGTTACCTGCCTTGCTCGGTTTGCCATCTACAGCGGCCGTTTTTTGCGCTGCGCTGGCGTTAGCGTGGCTGGCCTGGCAACGCGCCATTCGACCCACTGCCGCGCCGGCAAATGGGAACACGCTGGCTCTTACCGCCAGCGGCCGCAGCCCGGCGCCTGCTGCCGGCTCGGTTTGGCTGCCATGGCAGCAAGCACAATTTCGACGGCTGATGACTGTGTTCATTTTCAATGGCATAGCCAGCGCCGTGCCGGCCACACTGGTGTTATTTTTCATTCAAGATCTGCTGCAAGCACCACCGGCTTTAGAGCCGCTTTTTTTGGGTAGCTATTTTTTATGTGCCGCGCTAGCCATCCCGCTGTGGCTGAGCGCTGTCAAACGGTTTGGTCTTGCGCGCAGCTGGCTGGCCGGCATGGCGCTGTCGATCGCTGTCTTTATCTGGGCCAGTCAACTGGGCGCTGGTGATGTGGCGGCCTTCGCGCTGGTCTGCGCCTTGTCGGGTGCTGCACTGGGCGCTGACCTGGCGCTGCCCGGCGCGCTGCTGGCCGGCGTGATTCATGCTGGCCAGGCCCGCCATCCTGCGCTGGCGGCCGGTGGATACTTTGGCTGGTGGAACTTTGCCACCAAGCTCAACCTTGCCCTGGCCGCCGGCCTGGCTCTGCCCTTGTTGAGCCTGTTTGGCTACGCTCCGGGCGTGCGCGATGCCGGCGCGCTCAACGCCCTGGCGATTGCTTATTGTTTGCTGCCTTGTCTGCTCAAAATGCTGGCTGCAGTTTGCTTGTATGTTCTGGTTATACGACCTGGTCGAAAAGAAAGTAGCACATGAAAACTCTGAAAAAACGATGGTTTTTTAGCTCCTTGGTGCTGGCCGCCGTGCTGGGCCTGAGCGCTTGCGCCGGACCGCAGGTGGCTGACTATGCAGCTGAAAAACCAGTGCTGGACCTGCGCCAGTACTTCAACGGCACCATTGACGCGTATGGAATTTTCACAGACCGCTCAGGCCGTGTCGTTAAACGATTTACCGTGGTCATGACGTGCAGCTGGCAAGGCCCGCCCGGCCAAGAAGTCGGCGTGCTTGACGAAGAGTTCAGCTATTCCGACGGCAGTCGTCAGCGCCGCATCTGGACGCTCACGCGCCAGCCAGACGGCCGCTACAGCGGCACAGCTGCTGACGTGGTGGGTCAGGCCTCTGGCGAAGAAAAGGGCAATGCATTTCGTTGGGGCTACACCCTGCAACTGCCGGTCGATGGCCGGGTCTTTGAAGTGCAATTTGACGACTGGATGTACCTGATGAACGACAAGGTGATGATCAACAAAGCCGTCATGAGCAAGTTCGGCTTTCAACTCGGCGAGGTGACCTTGTCCTTCGTTAAGCGTTAATTCCTTCGCCATGAGTTTGAACACCCCAATTTCTCAATGGCAAGGCAAAGTTGCCTGGCTGATTGGCGCCTCCAGCGGCATTGGCGAAGCGACGGCACACG
>Ga0164295_10003407_pt1 | contig 12815 bp, 11 predicted proteins | sample GEODES006metaG_FD_111798 | JGI IMG/M metagenome (GOLD analysis project Ga0164295, IMG submission 111798) | Oligotrophic lake water microbial communities from Sparkling Lake, Wisconsin, USA - GEODES006 metaG | ecosystem: Environmental > Aquatic > Freshwater > Lake | place: USA: Sparkling Lake...
CCTTAAAGCCTTTACTACTTTTCTTGCGTGCCCCCAACGGGATTCGAACCCGTGTTACCGCCGTGAAAGGGCGATGTCCTAGGCCCCTAGACGATGGGGACGTTCTAAGGCTTCGCAATCTTAGCTGTCATTGAGCGTGCGACCAAACCCGATAATTAGGCGCAAAAAAGCCACTATCCCGCCGGATAAACGGGCAAGTGGCTCTTGTGCTAAATCTTTGTGGGATTAACCGATGGACCAGCGAACTGTCACTGAGACAGTCACCTTTTGTTCTCCTAAGTCAATCTGTGTTGCAGCATCTTCAGCCTTAGCTGAAACTCCGAAAACAGGATACGGAGTTGGTGTTGAAGTTTCATCAAGGTAAATAACCTTGCCTAGTTTTACTCCAAGCAATTTTGCATAAGAAGCAGCTTTTGCTTTTGCATTCTTAACTGCTGAAGCACGAGCTGTTTCAGTCGCCTTGTCGTTATCTAGGACAAATGGGCTTGCACCATTTACCTGCAGATTATCTCCGCCCGCAGAAACGATTGCATCCACTACTGCGCCAGCAGTTGAAGCTGCGCGAACAGTGATGTCAAAACCTTGTGAGGCTCGGTAACCAGATAGGACTGGTGTGGCATTTGCTGGGTATGTGTATTCGGGATAAACAGAAATTGATTGTGTTGCAACATCTTTAGTTGCAATTTTGTTTGCTGTTAGCGCTTTGCGAACTGCGGAGGCAGTTGTTCCAGCGGTTGCAAGTGCTTCCTTTGAAGTTTTTCCGATTACAGAAACCGTTGCCGTAATTCGCACCGCATCTGGCACAACAGATGTTGATCCTGTTGCGCTGATGGTGACGTAGCGGGCGTCAGCTGCATTAGCTGGTGCTGAAAGGCCAACTGCGCCAACTAGGGCGATTGCAAGGGCAAGGAAGGTAAACATGCGGAGTTTTGTAGGTTTCATGCTCTAAGTATCTCTTATTTACTGGGGTAGGCGTTAGTTATTGCTGGGAATAGTGGGAGAATTACTGGGTGAGCCAGTTCTTAAGCAAGTGCGATGCATCGGTAATGGGTGATGCCGCAGCTCTTTTACTGAGTGGTGGATTAGTTGCCTTTCCAACCGAAACTGTTTATGGGTTAGGTGCTGATGCTTGTAATGAAATGGCAGTTGCGCGCATTTACTCAGTCAAGGGCAGACCGGCAGATCATCCGTTGATTGTGCACGTTGCGTCGATGGATGCACTTGGTGAGTGGGCTGCTGATGTGCCCACATATGCAATTGCACTCGCCCGTGATTATTGGCCAGGGCCAATGACTTTGGTGGTTACGAGAAGTGAGTTAGCTGCAGATTTTATTACAGGCGGTCAGGACACAGTTGGTGTGCGAGTGCCCAACCATCCTGTTGCACTGGGATTACTAGAAGCCTTTGCAAGAGCCGGTGGCAAGGGTGTGGCAGCACCTAGTGCCAATCGCTTTGGCAATGTTTCACCAACTACGGCGCAAGCTGTGAGTGATGAGTTAAGTGATTACATGGCGGGCAGTGATGTGATTCTTAATGGTGGGGCCTGCGCAGTTGGTGTGGAGTCAACAATTATTGATTGCACGGGGGATGTTCCAAAGATTTTGCGTACAGGTGCAATCACTGAACAGATGATTGCAGATTCCACAGGGATATCAATCAACGACAAACCTGTAGAGCAAAGCACAATCCGTGTCAGTGGTTCGCTAGATAGTCACTATGCGCCGGCGGCAAAAGTTGTATTGGATCAACCCCCAATCGCGGGCCAAGGATTTATCGCGATGGCAGACGTGGCAACACCTGAAGGTGTTGTGCGATTGGCTGCGCCGAAAAGTGATGAAGATTTTGCGCGAGTCTTGTATGCAGCGCTTCGGGCAGCTGATGAATTAGGATTGAAAAGCGTTGTTGTTACTCAGCCTGCCGGTGATGGGATCGCAATTGCAATACGCGATCGATTAAGTCGTAGTTCGAACCAGGCACTTCGAAAAAATTTATAGAAGTGAGAACCGCGGGATGAGGGCGAAATAGTCGTAGACTGAGTTACACTAACGTTCGTGAAGGGGATTAAACAATTATTGCTGCCGCTACTCTCAGTAATTGACCCAAAAGGAGATTTGGTCTTCCTTGTGAACCGAGCAATGAATAGGTTAGAAATACCAACAAGTTCCATGTCAGGTACAGGCTTAAGCAAGTTACTAATCGAGCTATCTAAAGATAAAATTGTTTTAGAATTTGGAAGTGGCGGCTCAACTTTTCTTTTTTCTGAGAACGCTATGTTTACTACCAGTGTCGAATCAGACAGGTACTTCTTAAAGTTGATTCGTAGTACCCTCCGCAAAAAGGGTCAGATAGAGGGAAACACGCACCTTTTTTGGGCAAGCATTGGTCCCACCAAATCATACGGACAGCCGTTTTCATCGCTAGAACCTTTATTTCGGCACAGGTATGTCAACTACTACAATAAAATTTTTCAAAAGTCAGAAAACTCACGTAAAGCCGAAATAGTGTTTATTGATGGAAGATTCAGAGTGGCTTGCGCAATGTCATCTCTATTAAATATCAAACAGGACTTTAAAATTATTGTAGATGATTATTTCGATCGATCGGAGTATTCAGAAATTGGAAAAGTATTGGGTGATCCATTGACTTTGGTTGGGAATACGGCAATATTTGAGGTTAACATTGAGTCCATTAATTTAGATTTAGTAGAAAGAATTTTACAAGAATATTCTTTTGATCCGCGATAATCGGTTTGTTTTTAGGTTGATTCACTAAGCCTTTTATTCAAAAGAAAAATATCGTCGAAAGTATCGATGTTAAGTGAGTCATGGGTAGACATGATGTAAGGCAAACAAATTGGAGACAGTAATCTTTCGTTATTGATAATATCTACAAGTTTATTGATGTATATCGCGCCATTTCTAATGAAAACAGAGGGTAGCTGTTGTCGTGGGCGCATATCTTCATATTCCTCTCCCGAATAGTTTCTCAAATATCCGTCTTGTTCTAGCACTTTCATTCGGGCTGGATGATGTGCACCAACGTCGCAAACAGATACCAAAGAGTGTGCCGAACTTGAATTACGTTGCAGTAGCTCACAAGCTTCATAGATGTGGTCATTCCGCCTTAGTGGACTCGTGGGCTGAAGTAATACTAGATAGTCATCTTGATCAAAATCTTTAATCCAATGCTTAATTGCATGGATTGCTACATCTACAGTTAATGTGTCATCTTCTGCCAGGTGTGCGGGTCTTAAATCAGGAACCTTAATGGTCGTCCCCTTGGCTCTTTCCGCGATATCCAAATCATCTGTTGAAAGAAACACTTCCGTCAAGACTTCAGATCGTGATGCCGAGTCTATGGTGTAATCAATCAAAGGAGTACCCGCAACAACGTAAAGATTTTTTCCTGGAATCCCTTTTGAACCACCACGGGCTGGAATTAGTCCAAAAAATCTACTCATTACGCCTCCAGGATATTTCGCAGTTTCCTCCCAGAGGAAAAAAGCTCCAGATTTTCCAGAAAAAAACTTGTTTGCATCGGCCAATAGTCTTGATTAACTGCCGCAATGTGCGGAGTCATGATGACGTTATCACATTCAAAAAATGGTGATAATGAATCAAGCGGTTCTTGAGAAAAAACATCTAATCCTGCACCCGCGATTCTTCGTTGACGAAGGAATTCTATTAAAACATCTTCTTTCGTAGTGCCGCCACGTCCGACACTGATGTAGTAGGAGTCACTAGACATTCTAGCAAATCTTCTCTCATCAAAGTAGTTCACCGTGTCATCTCGTTGAGGCAAGAGGTTAACTACATAGTCTTGAATTCCCAAAAGATCATCAGCATCGCAAGTTTCGATTTGGCTTACTCCAGTAGGCAGGTTCTTAATTCGCCGATTCGATACACTCACAATACCTACTTGGAGCCCAAGTCCTACTAACCAAGTGGCCAGAGCAATCGATGCGTTACCGGAACCGAAAATCAAAGCCTTAGAAGTCTGAGGCGTCTTCAGTCGCTGAAAATTAAAATCGAAAGCTTCCCTTGTAAAGTCTTTGGAATCTTTTATCGTAAGATTAAAATAAGAATTGCGCATCAAAGAAAAGATAAAACTTAAGGCATGTGTTGCCAAACTCTCTGCAATCAATGTAGAACTATTTGTGACTAGAATGCCCCTTTCTTTACAAATGGAAAGATCAATCTTGTCATAGCCTGAAGTTCCAAGATGTATCCATTTTAAATTTGACATTTTAACAATGTGATTTGTCGCAATTTTATGTCCAAAAAATATTTGGCAGCTGCTATCACTCAAGTCATCTAAATCAGCCGTCACCAGGAGTTCATTCACATTTAAATGATTCGAAATTTCTTGAGCGAAGTTTTCTGGAAGATTGTAAAGTTTCAGGGAACTAGCGAAGTCTGATCCTATCAAGTATCGCTCTTCAGATTTTGTAAACACCGTGATCACCGCTCCAAGAATGCTTAAGATCCTTAAGAAGACTTGAATTCAAATTGGAGAAACCAATCATGTCTTCTTGTTCATGAGAGTTCCCGAATGTAAAATCAGTGTCAAGTATGTAACCTGGATATTCAACCCAAGAGATAAAGTTATAGAGCCTCGCAACTTGATAGTTCAGATTGAATGACAACTTTGAACCCCATATATGCATTGCCACATTATGGTTGCCTAAACTAAGTCTGTTCAAAACTTCCAGCGTTTTTGTCAGACCGCCATTCTGTGTTGCATCCAGTTGGATAAAACCTAATTTAGTTAGACCCTCGAAAGCGCGGAACTCGATTTCAGAAACTAATGCCTCCCCGCATGCAATTAGGTTAGGATAATCTTCTGTTAATTCAGCGTAACCGACTAAATTCTTAGGGTGAAGTGGTTCTTCAATCCACAGCGGACTAAAGTCAGAAAACAACTTAATCATTCTGCGGGCCTTGGAGAGATCCCAAGGTCTCGGATTTGTGCTCATGATGGCATCAACCATTAGATTTACCCCCGGTTTGAGGTTTTCGGCAGCCGCACTAACACGTGACAAATCATCATCGAGTTCATTGAGGCTAACCCGCAACTTGTACCCATCGAAAAGTGAACCTAAGTTTTTACATTCCACGGCAATTTCGGTGGCACTCATAAAATTGCTACCTGATGAAAAGTACAGTTTTGGTTGATTCAAAACTTTAAACCCCAAGAATTCACTCAAAGTAGCTTGGTTGTGTTTTAGGAATAGGTCCCAAATTGCTATATCAATCCCACCCAGAAATGTTTCTATAATTCCACCATTTGAAATAAAGGGAATCGTGAAATCTTGGTAAAAGTCGCTAGGAAAATTGAGTTTCATTGCAGAAATATTGGTGGCAAGTAACTGCACTATGGAGTTTGCGAACTCTGGCGGTAAATAACTTGCTGCGTAGATTTCACCAAATCCACTTAAACCATCTGAATTGACCACTTCACAAACACCGATAATTCTGCGTGAATCCTTGTACCCATATGTTGAAGGTCCATCAAAACTCATCAACAATGGATGATACAAGACACTTCTGATTTGCATTGGGCTACTCTAATACAACTGAGGCGAAAAATCTAAGATGACCCATTGAGATTGATCATCCAATCATGGACTCGTCAGGATTTTTTTTAGGCAAATTCGCAGCTTACGTCTCACTTCCTCAATTTCATATCCTAACCGTACCTTCATCTGATCAGGGATAACTGATGAAGACTTTTGTGATTCAAGTAAAAGTTGCAATCTAATCTTATCGAGCCGCCCTTCCTTGAAGATACATAAATTTGTAGATGCTGGTAGATACTGATTTATGCGAGATTGATTTCCGCTACCTAAATCAAACGATGCAAACTTGAATCCCAACATACTAGCTTCAACCATTACATTTGAATGGATTGAACATATTACAATTTGATTTGGCAAGATATCCTCCACAGAGAAATCCTCACTCTCGATTCGGAGAGCTCCAATAGATGTCATGTTTCCAAATCGCGTTACGAGGTTCTCTTTTTCACCACCCTTAGGTTTCAGTGCAATGCCGACTTCTGTTGGTAAGGTCGACATTAATTGATAGACAAAACTCTCAAAAAGCAAAGATTCCACATCACTGAGAGTTCTAAATGAACCATTTGTGAAGATGACCAATTCAGTAATTTTTCTCTGCCCTCGATCATAACTTTTTTCAGATTGCTTTGAAACAGATAACAGATTGATGTTACCGACTACCCAGGTATGTCGATTCTTTGCCCCTGAAGCTATTGCCTGAAATTTGGAGTATTTATCGTAAGATAAATTATAAATTTTAGACCTTCGAATCGGTTTGTAAAAACTTCGTGATCGGATCGAACGGATTAATGTAAACTTGCTTTTTGGCAAAAAACTATGTTGAATTAGCAAAATTGTCGGGTTCCGCGGAGCAAGTATTTCGCACAATACCTCAGAAGGTAGTCCAGATATCTTTCCTTCAATTCCATCGGATACCAACAAAATTCGATCCTCTTTTTGAATACCCAAGTGTTCAACCAAAATTTGAAAATTTACTTGCGCAAAGTCCTTCTCCAATTGAAGATTCTCAGATAACCAAATAGGTACTTTAGTTTTTTCCATTCTCGGAAGAATTCTATACTTCAAATTGTGTTGAGAGAGTGTAACCGAGGCATTACCCTGAGTAAACTCTTCTTCAGAAAGAAATAGGTAAGTTATTCTAGGGTGCAAATCCGCAATCTCCTTGAGAATCTCAGTATCTCGCTTTACTTGCCAATCTCGGGAGACGATGAAAAAAACGAATAAATTGAATTCGCCAGTTGCTCGGATCTTCATGTTTGCTTAAAGATAGCGATCTTTGATAACACTTTCAAATTCTGAATAATCGTCTAGTTGAATGATTCCTATGTATCCATCCGATAAATTCTTCTTATTCAGCATGTGCATACTTAAAACCAAACTAAGCCCAAAAAATGCTTCTATAAGTGGCGCTCTATAATCTCGCAAAGCAGTATTGGGATCAACCAGTTTGTAATTACCACTGAGCTCTTGTTTCCACAGGTTGGGATACACACGTTTACCAGCGAAACAAACATCAAAGTATTTTAATTCGGCTCGTTGGATTAGTAGGTCAACAAGTTCTTTAGGCCGATTTTCATAGTAGGGAGAAACAAACACACAGTAATCGTAGATAGTTTTATCCACCTCGGCCAAGGTGCAAACTTGAGCCAGAATCTCTAACAATTGAAGACTATCTACGTTCTTTATCATTTTTCGCGAAATCCAGGTTTCGTTTTCTTTCAAACCGGTTGGTTTTTCAAGAGATACGATGATAATTTTCTTAATAAAAATAGAGCAACGTGCATCTGAAATACAAGATTCCAAACTGGTAATTGAGTCTTTCGATAAAATCATGCAAATTGCCTTAACAGATTTTAATCGTAACTCGTCATACTTTTCTATCTGATGCTCCTTATACAGGGGTTCAATGAGAGAAGTTACCTTCATTAATCGCTGGTCCGAATTACCATGGTTAAGTCCATGATGATGGTAAACTTCAGCTAAGGGCGTGTAAGAAATGCGCCAACCCGCTTCAATAATTTCTTTAGCCCAGACCCTGTCTTCAACATTAGTTACTTCATTACTGTATGGGTTTTCTAGGAGGAAATCCCGCCTTACGATGCTGTTTGCATTGTGAAAAAAGAAATCTTTAGTTTGAATAATTGGATCTAACCCAAAAGTATTTAATAAATCTCTTTTGTCGGTTAATCCCGTAGAGCTAATTGGAATCTGCCGCCCGTACCCAGCAACCACTTTTGGATCATTAGCTTTCTCAATTGTATCCTTCAATTCGTCAAGCCATTTACTACTGACTGGGATGCAGTGGGCTGAGAGAGCAACAATATATGTACCAGAAGCCGCAGAAATACCCGTGTTAAGGGCAAGGCCAGGAAAAAATTCATCGATTGTCAAAACTTTAACTGAGTTAAAGCCACGAACAATTTCGAGAGTCTTATCGTCACTTTGATTGTCAACTACAATAATCTCAAAATCTTGATTATCTTGCGCATAAATCATTTTCAGGCATCTTTTTATCCATGCTTCTTCGTTTTTAGTTCTTATGACTATTGAAAACAGCATTCTGCTACTCGAACATTTCGGGCATAATAAGAACGTCCTTTGGCACATTAACAACCAATCTGCGTCCCAAAAATGAGTTTGCGTCTTTCTGCGGAATGCCAGTACCTGGATTTTTCCAAGTAATTGAATCCAACCTTAAGGCATCTCCGACCATGATCTCCTTAGTGGAAACCATGGATACGTTGTACTTATCACGTGTAATCTGCTCAACAGGAAGAAGTGTCTTTGAAGAATTTCCATGCATGATTTCAATTTCTCGGATATTCAAAACGAGACTTCTTAAGTCTTCTGGGTTAAGAGAAAGCTTATGATCAAATCCAACCATATTTGTATCTAATGTTATGTGTCTCTCCACTATTGATGCACCCATGGCCACGGCCGCCAAAGTTGGCTTGAATCCAACTTCATGTCCCGAATAGCCAACAGGCAGTCCATATCTTTGTTTCAATTCTGGAATCACCAGTAAATTACAATCAGTTATTGGGGTGGGGTAGGAAGATACACAATGGAGCAAAGATAGATTTGGGTTAACCTCCCTAATCAACTGCACAGCAGTGTCGATTTCTTCAATATAGGACATGCCTGTCGACATGATTACTTTTTTGCCGGTTTCCGCAACCCTGCGGACGAAATCTAGATTTGTAACACTATGGCTGGCAATTTTATAGATACTAAGATTTAACTTTTCGAGGAAGTTTAAAGCCGTTGTATCAAAGGGTGTTACGAAGAATTCAATTCCCAGTTTCTGCGCATGAATTTTCAAATCATCAAACTGCTTGAGGTTAAACTCTAAATGTTCCCTGATTTCTCCATAAGTTTTCCCAAATGTTGGAAACCGATTATCCTCAGCATCAAGTACTGATTTAATTGCCAGGGAATCGACTGTTCGTTTTTGAAACTTGACTGCGTTAACCCCGGCCTCCGCGGCGACATCAATAAGATTATGGGCTATTTCAAGGCTTCCATTGTGATTCAAACCTATTTCAGCAATAATAAAGACACCTGCATCAGTCATATCTCCCCCAATCCGCGTCACATGACTGTATCCATATATTATATGTGGATGAAGATACTAGTCACAGGAACTGCTGGATTCATTGGCTCAAATTTAGCCTATTCCCTAGTGTCTAATGGATTTGAAGTGGTGGGCACCGATCCATTTGATGAAATCTTGTATCCGAAAGAGATAAAGATTGCGAACATAAATAAGTTGCTGGCTGAAGGCAAGATTTTAGGCCAAGCAGAATTGGATTCCGAGGACTTTAATGCAATTGTGCATCTAGGTGCACTTCCAGGGTTTGTACAGACACCCGACGCAGCCAGACTTTATATTGAAAAGAATTTGCTAGGAACTCTTGACTCGCTTGAGCTAGCCAAGAAAAATCGGGTAAAAAAATATGTCTTTGTCTCAACATCATCCGTTTATGGCAAGAGTGGTATCGGTGACGAGACTTTACAGGTAAATCCAATTTCAAATTATGGGTTGTCTAAATCGCTTGCAGAGAAGTTAGTAATAAAATTTTGCTTGGACGAAAATATAGACTTTACGATACTCAGACTTTTTTCCGTATTTGGCCCTAGGCAGCGGCCCGATATGGCCATACATAAGATTTTAGTAAGTCTGATTCTCGATCAAGAATTCAAAGTTTTTTCAAGTCTTGATTCGATTAGGTCCAATACCTTCGTTCTCGATGTTTGCAACGCTATTGTTGGAGCACTTCAATCTAAAAGGAGTGATGCAATTTATAACATCTCTGGCGATAAAGGAATTCCACTTCGAACCTGGATTGATATGGCCGAGAATTTAGTCGGAAAAAAGCTCCAACTTAAAGTGACAGCACCAAGGCAGGGTGATCAGCTGATAACCTCGGGCAATGCCGCAAAAGCAAAAAATGAGATTGGCTTCAAGAATTCAATTTCGCTAGAGGCAGGACTTAATCAACAGTTCATGCACATCAAGAATCACTTAGGACTTTATGAATCCGCCCTATCATTGAATCCAGGCAGGATGTTGCAAACTTGATCATAGGTTCCATCTGCAACAATTGAGCCATCGTTAACATATAAGACCCTATTGAAATTGCGTAGTGAGTTGTGTCGGTGTGCAATGAAGATTACCGTCACATCTCGAGATATTGACTTTAATGAGTCCAAAAATTCACTCTCTAATCCCGAGTCCATTGCACTGGAAGCCTCATCCATGACTATCAAGGAAGGCTGCGTGTACAAAGTCCTAGCGATTCCAAGTCGTTGTTTCTCGCCACCGCTCAGGAGTGGGTTGTTTTCGGAAATCTGCGTTTGTAGTCCAAATTCGAGTTTGTTAACAACATCGAGGAACATCGCATTTGATAATGCAATTTCAAGACGTTCTGCGTTAATTTCCGAATCATCCTCTCCTAAACAAATGTTTTCCAATATAGAGCCATGGACAATATGAGTATCTTGGGGAAGATATGAGACAGAACCTGGATTTCTCTTTATCCATAGGTCATTTGCAATTCCTTCGATTAGGATCTTACCTTTGTCCGGCCGCAATAAATCTAAAATCAAGTCTACCAATGTAGATTTACCGCCCCCGGATGGACCCGTGAGGGCAATACGTTCGCCTTTAGAAATACTTAAATTAAAGTCATCATAGATTAATCCCGAAGGTGAATCTTCATAACCAAAAGATATATGTTTTATTTCGATGAAGTCTCTTGGGCCAATCGGTTGAGAGATAGGTAGATCTCCATCTATTTTCAAAACATGTGATTTCCTAGAGTTCTCAAAAAAAGAAAGTAAAGACAAAGCTTTATTGGCTCCGGGTAAGGACGTCCGCATCAAGTAGAGAGATGATTGCAACCGCAAAATTGCCGGAACTAACCTTGTTGCAGATGCGATGTAGATTCCTAATACGCCATAACTATTCACATCGCCTTTTGGTGTTGAGATAACCACAACAAGAACAAGGAGTCCGATTAACATCGCGCTCTCTAAGAGAGCTTTAGGGATTTGACCAAGCCAAATTGTGACTGCTCCTACATTAGAATTCTCATTCTTCAAGCTATTTAATTTTCTCTCATAATAAGCATCTTTGTTTAGTATCTTTATTTCTCGGAACAAACGTAAAACCGAAGTGATGGAAGTTCTGTATTCGATATTACTTTTCATCGAACGTATACCGTAAGCAGAAATTGGCCTTTGAACATAATAAGTGATAAACAACGCAACTGAAGCAAAATACAAAAGTGTTAGTAATCCTGGAATTGGCTCTATTGAGATTAGCAAGAAAAAGAGAAGAAATAAAAGAAACAAGTCACAGATCATGTTAACGAAGTTTCCGATAACACCAATGATTGCTGCCGTAGAGCCTTCATTAAGTGCATATGCAAGGGTCTCAGGTTTTTCTCTCCTGATCAGATTGTAATCCGAAGCAAAAATTTCTTTCAAATACTCACTTGAAAACTGAGTTTGTTGATATGCAAGGAAGTTGAAAGTCTTCCAAGACATATAACTAGAAGCAAAATTCTTAGATAAAAAAATAGTCGCCACAAATACAGACATAGTTACGAGAAATTCGTTGTAATTATTAATGTCAAATACCTCAAACATCCAAATGATGAGAGAGTGACTTTCTACTGCCTTATACCCAGCTAAAATTGAAGTAACTAAGATGCCGAGTAATCCAACGCCAATCAAATCAAGAATTGAAAGTGAAATCTGAATGGCAATAAGAATATATAGCTTGCGCCGACCGTTACTTGGAATTAGTTGCCGAAAGTTGTTCATCATTTCAATTAGAAAGTCACATCGGGCTTTATTGGACTTTGAAGTCATTTTACAAGTTTAGACCTTACATTGATTTTTACATGTGATGAAAGTTGGTTGTTTCCAGAGAATTATGGGCAAGGTAAACAAAGCATTATAGATATTTGTTCAGACCACTCCTATCGGTCTAATGTATGGGTTAGCTTCTCAAATCTGAGGTTAAGGTGGGAGAAAGTGTAAGCAACTCGCGCTTTACTGATAGGATCATTGTCAGATAAATGATAAGGGCCTATAGCTCAGTCGGTAGAGCAACGGACTTTTAATCCGTGGGTCGACGGTTCGAGCCCGTCTGGGCCCACCCTCAATGAATCAATCGACAAATAATCCCGAAAGCAGGGATTTCCTTCCCCTTAAACTGAAAGCTTGAGTTCTCATCTTGGGTAATCTGAAAGGACCCATATTTGTCATCAAGTGCTTCAAAGATCCTCAGTTTAGAGACAAAAGTAATTGGCGTATGGACTTTTTTGTTTTGAACGGTATGTTCAAAATTCCCTGGACCATGAGAGGATAAAGAAGAAGTTTGTATCGTAATAATTTGGTCATCATGAAGAAGCATAGGCATTCTGGTTATGCAAAAGTATTCTGGGTTCAGTTCAATCAACTGTTGAAGAATAGCTGTCGGGTCACTGGTATATTGGAGCGAAGAAGCAACAACGACTAAATCAAAACAATTCTCAGTTTTGGTAGGGATTTCACTTGTAAAAATTAGTTCTGAGTTTCCCATTCCTTGAGACTTCTCAACCATTGGAGGGGTTTCAATCACCAGCCAATCCACCTTTGTACTTGGATGGCACCAAGCCTTAAACAGGAAATAGTGATAACCCGCCCCGCCCCCAAAATCGATGACTCTTATTTTGCGGTCTTGCGA
>Ga0164295_10003409_pt1 | contig 12814 bp, 12 predicted proteins | sample GEODES006metaG_FD_111798 | JGI IMG/M metagenome (GOLD analysis project Ga0164295, IMG submission 111798) | Oligotrophic lake water microbial communities from Sparkling Lake, Wisconsin, USA - GEODES006 metaG | ecosystem: Environmental > Aquatic > Freshwater > Lake | place: USA: Sparkling Lake...
CAACAAACTCAAATACTACCGCCGCATCGCCACCCGCTATGACAAGCTCGGCTCATCCTTCCTCGCAATGACCAAGCTGGCCTGCATCAGGCTACGCCTGCGCCATTATGAGTCCACGGCCTAACGGGTGCAGGGGCCTCGCCCCTGCCCGCCGGAGGCTCGCCTTCTTAATCTTCAATCTCGCAGCAACTCGTTGATGCCCGTCTTCGACCGCGTCTGCGCGTCCACCGTTTTCACGATCACTGCGCAATACAGGTTCGGCCCCGGCGTGCCATCGGGCAGCGGTTTGCCGGGCAGGGTGCCGGAGACGACGACGGCGTAGGGTGGCACCTTGCCGATGTGGATTTCGCCGGTCGCGCGGTCGATGATTTTCGTGGACGCGCCGAGGTAGACGCCCATCGACAGCACGGCGCCTTCGCCGACGATCACGCCTTCGGCGACTTCCGAACGGGCGCCGATGAAGGCGCCGTCGCCGATGATGACGGGGTTGGCCTGCAGCGGCTCAAGCACGCCGCCGATGCCGGCACCGCCGGAGATGTGGACATTCTCACCGATCTGGGCGCAGCTGCCGACCGTGGCCCAGGTGTCGACCATGCTGTTCTTGCCGACGCGCGCGCCGATGTTGACGAAGCTGGGCATCAGCACGGCACCGGGCGCAATATAGGCGCCGCGCCGCACGATGGCGCCGGGCACGGCGCGGAAGCCGGCTTCACGGAAGCGGTTGTCGCCCCAGGTGTCGAACTTCAGCGGCACCTTGTCATAGAAATTGGCATCGCCGAAGCCGGGCATCACGACGTTGTCGTTCAGGCGGAAGCTGAGCAGCACGGCCTTTTTCAGCCACTGGTGGGTGATCCAGCCGCCGTTGCCATCGGGCTCGGCCACGCGCAGTTCGCCGCTGTCCAGCAGGGCGAGGGCGCGATCGACGGCGAGGCGCAATTCGCCGCCGGTTTTCCATGTTACATTGGCGCGGTTTTCCCAACCGGCCTCGATCACGTCGGTCATGGTCATGCGGTCCCCTCCAGTTGCGCCAGGACGCCGGCCAGAAAATCGGCCAGGTCGGCGATGCTATGATCGATATGGTCGCTGCCGCCTGCGGGGCCCTGTTCCGATCCGTTGTTGATCCACACGGTGGTCATGCCGATCGCCTTGGCCGGTGCCAGGTTGCGCGCCATATCCTCCACGAACAGCGACGTGGTGGGATCGATGCCGTGCGCGGCGCACAGATTGGCATAGGCCGGCAGTTGCGGCTTGGGCACATAGCCGAGCGCGTGGATATCGTGCAGCGCGTCGAAGGTGTCGGACAGGCCGAGCCGCGCCAGCACGCGCTGCGCATAGGGCGCGTCGGCATTGGTGAAAACGAACTTGCGCCCCGGCAGGCGGGCGATCAACGCGCCCAATTCCGGGTGCGGATCGAGGACGTCGATATCGACATCATGCACTTCGCCGAGGAACTGGTGCGGATCGACATCGTGCAGCGCCATCAGGCCGGGCAGGGTCATGCCGTGGCTGTGGAACAGGCTTTTCTGGATGCGGTGGGCTTCGGCCGGACCCACATTCAGCAGGCGCTGGATATAGGCGCCCATGCGGGCATCGATCTGCGGAAACAGCGCCGACCCCGCCGGATACAGCGTGTTGTCGAGATCGAAGATCCAGGTGTCGATGTGGGAGAGCGGCGCCATTGTGCTGCGCATAGGCGCATCGCGGGTGCCAGCCAAGAGGGGGCAGCAGTTGGGGGCAGCGGGGGCGGTGGAAGGCAAGGTCGGGTTCGCCAGGCCACCGCCCACGCTGGCCTGAGGAGGATCAGGCATGCACAGCCTATGCGCCCCGGCGGTTCATGTTGCACTGCGGCGTGCGCACCGCGCTTCAGTGTGTCGCGGCTGGACACTTAAGTTCGCCCGCATGGATGTGGCAGGTGACGGCGTGGCCTGCGCTGATATCATGCGCGCATGACCACGCACCCGCGCTATCCGCTCAGTTTCTCGCCGCTCGATCTGGGCTTCACCCGGCTGAAGAATCGCATCCTGATGGGATCGATGCACACCGGGCTGGAGGATATCGAAGGCGGTTTCGAACGCATGGCCGCCTATTTTTCGGCGCGGGCGCGCGGCGGGGTGGGCATGATCATCACCGGCGGGATCGCGCCCAACCACGAAGGCGGCGGCGGTGCCAAATTGTCGACGCCCGAAGAAGCACAGCAGCACCGCATGGTCACCGATGCCGTGCATGAAGCCGATGCCGATGTGAAGATCGTGCTGCAGATCCTGCATGCCGGGCCGCTGGCCGGCACCCCGGCCTGTGTGGCGCCATCGGCGGTGCGCAGCCGCATCGGCCGATTCGTGCCGAACGAGCTGGATGCGGACGGTATCGAGAAGCAACTGGCGGATTTCGCCACCTGCACCGCGCTGGCCAAGGCGGCCGGCTATGACGGGGTGGAGATCATCGGGTCCGCCGGTTATCTGCTCTCCACCTTCCTGGTCGAGAAGACCAACACGCGCGACGACGAATGGGGCGGCAGTTTTGAAAACCGCATGCGCTTCCCGGTGGAGGTGATCCGCCGCGCGCGCGCCGCCGTCGGCAATGATTTCATCCTGATCTTCCGCATTCCGGCGATGGACATGCTCGATGGCGGCATGTCGGGCGAGGAGGTGATCCAGTTGGCGAAAGCCGTGGAGGCCGCCGGCGCCACCATCATCAGCACGCACTTCACCTGGCACGAGGCGCAGGTGCCGACCATCGCCACCATGGTGCCGCGCGCCGCCTTCGCCGAAGTGACCGGGCGCATCCGGGCGCATGTGACGGTGCCGATGATCACATCCAATCGCATCAACATGCCCGATGTGGTGGAACAGGTGCTGGCCGCCGGCCATGCCGATCTCGTGTCGATGGCGCGGCCGATGCTGGCCGATGCCGATCTGGTCAACAAGGCGTATGAAGGCCGGGAGGACGAGATCAACACCTGCATCGCCTGCAACCAGGCCTGCCTGGATCACACCTTCACCGGCCGGCTGACATCGTGCCTGGTCAACCCGCGCGCCTGCCATGAAACGCTGATCGTCGCACAGCCGGCGGCGCGCCCGCGCAATCTGGCGGTGGTCGGCGCCGGCCCGGCGGGCCTCGCCTTTGCCACCGAAGCGGCGCAGCGCGGCCATCGCGTGACCTTGTATGACGCCGCGGCCGAGATCGGCGGGCAATTCAACCTGGCCAAGCTGGTGCCGGGCAAGGAGGAGTTTTCCGAAACCTTGCGCTATTTCCGGCGGATGATCGACAAGCACGGCATCACGCTGCGCCTGAACACGCGCGTGGACGCCGATGCGCTGGCGGCGGCCGGGCATGACGAGGTGATCGTCGCTACCGGCATCCGCCCGCGCGTGCCCGATCTGCCCGGCATCGATCATCCCAAGGCGGTCAGCTATATTGATGTCATCCAGGGCCGGCGCGCGGTCGGCCGGCGCGTGGCGATCATGGGGGCGGGCGGCATCGGTTTCGATGTGGCGACGCTGATCACCCATGCCGGGCTGTCGGCAGCGATGGATATCCCGACCTTCTGCCGCGAATGGGGGGTGAATTTTGCCGGCCATCCGCGCGGCGGCGTGACGGGCGTTGAACTGCAGATCGAACGCGCCGACCGCGAGGTGGTGATATTGCAACGCCGCGATGGTGCGCCGGGCAAGACACTGGGCCGCACCACCGGCTGGACCCACCGCCTCAGCCTGCAACGGCGTGGGGTGAAACTGCTGGGCGGGGTGGATTATCTGAAGATCGACGATGAAGGCCTGCATACGCTGGTCGGTGGCGAGCCAAGGCTGTTTGCCGTCGATACGGTGATCATCTGCGCCGGGCAAGAACCGGAACGCAGCCTGTATGAAGCGCTGGTGGCGCGCGGCATGCCGGCGCAACTGGTCGGCGGCGCCCAGGAAGCCGGCGAACTGGATGCCAAGCGCGCCATCGCCGAAGCGACGGCGCTGGCGTTGGCGGCCTGAGGGGGCGGCCTGAGGGGGCGGCGTCAGGTCTTTGTGGCGGCCGGATCGTTGCCGGCCGGGCGCAGTTGCAGGCGGCTGCGCGGGTTGGGGGCGCCCACGGCGGCGCTGTTGCTGCTGCTGTCTTCGGGGGGTGTGGACGGCTTCAGCGCGTCAAGCTGATCGATGATGGCCCTGATGTGGTTTCGCCGGTCTCTGGTCAGCTTGTAGGTGTAGCCGATGTGGAAATTGCCGATGCTCGGCCATTTTTTGTAACCGGCGTGCTTCAGGATCTGGTCCAGGCCGGGCTCTGACTGGGGGATGGCTGCGTTCGTGGCACGCGCCCACGCTGCCGTGGCGCGGTTGCCGAGCAGTTCCTGCGCCGCCGCAAAGGCGCGCAGGCGCACGAAGCGGTGATTGTGCCAGTTGAGCTGCACGGGCGCGTCCGGATGTAGCGGATCGCTGGGCTTGTCGGGATCGAAGCGCCTGGTGAGCACCTCGCCGGCCAGACCGCCCTTTTTCGACAATGCCGCGATGGTGGCCTGATCCATGCCGAGATTGAAGCCGCCTTCGGCGTCGGTCAGGCGAACATGCACGATGCGGTCGCGCACGCCCGGCTGGCTGTACAGGCTGATATCACCCCAGTTGCGCGCGGCTTCGACCACGCGCATGGCCAGCCCGCCGATCTGGGCCAGCGGGGTGCCGCCGGGCGGTGCCTTGTAGAGCAGCACACGGCCGGAATTGCTGCGCGGCATGAAGATGTCGCCGCGCAGCGAGGGATCGCCGGTGCCACCGCCGGCCATGGCCTCCACCTTTTCCCCGTCATTCTGATCGAACGGGTCCGCAATGATCGTGTCGTCGGGATACAGGAGATTGATGGCGAAGGTCGGTCGGGTGGGGATGGGCGCGTCGAACAGATGGATGGGAAAGTTGGAGGTGATGCCGCCATCAGCCAGCAATATGCGGGCGAAACAGGGGACGCGCTTTTCGTTCACATCCTGCCAGTGCAGCAGCCACAGCGGCAGCGGCGTGAACAGGCCGGGAAAGGCCAGTGACGCCCGCGCCGCCACAATCACTGGCAGATCGGGCGCATCGGGCAGCAGCAGGAGATTCTGATGCAGCTGCGGGTCACAGGTGGCCGCGGCCGCAAGGGCGATTTCCCTGGCTGGGTCTTTGACCGGATAGTGAAGTTCGGTCTTGAAAAAATCATCCGCCACGGCCTTCTTGCCGGCCGGGCCTGCACTGGCCTGTCGGATCGCGTCCATCACCTTGCAGGGAAACAGCGTCTCCCATTGACGCTGATCGATGAACAGGCGGCTCCGTTCGGGCAGGAACGGAAAGTTCACCGATTGCAGCCGGTTGAGATCAGTGGCGACCAGCACGAGATCGATCGCGCGTGGCGCATCGCTCTTGACGTCTTTCGGTGATTTTTCGGGATACGCGTGGCCGAGCCAGAGGTGGCCGAAGGTCAACACCTCGTCTTCAAGGCCGGAAAGAGCTTGCAGCTGGTCATGCAGCCATTGCGTCAACGGCTGCACCTGGTGCCCGCCTATGGTGGCGTCGGGCAAACCCATGCCGGTGGCAAGCCCAAGCCCATTGTCGATGACCGGCTGCAAATATCGGTTTGTCTGATCCAGCAGGCGCGCGAAGATATCGCCAATGACGGCCTTGCCGTTTCGCCAGGCAAAATAGCTGGTGCTCCCCAACAGCGCCGTCGCAACCGCTGCGGCCTGGGCGGGCTCAGACCATGCCAGCGCCACCGCCCCCAGCCAGGTCAGACCGCTGGTCCCGGCGCCCTGCGCGACCGTTTTCAGGGCCGCCCGCTTCAGATCGCGCCGCGCGTCGCCGTCAACCAGCTGCCAGAGTTGTCGCAGAACGTCTGCGGCGCCGGCCTTCCCGGCCAGAGCGCGCTTGATGATCTTCAGCAGGTCAGCCGTGCCCTTGTCGCCAGCGAACATCGCTTCCAGCCGGGTGCTGGCGCCATGATCAGTAGCTTCTGACAATATGCAGTTCAGATTGCCGAGCGCGGTGAGCGCATGCGTATTCGTTTGTGACTGCCGGCCAAATTCCATCGCGGCTGCCCCCGCCGCAGCGATGGCGCCGGCGGACGTGCCGCCAATGGAGCGCAGGCGATAGGAACTGGCGATCGTGGCGATGGCGGCCGGATAGACGAGGCCACTGGTGACCCCGCCCTTCATCACCAGATCGCATTCCAGCTCGCGCGGGTCGGGATGGAAGGGATCGGGCATGGCACAGGTCTCCGCTCAACTGCGGTTGATGACCCGAGCCGAAGGATGCCAGCCGGACTGCCGGCTGGCTAGCGCAATCAGGCGAAGCGTTGTTGCAGCGCCACCATGGCCAGTGCCGCAGCCGCCGCTTCGCCGCCCTTGTTCTTGCGGGTCTTGTCGGCCCGCGCCAGCGCCTGGGCTTCGTTTTCAACGGTGAGGATGCCGTTGCCGATGGCCAGGCCATCCAGCGTCAGCGCCATGATGGCGCGGGCCGATTCGCCGGCGACAATCTCGAAATGATAGGTCTCGCCGCGGATCACGCAGCCGCTGGCGACATAGCCGTCATATTTGCCCGATGCGTCGGCAAAGGCGATGGCGGCGGGGATTTCCAGTGCGCCGGGCACGGTGATCACCTCGTGCGTGGCCCCGGCCGCAGCGAGCGCGGTGGTGATGCCGTCCAGCATCATGTCGGCGATATGGTCGTAGAATCGGGCTTCGACGATCAGGATATGCATGGGCTTAGCTCCGGGACGGAATGGCGCGTTCGCCGACCACTTTCAGGCCATAGCCTTCGATGCCGACGATGTTGCGGTGCTGGTTGGTGAGCAGGTTCATGTCGGTGACGCCCAGATCGACCAGGATCTGGGCGCCGATGCCATAGTCGCGCAGCGTGATCGGCTCGCCCTGGCCCTTGGCGCGCATCTGTTCGGAAATGGCGGTCGGGCTGCCGTCGCGGATGATGACGATGATGCCGGCGCCTTCGCGGCCGATTTCGTCCATGGCGCGGTTCAATTGCCCGGCGCGCTCGCCCTTCTCGGCGAACATGTCGGTGAACATCGATTGGGTGTGCACGCGCACCAGCGTGGGCTTGCCGGGTTCGATGCGGCCCTTCTGCAGCACCATATGCTCGGAATATTCGGCGGTGTTGGCATAGGTCTTGGCGATCCAGTCGCCGCCGTGCCAGCTTTCCAGCCTGGTTTCGGCGACGCATTTCACCAGCCGGTCGTGGGCGTGGCGATAGGCGATCAGATCGCGGATGGTGCCGATCTTCAGGCCATGGCGGCGCGCGAACGGGATCAGATCGGGCAGGCGCGCCATGCTGCCATCGTCGTTCATGATCTCGCAGATCACGCCGCTGGGGTTCAGCCCGGCCAAGCGGGAGATATCGACGCTGGCTTCAGTATGGCCGGCGCGCACCAGCACGCCGCCATCGCGGGCGACCAGCGGAAACACATGGCCGGGGGTGACGATATGTTCGGCGCCCTTGCCGGCATCGATGGCCACCGCGATGGTGCGGGCGCGGTCGGCGGCCGAAATGCCGGTGGTCACGCCTTCCTTCGCCTCGATCGACACCGTGAAGGCGGTGCTGTGGCGGGTGCCATTGTGCTGCGCCATCAGCGGCAGGCCCAGCGCCTTCACCCGTTCCGATGCGAGGGCCAGGCAGATCAGGCCGCGGCCGAATTTGGCCATGAAATTGATCGCATCGGGCGTTGCCATCTGGCCGGGAATGATCAGATCGCCTTCATTTTCGCGGTCTTCATCATCGACCAGGATATACATGCGGCCGTTGCGGGCTTCGTTGATGATGTCGGCGATCGGGGCCAGCACCGGGCCGGCCTCACGCTCGGTCAGCCAGGATTCCAGCTTGCGCAGCGTGTCGGTGGTCGGGTTCCAGTCGGTTTCGTCGAGCGCGCGCAGGCTGTTGGCGTGCAGGCCGGCGGCGCGGGCCATGCCGGCCTTGGACTCCTCGCCGGTTGCCACCAGGTCCCGCAACCGGGCAATCAGGGTCTCGCTCATCTTCGCGCCTCACATCGTAATGTGATGCGGGGTGTGCCTTCATCACATTGCAGTGTCAAGCTTCGCTTGCCTAACACGGACCCATTCCGAAAAATCCATCGTAACCCCCGGAACCATCGCAGGCTTAACTATCTGAAGGAAATCAGATTTCCTTCCCCACCATTCGTCAATTGGGAAGCGAAAATTACTCCACGTTATATAGGGCTCGAAACTCTCGTCGGCGATGGCCTTGTCGTGATTTACCGGCGCCAAAACGGCGCAAGCAAGCAATCCAAAAATCACCCTATCGCTAAGCGCTATGGCATCGCCGTCAAACACTAGGTTCGTAGTGCCAGCATTCTGGGACGCATCTGAAAGAAGCCCATAGCCCGGAAGCAGCTCGTCACCATGGGCGTGGGTATTTCTATGAACTAAGTATATTAATTCGGCCGCATCAACACTGCGGAATGTTCCGGAAGATTCATCGAATAATGGAAATCGAGATTCGTATAGATTTATACCATTAAAACTCATCGGGCATAATACGTCGAAATTCTCCCTCAAGAAGTGTGTGAAGCGGTATTTATTGCGTTTCTCCATACCTGGGAATGCCAACTTAGCGGTGCCATCGACCGCTATACAAGCAAATAACATTGCCGATTCGAGATCGCCTGCTTCCCACTCCAATATGCTTTTTAGAATGGTCTTACTTATTTGCATCCAATGATCTCATCCGGAACAGATAGCGAGCGAGCACGTCGATTTCGATATTGATCTCGTCATGCACCGCGGCGGTGCCAAACGTCGTCCATCCGGCGGTGTGCGGGATGATGTTGATGGTGAACCAATGGCCGAGATCGTCATCCACCACCTCGTTCACCGTCAACGAAACGCCGTTCAGGCAGACGCTGCCCTTGGGCGCGATATAGGGCGCGACACTGGCCGGCATCTGGAAGGTGAAGCGCTTGGAATCGCCCTCGGCCGCGATGTCGGTGATGCGGCCGACCGCATCGACATGCCCGGTGACGATATGGCCGCCCAGTTCGTCGCCCACCTTCAGCGCGCGTTCCAGATTGAGGCGGGCGCCAGCCTGCCACATGCCCTTGGCGGTGCAGCGCTGGGTTTCGGCGGAAACATCGAAGCTGAGGCTGTTCGCCGTTTTGCTGACCACGGTCAGGCACACACCGCTGTTGGCCACCGAAGCGCCGATGGCGATGCTGCCGGTGTCATATCCGGTGCTGACGGTGACGCGCAGGTCGCCGCGCGCCTCCACGGATGTGATGGTGCCGATGTCGGTGATGATGCCGGTGAACATGGGCGGTCCCTAACGGATGCGGGTGAAGCGTTCAATGCGGTCTGGTCCCAGCGCGATGACCGGCGCGGCGGCCCAGCGGCCGTGCGCATCGGCCAGATCTTCGAGGCCGATGTCGCCCAGCGTGCGGCCATGGCCAATGATGATCGGCGCGCGGTGCAACACAAGCGAATCGACCAGGTCCACTGCCAGCAGGCTGGCCGCCAGCCCCATGCCGCCTTCCACCAGCACATGCAGCGCCGGATCGGCAGCCAGCGCGGCGAGATCGGCAAAATGCCTCACATGCGTTGGCAGGCCTTCACCCCGCCCGACAACCCCGATGCGCGGGCGGCGCGCTTCCAGGCCGGGCAGGCGCACATCCAGTGACGGCGCATCGGCATCCCAGGTGCCGCGCCCCACCAGGATCAGATCGCTGCGTGCGCGCAGCAGATGCGCGGCGGCGCGGGCGCGGGCGCCGGTGATCCAGCGGCTGCGGCCGTCGTGCAGGGCGATGGCGCCATCCAGGCTGACAGCGAGCTTCAACGTGATGTGCGGGCGGCCCAGCGCCAGCCTTGTGAGGAAGCCGGCCAGCCCGGCCTCCGCCTCGGCGGCGCGCACGCCGCTGGTCACGGCGATGCCGGCGGCGCGCAGGCGTTCGATGCCCTGGCCATTGGTGCGCGGATCCGGATCGGGCGCGGCGACCACGACACGGGCGATGCCGGCGGCGATCAGGCTATCGGCACAGGCGGCCCCGCGCGCGCTGCGGTGCGCGCAGGGTTCCAGCGTGACATAGGCGGTGCTGCCGTGTGCCGTGTCGCCGGCTTGGGCAAGCGCTTCGGCCTCGGCATGCGGGCGGCCGCCGTTCCTTGTGTGGCCGCGGCCGGCCACCCGGCCGGCTTTCACGATGACGCAGCCGACGGACGGGTTGGGCGTTGTTGTTCCGACGCCGCGGCTGGCCAGCGCCAACGCCGCGCCCATCCAGCGCCAATCGTCCGGCGCGTCGCTCACTCGATGGGTGGTTCGGACGCCTGGCCGGGCACCCGCACGATGGCCTGGGTCGCCGGCTGCGCCGCCACATAGGGGATGTCCTTGGCGGCGCCGCCACCTTCGACATAGGCATCATATTGCGCCTGGGCGTCGATCTTCGCCTGGCCCTGCAAGGTGGCGATGAAGGCGCGGGCTTCGGCCAACTTGGCCTCGCGCGCCGCCTTGGTGGCCTTGGTGTCGGCGATGGCCTGCTCGCGGCTGCGATCCGCCTTCCAGCTTTGCGCATAGATGATGATCGGGTCGGGCTTGGAATATCCCCAGCGCGATTCGATCAGGAACAGGGTCATGATTGCTGCGGTGGCCAGCACGGCGCCGCCGCCGATCCAGTATCGGGTGCGGCGCGCCTGCGCATCGGGCGGATCGAGAAAAGCCATGCACCGACCATAAGGGTGCAGCGCCGGCTTTGCCAGAGGTGCGGCAATGCGGGGCTGGCTTCAACGCCCTCCCCTTGAGGGGAGGGCGTTGTTTGACTCAGCCCGCCAATCGCGCCAGCGCCGCATCCCGGCCGATCAGCGGCAGCAGCGCCGCCATTTCCGGACCGTGCGGCTGGCCGGTGAAGGCGAGGCGCAGCGGCAGGAACAGCGCCTTGCCCTTGCGGCCGGTGTTGGCCTTCAACGCGTCGATCAGGCGCGCCCAGATATCATCGCCCCAATCCAGTTCGGTCAGTGTGGCGAGCGCCGCAGCGATATAATCCGGCTCCTCGATCACCGGCGTGATCGGCCCGGTGATCACCTGGTGCCACAGTGCGGCTTCCGCGATCCGCAAGAGGTTGCCGCGCACCGCCAGCCAACCGGCTTCGTTCATGCCGGCGGGCAGGCGCGGTGCGACCAGCGCAAAATCCATCAATTGCAAGCAGCGTGGCGACAGCGCGGTCAGATCGGCGGGATCGAAGCGGGCCGGGGCACGGCCGAAGTGGCTGAGCGCGAAGCCGGGCAGCAGATCGGCCAAATGCGCCACCGGCTCGATCGGCTGCGAGGTGCCGAGGCGGGCGAGCAGCGCGGCGATGGCCACGGATTCGATGCCCTGCTCGCGCCACTGGTCCACGCCTTCGGAACCGAGGCGCTTGGACAGCGCGGCATCCTTGCCGGTGAACAGCGCCATGTGCGCCAGACGCGGCGGGGGAGCATCCAGCGCCGCGAACATCTGCAACTGCACGGCCGAATTGGTGACATGATCCTCGCCGCGCGCGATGTCGGTGATGCCCAGATCGATATCGTCCACCACCGATGGCAGCATGTACAGCCAGGTGCCATCGGCGCGGCGCACGACCGGATCTGACAGGCTGGCGGCGTCGAAATGGCAGGGCCCGCGCACGCCATCGTCCCAATCGATCGGGCTGTCATCCAGCTTGAAGCGCCAATGAGGCTGGCGGCCTTGCGCCGCCAGATCGGCATGGTCGGCATCGCTGAGCGCCAGCGCGGCGCGATCATAGATTGGTGGCAGGCCGCGCGACAGCGCAACGCGGCGCTTCAGTTCCAGCTCTTCAGGGGTTTCATAGCAGCGATAGGCGCGGCCGGCGCTGGCCAGCCGCGCCAGCGCCGCATCATAAAGCGCGAAGCGGTCGGACTGTTTGACCTCGATGTCGGGCACGAGGCCGAGCCAGGCGAGATCGGCGCGGATGGAGACCGCGGATTCATCGGTGGAGCGCGCCAGATCGGTATCATCGAGGCGCAGCACGAAACGGCCAGCATTGGCGCGCGCCAGCAGCCAGTTGACCAGCGCGGTGCGGATGTTGCCGGCATGGAGCCGGCCGGTGGGCGACGGGGCGAAGCGGGTGATGATCATGGCGTGTGGGCTTAGCCGGTTGGCGGCGAAAAATCACGAACACAAAAATCATGGGCCGATTGCCGCCAGACAGGCGCGGCGGGTGCTGATATCCGGGCGGCATGATCCACGCGCTCATCCTGTTGGCGGTCGAAGCCGCCGTCGCCATCACGCCTGCTACCATCCCTTGGGAGGCCACCGCGCCCGACGGCACGCGCTTTGCGCTGCTGGAAGGCCAGCGCGAGGCGGCGGGGCAGCAATTTTCCTATGCCTTCGCCCTGCCCGGCGGCGTGTGGGACAAGCCGCACAGCCACAGCACCACGGCGCGCATCTTCGTGTTGAAGGGCGCACTCAAACTTGGCTGGGGGGCGGCGATGGACAAGGCCAAGGCGCAGCGCTTCCCGGCCGGCAGCTTTGTGGTGGTGCCGGCCGGCGCGGTGCATTTCGATGGCGCGGATGAAGAGACGATCATCCTGGGCGTCGCCAGCGGGGTGTGGGCGACGCGCTATGTTGATGGGGGGGCGGGGTCGGCGGGGACGCCGCCGCAGTAATTGCCGCTGTTTCGGAGGGCGTCACCCCTCCGTCTCGCTGCGCTCGCCACCTCCCCTTGAAGGGGAGGATCTTGGTTCCTCCCCCTCAAAGGGAGGTGGCAGCCGTAGGCTGACGGTGGGGTGCCGGGCGCAGCGAGGCTGAGCCCAAGCCGCGCTATTTCACCGGCACATGCCGGGCGACCAGCCGTTCCTTCACCTGCG